>RCUH01000085.1_pt1 | contig 154222 bp, 128 predicted proteins | sample 2166191 | NCBI WGS metagenome assembly RCUH01 (sample SAMN09932848, study PRJNA488358) | compost metagenome | feature: garden; material: soil; isolation source: compost soil in an enriched community after 214 h of incubation | place: Germany: Experimental Botanical Garden Goettingen | collected...
ATACAAGTACCAGCATGCGTAAAAAATTACACGATAGGATAGCAGCTTTTAAAGACGCTACGGCAATTAAGGAAAAAGGTTTATACCCTTATTTCCGTGCAATTGAATCAGCCCAGGACACAGAAGTCGTTATAGACGGGAAGAAGGTGCTGATGTTTGGCTCTAACTCCTATCTGGGTTTAACTAATCACCCCAAGATTAAGGAAGCTTCCAAAGCTGCCATCGATAAATACGGGACAGGCTGTGCGGGTTCAAGATTTTTAAATGGAACATTGGATATACATATCGAGCTTGAAAAAAGACTAGCTGCATATGTAGGTAAAGAAGCCGCTGTATTATTCAGCACAGGTTTTCAGGTTAACTTAGGTGTTATCTCTTGCTTATTGGACAGAAATGACTACTTAATCCTCGACGAATATGATCACGCCTCTATTATAGACGGTAGTCGTTTATCGTTCTCTAGATCTATTAAATATGCCCATAATGATATGGATGACTTGCGCAAGAAATTGAGCAGGTTACCAGAAGATGCTGCTAAGCTAATTGTAGCAGATGGTATTTTTAGTATGGAAGGCGATTTGGTAAACTTACCAGAGATCGTGAAAATTGCTAAGGAGTTTGGTGCCAACATTATGATGGATGATGCCCATAGTTTGGGTGTAATTGGTTTTAACGGTTCTGGTACAGCTTCTCATTTCGGTTTAACGGATGAGGTTGACTTGATTATGGGTACTTTCAGTAAATCACTAGCCTCATTAGGCGGATTTATCGCTGGTACAGAAGAAACTATTGAATATGTAAAACACAGAGCACGTTCTCTAATGTTTAGTGCGAGTATGCCTCCAGCTGCTGTAGCGAGTGTAATCGCTGCCCTGGACATTATCGAATCTGAGCCTGAACGCATTGATAAACTTTGGGCAAACACAAACTATGCTAAGCAATTGCTTGTTGAAGCAGGATTCGACATCGGTCACACCGACAGCCCTATTATTCCGGTTTACATCAGAGATAACGACAAAACCTTTATGGTTACCAATATTCTAAGCAACAATGGAATTTTTGTAAACCCGGTAGTGTCACCTGCTGTTCCATCTGATTCATCGCTAATTAGATTCTCTCTAATGGCCACACATACTTTTGAGCAAATCGAGGAAGCCGTTGAAAAGCTATCCGCTGCCGCAAAAGAAGTCCAGGTAAAATCATTCCAGGAAACGATATAAAATATCTAACAAAGGCTTAATTGTAACAGATTAAGCCTTTGACATTTCAAAACCAAACCATAAACTAATGAAGAATATTGTTGCCGTTAACACCAAGAAACAATTAGCAACATTTATAGATTTTCCGCACGACCTATACAAAGGAGATCCAAATTATGTACCTGAGTTATTCATTGCTCAAAAAGATCTTTTAACTACACACCCCTTTCATAAACACTCTTCATTGCAGTGTTTTTTGCTTTATGATGGGGAAAAGGTAATTGGTCGTATTGCAGCTATATTAAACAACAACTATAATAAACTAAACAATGTCAAGGATGGATTTTTCGGCTTCTTTGATTGTATAGATGATCAGGAAGCAGCTAATCTATTGTTAGAGACTGCCGATCAATGGGTAAAAGACAAAGGTGTAACGGGCAAGATTCTCGGTCCGGTTAACTTCTCTACCAATGAATCTTGTGGTTTGTTGATTGAAGGTTTTGACTCTCCGCCTGTGGTAATGATGCCTTACAATGCGCCTTACTATGCAACTTTATTGGAGCAATGGGGATTCCAAAAGAATGTAGATTTGATTGCATGGAAGTTTAATGGCGACAACTACGATGATCGTTCGGTTAAACTGATGGATAAACTTGAAGAGCGTTTAAAACGGAGCAATGTCACCATCAGAAAAATCAACATGAAGAATTTTAAACAAGAGGCAGCTAACCTGCGCGAAGTTTATAATAAAGCATGGGATAAGAATTTAGGCTTTGTGCCATTGAATGATGAGGAGTTTGATTACCAGGCTAAAGATTTAAAATTGGTACTGGATGCTGATTTTTGTTTTGTGGCCGAGCAGGATGGTAAATTAGTAGGTTTCGGCGCCGCCATTCCTGATATGAACCAAATTCAGATCAAAATTAAAAAAGGCAGGTTACTACCTACAGGAATTTTCAAGTTACTATTTGGAAAGAAAAATGTTACCGGTATCAGGATATTGCTTTTAGGCGTGGTTGATGGCTATCGTAAAATGGGTATTGAAGCCTGTCTGTATGGTAATATCATTAAGTCCTATCGTGCAAAGAACTTTAAATATGCTGAAGCAGGATGGACTTTGGAACATAATGATTTGGTAAATAATGCTATTAAGGCGATAAAAGGAGATCCTTATAAAAAATATAGGATCTATGAGAAAGCAGTATGAGTAAAAAAAGGGTATTAATTACCGGTGCGAGTGGTTTTGTGGGTTATCATTTAATTGAAGAAGCTTTAATAGCCGATCTTGAAGTATATGCGGCCATCAGGCCAAGTAGCGACCGGTCACATTTAAAAGGTCTTAATGTACAGTATGTCAATCTTGATTATAGCAATGTTGATCGGTTAAAGCAGGAACTGGAGGATAAGCAATATCATTATATCATACACGCTGCTGGTATTACCAAAGCGAAAACTAAGGCTGAGTACGATCTGGTTAATGCAACTTATACCCGTAATCTGGCTACTGCTGCACTAGAGGCGAATATCAATTTGGAGAAATTTGTTTTTCTGAGCAGTTTAGCGGCCTTAGGCCCCCTACCTGATTTATCAGCTGAAATTCAGGATGGTACTGCGCCTCAACCAGTGACAAATTACGGAGCTAGTAAAATGTTAGCCGAGCAGTATCTGGCCGATTTTACAACTCTTCCTTTATTGACAATACGTCCTACAGCTGTTTACGGACCTAGAGAGAAGGATCTGTTTATTTTGTTTAACAGCATTAATAAAGGGCTTGAGCCTCATATAGGTAGCTTTAAACAACAACTGAGTTTTGTATATGTTAAAGATCTGGTTAATGTAATTGTAAAAGCTTTAACGGCTACAGCGGTTCACCAGCATTATAATATCTCTGACGGGGAAATATACGATCGATATGCCTTAGCTAATTTTACGAAAAAGGCATTGAACAAGAAAACCTTTAAGTTTCATCTTCCTGTGCCGTTGGTAGCCTTGCTCGCAGCCATTATGGATTTTGTATATGCAGGAAGTAAGAATACCCCAGCTTTAAATAAAGAAAAGATGGCCGAACTTACTGCTATTAACTGGGCTTGCAGTATTGCAGGTGCTCAGGAAGATTTAGGTTATGCACCTGAGTACAACTTAGAGAAAGGCATAATGCAGACCATTAAATGGTATAAATTAAATAATTGGCTATAGTTGCCCTTAAGCAGGTGGGTTCTCCATCTGCTTAATAATTTTATTCACCTCAGTTTCTGTAGCGCGGAGTTTAGTCTGGCAAAACTCTATCAAATCTGATGCGCGTTTTACCTTTTCTGCCAAAACATCTACCGATACGGCTTCAGTTTCTATTTCCTGAGCTATTTCTGTAAGCTCTTTATAAGCGCTTTCATAGGTTAAATTCGTCTTTTCCATCTATGGTTGATTTGGAGTTTACTGTTGTTTTAATTTCTGTGGAAGACAGTCTGACCGTAAGTATTGTTCCCGCTTCAATATGATCGGCATTACTTACAATCTGGCCATTTACTTTAAGAATGGCGAAGCCTTTATTTAATATGTTTTGTGGACTCATAAGTCTCACCACCGATTGGAAGTGACCAATGTATCCACTTTTATTAGCAAAATACATCCTGTTGTATGCCTTTAGATTACCGATCACATTACTCAGGTCTTTTTGCTTATTGGAAATCATAATCTTAGGGTTGGTTAATACCAATCGAGATAAGTTAAGGATATTCCGATGCTGCTCGTGCAATAGGTTACGTGTAGTGCTAATGGTGATCTGATTAATATGCGTTAGCCTATCCTTATGATAATTGATCAACTGATAGGTTTTGATGAGCACCATTTTTTGCAAGCTGATTAGCGATTCTTCAAAGGCCCGGTTGTGAGCAATAATCAACTCGGCAGCTTTTGTTGGTGTTTTTGTAGAGGTATGCGCCATTAAATCGGCAATCGTTTCATTCTTTTGGTGTCCAATTCCTGTGATCACCGGTATTGGGAATTTAGCAATTGCCCTGCTCAGGTCGTAATTGTCAAAAATAAGAAAATCCATTTGGGCACCACCGCCCCTGATGATCACTAGTGCGTCATAGGGTTTTCCGGATTGAAATACTTCTACAATTTTGGCTAGAAAAGGCTTTGCATTAGTCTCACCCTGCATTAAAGTAAAATAATCATCTATTTGAAAACGATAGCCAAAAGAGTTATTGTCCAGTGTATGTTTAAAATCCTGATAACCGGCAGAGGTAGCTGATGAGATGACCGCAATATTTTGCAGCACCTTATTTAAAGCTAAACCATTGTTGCGCGTAATGTAATGTGCTCCAGATTTTTGTATAAAATCAGGGTTTTCCCGGAGCAACCTTTCCAAAGTTTCTTTACGCTGTTGCTCAAACAAGCCCAATGTAAAACTGGTATCTATATCTAGCAGGTTTAACTGTAATCCGAATGCCGGATTGTACTGTACAGAAACCTGAATCAGGACATTGATGTCGTTTTTAAACTTTTGGCCTGTAGCCTGTTCAAAATTAGAAATGTTAACAGAAGCGTTTCCCCATGCTCTACCCGCTATCTTGGTCAGTATTTTTGCAGAAGCTTTGTCTTTTTCTACGAGCTCAAAATAGTGATAATTGCTTTGCTCTTTATAGGTATGGCTGGTTACATCCGCAATGACCCAGAAAGTTCGGTTACCAAACACTCCATCAATTGTCTGCCGGATCTGATTTGTCAGTTCCGAAAGCCTTATGGCTGCAGGGTTAGATTGATACGAGTGAACTTCCATTTGCATCTACATTGAGTATGTGTTTTGTGCCACATTTAAGTGCAAAGTTATTCTTTTGGTGGCCTACAGGGAAATCAAAACACACCGGATAATCATATTCTTTAATTTTTTCTGTAATCATCTCATATACAGTTCGGCCAAATTCCTCGCCGGGATCATCAGGTTTTACTCTAAAGCCACCGACGATGAGTCCTTTTAATTTTTCCAGTTTTCCACTGCGTTTGAGATTCCAGAACATTCTGTCTATGCTGTACAGGTATTCACCCGCATCTTCCACGAAAAGGATCTTCCCATTGGTATGGATATCCGACGCCGAGCCCGTAAGGGTTTCTATGATACTGAGGTTGCCGCCAATCAGAGGAGCCTCTACCCTGCCCATTCTATTGTAACTTTGGGCTGCTGCTGTATATTTAATCGCTTGTCCACTTAATACCTGCTTTATGGAAAGTATGGTTTCTATCTGTATTGGATCAGCCAAAAGCCAATCCGTAGGAAAGCTATTACACATTTTAGAATGGATTGAAGCTGTGTTTAGCTGGCTACTTAAATGACAATGCAATACGGTGATGTCACTAAAGCCAATGATCCACTTCGGTTTAGCCTTAAACTTATCGAAATTAATCAAATCTATGATCCGTACCACACCATAGCCACCTCGGGCGCACATAATAGCCTTAATATTGGGGTCATCCAGCATTTGCTGAAGGTCTTGAGCGCGCTCGGCATCAGTTCCGCCCATACAGTAATCTCTTTTACCGATGGTATTACCTATTTGGATTTTAAAGCCCCAGCTTTCCATTAATTTCAAGGCCGGCTGAATCTCTTCCATAGTCATGTATCCTGCAGGAGTAGTCAGGCCAATGGTATCACCTGGTCGTAAATACGGAGGGATAATTGGTTCTTTAATAGAGGTATCTGGATTGCTCCATGCTGTTAAACTGCTCATTGTTGAGCCAGCAATTGCGATGGAAGAAAGAAAATGTTTACGGTTCATTGTCTTTGGTTTATGATCAAACAATGATAAGGCTTATTGGCGATAATTTTTAAAAATTTACTCAATCGTTTTCGTATTTTTTTGGGTATAGTCGTCAATTAAAAGGTTGATTATATTTTAAGAAAGGTATATTTATCTAAAACTTAACCCGCTTCATAGCAAGCTTTATGCCTTAAGAAGTTAATTTTAACCAAATGTAAATGAAGAAATTCCTGATCCTTGGCTGCTGCTTTGCGAGTTTGCAGCTAACCGCCCAAACCAAAAAAGTAAGCTTTCTTGAGCACCCAAATCAGCAAAAGGTTGATGTTTTAATTGATGGTAAACCATTTACAAGCTTTCTCTATCCGGATAATCTGGAAAAGCCGATTTTATATCCTTTACAAACAGCCAGCGGCCTTACAGTAACCAGAGGTTTCCCTTTGGATAAACGTGATCATGAACGTACCGATCACCCTCATCATGTGGGTTTATGGTTCAATTACGAGAGTGTAAACGGGCTTGATTTCTGGAACAATTCATACAATATCCCTGCTACCAAGAAAGCAGGCTATGGATGGATTAGGAATGTAAAAGTAACCGCAGTTAAAGATGGTAAGGCTAAAGGTAGTTTAAACTATACAGCAAACTGGGAAAGACAGGACAAAAAGGTGTTGCTGAAAGAGGCTACTACTTTTGTTTTTAGTGGGAATGATGATACCAGGACTATCGACAGAATAACTACACTTACTGCACAAAAAGATACGGTTTACTTTAAAGACGTTAAAGATGGTGCATTGGGAATCAGAGTAACGAAAGAACTGGAATTGCCATCTGATAAAGAAGAGTCTTACACCGATAATAAAGGTATTGTAACTAAAATAGCACCTACTAAAAATGGAGCCAATGGCGATTACCTGACGAGCGAAGGTAAAAAAGGCAATGATGCCTGGGGCACGCGTGGAAATTGGTGTGTCTTGTTTGGGGTAAAAGAAACACAACCCGTGTCCATCGCAATCATTGATCATCCAAAAAACCCAGGATACCCTACTTACTGGCACGCCAGAGATTATGGATTGTTTGCGGCCAACCCATTGGGACAAGCTATTTTTAGCAATGGTAAGGAACATTTGAACCTTACCTTGAAACCAGGTGAGTCGGTTACTTTCCGTTACAGGATTATCATCGGATCAGGTAAAAAGCAAACTGCAGCGCTGCTGAACAAACAAGCGCTTGACTTTGGCAAACAAATTTGATTATTAAAACAAACCAAGAATAAACACAAATGAAGACTAGATTACTAATTTTAACAGGCTTGATGCTGGGGGCATCCTTAACGTCTCTACATGCACAAAGCGGCAAATGGCAAAACCTATTTAACGGAAAAGATTTGACGGGTTGGAAACAACTGAATGGAAAAGCAAAATATGAGGTTGTAAATGGAGAAATTGTTGGGACCACTGTTCGGGATACGCCTAACTCCTTTTTAACAACTGAAAAAAACTATGGCGACTTTATCTTTGAAGTTGAATTACTAGTAGATAATTCGATGAACTCTGGAATCCAGTTTAGAAGTGAGAGTAAGCCAGACCAAAACAACGGAAGGGTTCATGGTTACCAAATGGAAGTTGATCCTTCTGACAGGGCCTATAGTGGTGGTATATATGATGAGGCTCGTCGCGGATGGTTATACCCTATGGATATTAACCCTAAAGGTAAAACGGCCTTTAAAAAAGGGACCTGGAATAAATATAGGATTGAATGTATTGGCAACTCGATTAGAACCTGGGTTAATGGAGTACCTACGGCTAATTTAGTTGATGATATGACGCCTTCTGGTTTTATCGCTTTACAAGTACACGCTATCGGTAAAAATGATGAACCAGGTAAACAGATCAGATGGAGAAATATCCGTATACAAACTGAAGGATTGAAGCCGACAAAAGCGGATAATATTTATGTAGTGAATACAATTCCTAATAACTTATCTGCATCCGAAAAAGCAAATGGTTATAACCTTCTATGGGATGGAAAAACAACTAATGGATGGAGAGGTGCTTATAAAAAAGGATTTCCAGAGAAAGGTTGGGAAATAAAAGATGGTGTGCTGAGTGTAGTTAAATCCAATGGAGCTGAGTCGACCAATGGTGGTGATATTGTTACCGATAAACAGTACGGTGCTTTTGTGTTGAAGTTTGATTTTAAACTAACTGAAGGTGCCAATAGTGGGATTAAATATTTCGTAACCCTTACTGAAGGTAATAAAGGCTCGGCTATTGGTCCTGAATACCAAATTCTTGACGATGTGAGACATCCTGACGCGAAGTTAGGTAAGAATGGCAATCGTACCTTGGGTTCCTTATATGACCTGATTACCAGCAAAAAAATACCTAATTCGCAAAGAAAGATTGGGGAATGGAACAAAGGTGTTGTTATTGTATATCCAGATAATAAGATAGAGTATTATTTAAATGGTTTTAAAATTCTGGAATATGTTAGAGGTTCGGCTGAGTTCAACGCATTAGTAGCGGATAGTAAATATAAAAACTGGAGGGACTTTGGGATGGCACCTAAGGGGCATATCTTAATTCAAGACCATGGTGATAACGTTTCCTTTAGAAGTATTAAATTAAAAGAACTTTAAAATTTTAGCGACTATGTTAGATTCAAGAAGAAAATTTATTAAACAATCTGCTATTGCAGCAGCAGGAACCTATTTAGGAACCATGGGATTAAGTGCGAAGAGCTATGGCAATATCATAGGCGCAAATGATCGTGTAAGAGTTGGCGTAGTTGGGTTTTCTGACCGTTTTAAAGACTCTCTTTTGCCTTCATTTTTAAATCACCAGAAAGAACTAAATTTTGATATTGTAGCGGTATCGGATCTTTGGAGTTATCGCCGGGGTTTAGGTGTAGATACTTTAAAGTCCAAATTCGGTCATGACATTACCGCTTGTCGCAATAATGATGAATTATATGGTTTAAAAGATATTGATGCTGTGATTGTAAGCACTGCGGATTTTCAACATGCTACCCATGCTGCCGAAGCTGTAAACAATAAATGCGATGTATATTGTGAAAAGCCCTTTGCTGAAACAATGGAAGACGCACGTATGGCTTTGAAAGCCGTTAAAGCATCTAAACAAGTTGTTCAGATCGGTTCACAGCGCAGAAGTGGGGACAACTACCATGCTGCTAATAAGTTTATTAAAGATGGTAAATTTGGAGATATTACGATGGTTGAACTGAGCTGGAATGTAAACCAACCGGGACGTTGGCGCAGACCTGATCTGGTTGCTAAGTTAAAACAAGAGGATACAGATTGGAAGCGCTTCTTGATTAACCGTCCTTTTGAAGCATGGGATCCGAGAAAATATTTAGAATATCGTTTGTTTTGGCCGTACTCTTCTGGAATGCCTGGACAATGGATGTCGCACCAGATTGATACAGTACATTGGTTTACAGATTTAAAACATCCAAGAAGTGTGGTAGCCAATGGTGGTATTTACCAATGGAAAGACGGCCGTAGAAACTGGGATACTACAACTGCAGTATTTGATTATGGTAAGCCTAACGATCCTAATAATGGTTTCCAGGTAGTGTTTACTTCGAGAATGCACAATGGTGATGAACGTCCGGCTGAAATTTACTATTCAAATGGTGGTGAACTGAATTTGAATACCAATACGGTTTCTCCTGTTGGTGGTTTAAGTGCTAAAGCTGCTGCAGCAATGAAGATGCAGCCGAATTTACTACCTGAACTAAAACTTACGGATATGGTAGAGCAGGTTGCTGCCTCTGCCAATACTGGTGGTGATAAATTGACCTCTGCACACATGCGTAACTGGATGGAGTGTATTAGAAGTCGTAAGCAAACGAATGCACCTGTTGAAGCGGGTTATTATCATTCAATAGCAAACATTATGACGAATGCTGCTGCAAGAACTGGACTTAAGGCTACGTTTGATGAAGCTACACAGGAAGTAATGGTAGGTGGAAAACCGTTTAAATATTAAGATTTACTATTTAACAAAAAAGGGGCGTTTGATTATTCAAACGCCCCTTTTTTGTGTTCTATAATCTGCTACCAGAAAGCAGTATAAAGCGCTACAAGCATTGCGAAGATGATCAATGCACCTATTGCAAATGAAGTAGATACTCTAAACATTTTAGCATCTATTTCTAATCCTTTAGCCACAATACCTTTCTTAGCGTCGTAGATACTGATAAAATACATACCAATCACACAGATCGCAAAAACAATCAACATCCTATCCATGAAAGGGATTTCGAATACTCCGGCCGAGTTTGCTACTGCCCATCCATAGTTATAAAGTGGGGATAAATCGATCATTCCTGGAAGGAACTTAAGAATCACAGAAACGATAAACCCTCCTACTGTAGCAAAAAGCGCCGCATTTGAAGTGGTCTTTTTCCAGAAGAAACCTAAAATAAACATGGCGAAAATACCCGGAGATACGAAACCTGTATATTCCTGAATGTACTGAAAGCCTTGTTTACCTTCGCCCATTAAAGCATTACCAACAACTAACGAAAGCCCAACTGCCATTAACATAGCAACTACAACGGTAATCTTTCCTACGTTTACTAAAGTGCCTTCTCCAGCGTCCTTATTGAATGCTTTTTTATAAATATCTAAAGTAAAGATGGTTGCAATACTGTTGGCTTTACCTGCAAGCGAGGCAACAATAGCTGCAGTCAGAGCAGCAAAAGAAAGCCCTTTTAAACCAACTGGCAACAATCCTAGTAAAGCTGGATAAGCTTTGTTTGGATCCTGAACGCCAGATGAAGTAAGCAGGTTATCAGCACTGATGCCCGGTATTTTCTCTTTAATGATATAATAAACTGCGATACCTGGAATAACCACGATAACCGGCATTAACATTTTTAAGAATGCAGCAAACAATAGGCCTGCTCTGGCCACTGGTAAGGATGCACCTAATGCTCTTTGGGTGATGTACTGGTTACAGCCCCAATAGCTTAAGTTTGCAATCCACATACCACCGATTAGTACACTTAAACCAGGTAGATCCATGTAGTTGGGATCGTCCTTCTTAAAAATGAGATGGAAATGTTCAGATGCCCCGTCTGTTAGGATAGAGAACCCTTTGATAATGCCTCCATTATTAGAGATTAGGTTTAAGGCAATATAAGTAGCTACAAGCCCCCCTAATACCAAGAAGAATACTTGTATAACATCAGTATACCCAATTACCTTCATGCCTCCCAGCGTGATCAAAATAGCAAATACTGCTAAGCCGATAATACAACCAACAATATTGAGTCCGGAGATACCACTGATAGCCAATGCACCCAGGTATAAGATCGACATGAGGTTAACAACAATATACAGCATCAACCAGAATACAGCCATAATCATAGCCACCTTTTCATTGTAGCGTTGACTTAAAAACTGAGGCATTGTAAAGATCTTGTTCTTTAAATAAACAGGCATAAAGAACACAGCCACAATGATTAATGTTGCTGCGGCCATCCATTCATAAGCGGATATGGCTAAGCCTAATTTAAATCCAGAACCACTCATACCAATCATCTGCTCTGCGGAGATATTTGATGCGATGAGAGAGGCTCCAATTGCCCACCAGGTTAGTGAACCTTCGGCAAGAAAATAATCTTTTGAATCTGCCGTAGCTGTTTTCTTTTTATAATAGATCCAAAAACCATAGCTGGATACGATTAAAAAGTAAACTAAGAATATGATGTAATCATACTTGTGGAGTGTATTCATGTTTTTTTATATTGGTTGTATAAGGTTACTAATGTAAATAAATATGCCAAACCGACTTATCATCCTTATCTCAATGAGTTGATGTATGCAGCAATCTTTAGCCCATCTGCCTTAGAAACTTGTGGCATTGGCGGCATTTCTGTTGCATAGCCCGGCCAGTTTTCTGGTTTAGGATTGTGGATCAGCTGCAAGATTTTCTCATCTGAATATTTACGTTTAGCTATATCTATAAATGCCGGACCAATCTGTTTCTTAGTTGGGTTATGGCAAGCCAGGCAAGTATTATTCGCCAATAGGCCCTTTACTTCCGCGTATGTTGGTGCTTTAGCAGGTGCTTTTGTTTCAGCTACTTTTTTTACTGGAACAACTTTTTCCTTAACCGAAGTCCCTATTTTCTTAGCTGCTGCCGGTGTAACATTTGCCACGGGATCATTTGCCGAATTTCTGGTACTCAACTCATTTGCAGCCAGCTTCTCTCCTGTCGGGATATTATTTAAAGTATAATAAGCCACCGGATGCACAATTGAGTAGAAGTTCTGTTTTTCGCGAATCCCATTAACTTTTATAGTATGGATATAATACTGACGTAAGTTGTCGACTACAATTCTGGCTTTTAAACCGTCAGCCGACACTTTAACACCTTTTATTCTTAAAGATTCAGTGTTTACCGGCGGTGAACCATATACTGGCTGATATTTGTAAATAAAGCTTTCTACATTATACGAAGCGATATCCTGAGCTGATTTTAAATCTACGGGACTTGTAAATTCAATCTCAAAACCATCAGGCATGGCCCGTACGGCTTTCATTTCAAAAGGCAATTTATTGTTGTAAACCAAGCGTTCGAGTCCTTCATTTGCATCACCTGCAGAACCCCATCCACGGTTAGTTTCACCAACAAACAGGGAACCATCCTGCCCCCAGGCCATTCTCAAAACACCAGAACGGAAGCCGCTTCTGAACAAGAACGCAGCACCCTGCTCCTCGCCATTCACCTTTTCCATAAACACCCTCGAAATGATGCTCATTCCCTGGTCGCCGACTAAAAGCTGTCCTTCAAATGGACCGAAAGTACCTTGAGGGATCTTTACAGGTTCTGACGTAGATACGCCTAAAATACCATAAGGCAACCATACAGCTGGCATACGGAGTTCCGGGAATTCCTTTTTCATATCGAACAAGGTTTTAAAGTTCTCGTTTACTCTGTTTTCTGGTTTGATGTAATTTCCATTGCTATCTTTTATTCTTCTTTCATCCATTTTGGAGTAAAAAAGCTCAGAACTTAGTTTAACAGGCGAATCGGTTCTTTTTGTCCAGGTTAAACTTGCAGGATGTCCCATAAAATCGCCTTGATTTACTTTCCATACCCCACCAGAACCAACCCAGTCACCCTGATTTTCTGTATAGTACAACTGACCATCTATTACATTTAATCCTGCAGGCGATCTCATTCCTGCTGCCCAAGGTTTCATTTTACCATCTTCTGTGATATTCATTGTCCAGCCACGCATAGGGACACGACTTTCCGCACGCCACCATTCCTGGTTACCGAAGGCGACATTGGCTGTAACAAAAAAAGAGCCGTCTGTTGCTATTTTTGGACCAAAACTGTATTCGTGATAATGTCCACTTAATGGCCATGCATAAATGGTTTCATAAACATCGGCCTTGCCATCCATGTTTCTGTCGATAAGCTTAGTCAGTTCGCCTCTTTGGGCTACATAAAAAGCTCCGTCTTTATAGGCTATGCCCAATATTTCGTGCAAACCGGTAGCAAACTTGCGAAAATAAGGTCTATTGCTGGTTGGATTTTCTACAACATAAACATCACCGCGACGGGTTGATATGCCTAGGTCTCCATTCGGTAAAGTAACCAGTCCGCCTACTTCTAGTATGGGGCCTTCTGGTATCCTAACCTTCATTATCTTAAAAAAATCTTCTTCTTTAGGCGTTTCCTGAGCCCATACAGTTGAAAAACTAAAGCTCAAAGCCAGCATTGCCAGCATTTTAAAAGTACGTTTCATATTTGGTGTGGGTCGGATTAGAATGAAATAGAATATTTTAACTTATTGCCTAGCAAAATGATCATCTCTTTTTTGCCGTCAACATTCCTGATTATTGGTTTATTTGCCGTCTCTTCAAGTTCCAGGTAAAAAGCTTTTCCATCAATTAAATAAAATCCCTGAACCAATTCATCTATAGCGCTTGCGTTTGCCAGTAACACATATAAACCTGATACCGGTTTATCTATGCTAAGCGTTCTGCTTAATCCTTTTCCACTATCTAATACTTTAATTGCATCTGTAACCTGAGCGCCATAGATGTTATACTTAAACTCTGGCCTTTCCTCATTATCCATTACATAGCCTTTTGTGCGGAAACCGGTTCCAGTGCTATCAACTGGCCATGCAGATTGTGGATTGCTTAATTGTGCCACAGCGGGAGTCAATTTGTTTGTGAACCTGGTTACTGCACCACGTGCTTTAGAGGTTCCATTACCCCTATCATGCCACATTGGTGTAGCATCAACAAATTCTCCATGCCAGGCAAGTAGCAATAAGCCATTATCCAAATCATAGCTATAATGCACTTGTTTTGGACTGCCTACAGAAATAGCATGTACTGAGCGTTGATTAGGCGCAAAATCTACAAAGCTGCGAATCATGGTATTGGTTGTTGCATCGATATAGATTGGATCAGCACTATCCTTACCCTTCTGACCGCCATTGAGCTGATCGGCAGGTAGCTTTGATATTTTAATATTTTTGAATGCTACTGCACCATGGTCGCCCTGTAAACGTAAAGGACCCATTGCGGTTTCTTTAGAACTACCGCCTCTTGTTGGTCCCAATAGTTCCACGTTGTCGTGAATAAGCACACCATTCAATTCTACAGTAAGCATCCTTGCATTGGAGATCTTATTTCCAGCAGCATCAAATTGAGGCGCTTGAAATGCTATTTTTAAATGCTGCCATAAACCTGGTGCTTTACTTGCATTCTGACGTGGTGCATAACCATTATAACCTTTTTGGCCCTCTGCTTTTGATTCATCCCAACGCTCATAAATTCCACCATTATCTGATGAAAGTGGCTTCGTATTGCCCCATGAATCCAAAAGCTGAATTTCATAATTTCCTTGTAGGTAGATGCCCGAATTTGCGCCTTTGGCCATCATATAATCCAGTTCGAGGATCATATTACCATGTAAAGCTTTGGTAAACAAATCTGCACCCTGGTTCTTCTTACCAGGGAAGTTTACGAGAACTCCTTCGCCTTTTACAGTTGTTAATTCGTTATCGTTTTTTAGGCTGGCGGTAACGTCATTTGCTAGCGACCAGCTCTTACCTGGTTCTTTAAATGAGGAGAGATCATTGAGCGCAATGCTCGATTGGTCAGTCAGTTGTTGAGCCAAGACCAATGTTGTTCCAAACAGCCACAAGAATGCAGTTGTTCCGAACTTTAAATAATTTAATTTCATACAGTGTGTTTGGTTTATTAAATAAATGTAATAAAATCATCCAATTCCAAAAGATTTTTGAAATAATGATTTTGTCACGGATTTAAACCAAGAGTATGAAAATACCAGCTTAATGCACAATGAAGGCGCTTTTTTCACATTAAAAATGTTAATAAATAATATTGTATAATTTACACTAACTTCCTTTTTTAGCTGTTAAGCGCATCCGTTTTTGGCTTGTATATAAACTGAAGGTAAATAAGTGCAAGTAATGTAATTCCGGTACACCAGTAAAAGGTTACGGGGATCATGCGTAAGTCATCAATAAACAACCAGCCCGCAAGTAATGCACCAAAGCCTATTCCAGCTTCTAACGCAATATACATGGTCGCCATAGCTTTCCCTCTTTGGGTTGGATTACTCAAATCCGCAGTCCATGCAGAAACAGTTGGCGATAACATTCCTGTGGCTATGCCATATAATGCTGAGGCCAACATTAAACTGAATGAGGAAGTTGACAAAGCAATCCACAATAGTGAAGCTGCCAAAAGTGCGAGTGATATCTTTAAGATATGTGTTCTGCCGTAGTTATCAGATGCCTTACCTGCAACGAAACGGATAAGCAATGAGGTCAGCGTAAAAACCATAAAGAACAGCCCCTTATTGCTTGTACCAAGATGTGCACTCCAATCTGATATGACCGTTAAAATGGCTCCATAGCTGATGTAACTCATAAAAATAATGACCACGGCAGGGATTACTCTCCATTCAATAATGTCTTTTTTGTCGATTTTTAGATGTTTCATCTTAAACCTTTCCTTTCCCGGTAGGGTTTCTTTCATATTAGCCAAAATAACAATAGACAATAAAGCGAATAAGGAAGAGCAATAGAAAAGTATATTAATGCTATAATGATCCGTAATGGTGCTACCTATTGCAGGGCCAATCGCTAATCCGGTACTAAAACAAATACCATGAATCCCCATAGCTTCGCCCCATTTTCCGGGAGGAACTAAATCAGCAACATAAGCCGCAGTTGCAGTTGGTTTAAATCCTGTAGAAAACCCGTGAATTAATCTTAGGAGCAAGAAACCGGCAATTGTAGTCAGCATTGGATAAAGAAAACCGCATACAAAACATACCAATGAGCCAACAGCCATCACTGGTATTCTGCCAATAGTGTCTGTTAATTTTCCACTAAATGGTCTGGATATGCCAGCTGTTAATGTAAAAAGGGCAATAATTAACCCCTTGTATTCCGCGCCGCCCATAGCTGTTAAATAGGCTGGCAGTTCGGGAATTAGCATGTTAAAACTCGCGGAGAAGAGAAAGGAACTTAAACAAACAAGGCCAAATTGTAAGGAGTATATAGAAGTAGAAGGATGTTGCATTGCAACAAAAGTAACAATTAAAATTAGCCATTCTCTTCAAGAGCTGCATTAACTCATAGAATCCACCATTTTTAATGGTTTCGTTGAGCTCGCAAGCTCGGTTAATTCGCTGAAAAAGCGAATAACGCTGAGGCTCTTTCTGAGAAGGCAAATTTTATGGAAAGTAAGGAGTTTAACTTCCTGTTTCCGACGCTATTTTATTTGGCGCAGTGCACTACCTTTTGATTTCGTTCTTGCTGAAAACCGCAGCGATTTCTGAAAGTTGTTTTTCATCAAGGCTAGACGTCTTCTTTAAAGCTTTGATAAAGTGTTGAACTTCTTCAGGTTTTGCAGGACAGCCAACATTTTCACCCTTTGTAGAAAACGGGGCTCCCTCCGGTCTGATTTGAGAATCAGCAACAAGGTTTTGCTTTGCATCAAAAAGCAACCAGGTTGGTAAGCCTTGATCCGCATTGTAATATTTAGCTAGTAGATCCGAACCACCTGGGTTTTCAAGGTTCTCTTTTCCCTTTGATTCTTTAACTACAAAATCCGCGATCACATAGTTTTTATCGAAATAAGGTTTAATAGCAGGATCATTTAGACTTGCTATCATTTTATGGCACCAACCGCACCACGAGGCATGGAAAATGGCAAGTACTTGTTTCTTTTCTTTTGCTGCTTTTTTAACAGCTGCGGCTAATACCTCAGTGGCTGGTGCAGGCGTAGCTGCAGCTGGTGTAGCAGTTTGTGCAATCGCAGACTGGATGGTTAACACTGTTGTAATCGTAAGTAATAATGATTTTAGTTTCATGATGAATTAAGTTTCGTTGAAGGTACAAAATATACCAAGCTCTTCCAAACTTGAGGAATGCATGGGAACTGTCTAACAATAGACATCTACTAAAAATAATTGCATTAATATTTTCAATAAAACTAAAAATATTAGTAATATTGTAGTACCAATTTACAACAGAAAAACACAGATTTTAAGTCTTATAATATGATACAATTGAACGACGTCCTTTACGGAAATGTGGAATTACCAGCCATATTTGGTGATTTGCTAAATACGGAAACCTTAAAACGCCTTGGTGGCGTGCATCAAAGTGGGGCTGTCTTTTTAGTAAATCCAGATTTGAGTCACTCACGTTTAGAGCATTCGATTGGTGTAATGTTGTTGATTAAAATGCTTGGCGGTTCTGAACTGGAACAGATTGCAGGCTTACTACATGATGTTTCTCATACGGCATTTTCTCATGTTGGCGACTATGTATTTGAAAATGGAGAGGAAAATTATCATGAACAAATTTATGCTGAAGTATTATTAAATTCAGAAATACCAGGCATTTTATTGAAATACGGTTATCATATTGATCAGATCTTGAACGGTGCTTTTTCTATTCTTGAACAGCCTCTGCCCCACCTTTGTGCAGATCGATTGGATTATACCTTACGCGATGCTTTGCATGGTGGTCTGATTACAAGGTATAGTGCAAGACAGTTTTTACAGCATATTAAACTACAAGATGTACAAATTGTAGTTACTGATGAAGTTCAGGCAGATTGGATTAATGATACTTTTAAGCGATTGAATGATGATCTGTTCAATTTACCACTGTATGTATATGCCAATCAGGAATTAGCATCAATTATACGTGGATTTCTAAATAGCGGTTTTCTAAAAGAAAGCGACCTACTTAAAGACGATACTTTTCTCCTCAATAAAATTAGAAGTACAAATGCCGGCTATGAAGCTATAAAGGCAATAAAGCTACATAAAGGTTATACAAACTTCCTAAAAAAGGGCTCAGCCTTAAAGATAAAACCCCGCAGATTGAAAGCCCTATTGGTTTAGTCTAACTCAAATCCTAAACCAATGAAATAATCTGCATCATGCTTAAAACAAAATATGCCTTCTCAGAAAGAGCCTAGCGTTCTTCGCTCCTTCAGCGAAGTAATGCAGCTCTTAAAGAGAATGGCTTATTTTGACCTTGATCTTTAACTATTTAATAATACCTTTAGTGTATAAACCACACGAACGAATTATTAAATGAGAACACTTTTTACAGTAAGCCTTTCGGGTATTACCGCTTTATTGTACCTATTAGGACTAAGCAGTACTTCAGAAAAAGACAAGCAGAACCACCTTGTACCAAGCATTAACAAAGTTGAAAAATTGGCGATCGATACACCTGATCAGAGCAGGTTTGTAAAGGTTAATCTATTACATGGCCAGTTTACTGAGCCAACTGAAATGGCTATCCTGCCAAATCTTGATATATTGGTTGCGCAGCGTAGAGGCGAGATTAAGATTTATAAAAATCAATCCAAAACATTAAAAGAAGCACTCAAGCTAGATGTTTACTTTAAATCAAATACACCAAATGTAAATGCTGAAGAGGGGTTGTTAGGTATTGCTGTTGATCCAAACTTTGCGGCAAACCAATATATATACGCTTTTTATAGTCCTATAAAAACTTCGGTAAACAGGTTGTCACGCTTTAAATTACTCAATGATAAAATCAACCCTTTTTCCGAAAAGGTAATTCTGGAGTTTTATTCTCAGAGAGAAATCTGTTGCCATACTGGAGGATCAATAGCCTTTGGGCCTGATGGTTTGCTTTATGTATCCACAGGAGATAACTCTACTCCCTTTGATGTTCCCAAACAAGAATTTGTAAACAAGGGCTATGCACCTTTAGATAACCGTCCTGGGCTTCATCAATATGATGCAAGAAGATCGGCAGGAAATACGAATGATTTAAGAGGTAAGATATTGAGAATAAAACTAAAAGATGATGGCACTTATAGTATTCCTGATGGTAATTTATTCCCAAAAGACGATCCTAAAAGTAAGCCAGAGATCTATGTAATGGGTAATAGAAACCCTTATCGCATATCGGTAGATCAGCAAACAGGCTTCTTATACTGGGGCGAGGTTGGACCGGATGCTTCTGGCGACAATGAGCAGAGAGGTCCCCGAGGTTACGACGAAATCAATCAAGCGCGTAAAGCTGGCTTTTTTGGCTGGCCGCTATTTATAGCCAACAACTATCCATATAGGGCCTATGATTATACCAATGGTAAAAGTGCTGAGCCATTCAATCCTTCAGCACCAATCAACAATTCACCAAACAATACCGGTTTAAGCCAACTTCCGCCAGCCCAACCAGCATACATTTGGTATCCTTATGGTGAATCAAAAGAATTTCCCCAAGTTGGTTCTGGTGGTCGTACCGCAATGGCCGGTCCAGTATACCATACCAAACCTGGCGCAAACCCCTATCCTGCTTACTATAATGGCAAATTGCTGATCTATGAATGGGTTAGAGGATGGGTAAAAGCAGTGAGTATGTCTCCTGATGGAAACTACCTAAGTATGGAGCCTTTTATGAGTGATGTAAAACTGGCTGCACCAATTGATATGGAATTAGGTCCTGATGGAAAGTTATATATCCTGGAGTATGGCAAAGGCTGGTTTACTAAAAATCCAGATGCTGGAATTGTGAGGATCGATTACCTTAAGGGTAACAGACCTCCACAGATTAAAAACATGGAGATTAAAAAGGTCAGCGGTTTATTGCCTTATAAACTTATTGCTACTGTTGATGTAAAAGATCCTGATGGAGATGCTTTAACTTACATCTGGAATCTAGGAAAGGGAATTAAAAAATCAACTACTGAACCTACATTAACCCATATATTTACTAAAGTCGGTGAATATCCTATTAGCGTGAAAGTTATAGATAAAACAGGTGCATCATCTACCAGTAATACAATCGCCGTTTTTGCTGGTAATGAGCATCCCGATGTTGAAATAAATCTTTTGGGTAACAAAAGCTTTTATTTTCCTTCTAAACCAATTAGTTATAAGGTGCTTGTTTCTGACAAAGGTGCAACTGTGAATAAAAGCAGAGTATACATCTCTAATACCTATACTGAGGGCCTTGACCTTGCTGGTGCACAGCTCGGTCACCAACAGGCAGCACAAACACTTGTTGGCAAATCATTAATGCTTAAATCTGATTGTAGTACCTGTCATAAAGTAAATGAGGTTTCAATTGGCCCATCCTTTATTAAAGTATCAAACAAATACCAAAAAAATAACAAGGCGACCACTTACCTCGCAAGTAAAATTATCAAAGGAAGTAGCGGTGTATGGGGTGAAATTCCGATGCCAGCACACCCTACAATGAAGGAGGCTGAAGTAACACAAATTGCAGAGTGGATCATGTCACTCGCTGCAAAAGCCAACAATACCCCTTCGCTACCGATGGAGGGAAAAATTACGCCACCCGCGACTGTAAATGCCAACAAACCTATTTTTGCTTTAAAAGCCAGTTATACAGACATGGGCGCTGCCGGACTAAAATCTTTGAGTACAACAAAGGTTGTTAATCTAAGTAGCAATGTGATTGAAGCAAAAGATTTAAAAGATCTTTCCCAATTTGGACGTAAAGACTTATCTGGTGTAGAAGAATTGATATTTCCTCAGAATGAAGGCTGGATTAGATTGAAGAGAATTGACCTAACTGATATTGCAGCTTTCGCCCTAAGCACAAAAGATATGGGTGGTAACGTCGATTATGGTATCGAAATCAGATTGGACAAAAAAGACGGACAATTACTTGGTAAAACAAGCCTAAGCTCGAATGCCAATATCCCTTTAACATCAGTTAACGATGGTAATTTTCACGATGTCTTTATATTATTCAAAGCCAATAAGAAAGATGTGAAGAATAGACCTTTATTACAAAATATAAAAGTAACTACGCTCTTATAGCATAGTTACACTTTGCATCATGCTTTGGAAATAACCTGCTTCATGCTTAAAACAAAATATGCCTTCTCAGAAAGAGCATAGCGTTTTTCGCTTCTTCAGCGAATAATGCAGCTCTTGAAGAGAATGGCTTATTTTGACTCTTCAACCTTTTTCCCACCTAGATTAGCTACTACTCCAACTGTAAATATCGAATTCCCGGCATTCATAAACTTTCTGCTGTTCAAACCAAAAGTCCCACTTGTAGTGTATTGTAATTGTACAGCCTCGCTTAAACGCATTCTGGTAAAGAAAATGGGCTCTAGAAAGACATTTCCTTCCCTAACCTGACCTATAGAATTACGCATAAAAGTCTTCATCTCTACGTTACTGATCCGCAAAGCCGTTCCATAATTAAGTGGGTAATTCTTACCAAAAAGACGAAAGTTGTTTTTCTTTTTAGAGCTGTAGTTAACTTGCAAAAAGGTTTTATTATAAGTAATCTCTTCCAAATCTGATTTTATCAAGTTGTCATTGTCGTCAAATTCTCTAAATACACGATTGGTGCTACCGGCTCCAACTCCGGCATATATCTCAATAATCCTGTTGTTATCAGGGCCAAAAGTATCAAACCAACCACCACCAATTTCAACTAATTTTTGTTTGTAGTCCTTACTCTCCCTTTCCTTGTCGATATAAGACCCACTAAAGAGTACGCCGATATGATCTGAAACTGCATAGGCACCGTTGATACTGGTATTAAATTTTGGGGAAATGTGCACACCCCCACTAAATTCACCCTTCTGACTAAGCATTGGGGTATTTGGGACATTGGGCATATACACAGAAGAACAGGAGCTGACAAAGATTGCGGCAATAAATAAGGGCAGTTTTAAATTTTTAATCATATAGGAATAGAATGCTTGTACCTACATAACGTAGGTTCTATTATTTTTGGTGCAAGGTATTATTTTTTTATGAATCTGCTAAGCTAGAAGCTAAGGTCACAAAGCAAATTGCATCAGCGTTTTACCTTAAAATTCCTCTAAAATCAAACAAAATGAGGCTTTTTCGGTTGTTTTAATAACAATGACAGTAAACAATAAAACAATCATCATCTCGAATCGGTTACCAGTTAAGCTTACAGAAGAAAACGGGGAATACAAATTAAGTCCGAGCGAAGGCGGTCTGGCAACAGGCTTAGGCTCGGTGTACAAAAAAGGAAATAACATTTGGATTGGTTGGCCTGGAATGGAAATACCAGAAGAGCGACAGGATGAAGTTCGGCAAAAACTTGCAGAACTGAACCTAATTCCGGTCTTTTTAACCAATGAAGAAATCAGCTTATATTATGAGGGGTTTTCAAACGAGGTGTTATGGCCAGTGTTTCATTATCTGGTTACCTATGCAAATTTTGACCAGATTTATTGGGATTTTTATAAAATCGTAAACGAGAAGTTTAAAGCAACGGTTGTAGCAAACTTATCAGCCGGAGATACCATTTGGATACACGATTATCAATTGCTTCTGTTACCTGGCTTAATCCGCTCAGAATTATCGGAGGTTACGATAGGATTCTTTCAGCATATTCCTTTTCCTTCATTCGAAATTTTCAGACTTATTCCTCGGCGGGAAGAATTGATTGTGGGGATGCTGGGAGCAGATTTATTGGGCTTTCATACTTTCGATGATGCGAGACATTTTTTAAGTGCAGCATCAAGGCTTTCATCAAGTAATCTTTCCGAAAATGTATTGTTATACAATGACAGACAGGTTGTTGTTGAAGCGTTCCCTATGGGAATCGATTCGGAGAAATTTGAAAGGCTCACAAAGCATGAAAAAGTAGCTAAATTCACTACCTCTATTAAGGCTAGTTTAAAGTACATCAAAACAATATTATCCATAGATAGGCTGGATTATAGCAAAGGGATATTACAGCGTTTACAGGCTTTTGAGCTTTTATTACAATTACATCCTGAGTATATTGGCAAGCTGGCCCTTTATATGATTGTTGTTCCTTCGAGAGATACAGTTCCAAAATATAAAGAGCTAAAAGATCAGATTGATCAGCTTGTGGGCAACATAAATGCACATTTCAGAACTATCAACTGGGTTCCCGTGCATTATTTCTACAGGTCATTCTCTATAGAATTTCTTTCCGCTATATACAGTTCAGCAGACATCTGTCTGGTTACTCCTATGCGTGATGGAATGAATCTGGTGAGCAAGGAATATGTGGCTTCCCGGGTTCAGGAGGATGGAGTATTGATATTGAGTGAAATGGCTGGAGCTTCTAAGGAGCTAAATGATGCACTAATCGTGAATCCCAACAATATTGGCGACATCATGGAAGCGATTGTACAAGCACTTAATATGTCGACGGAAGAGCAGCATACCCGCATGAAAAGCATGCGAGCTATTGTCGCTAAATTCGACATACATTTATGGGTCAAAAATTTTATGGACAAACTGAAAGAAGTAAAGATGATGCAAGAATCCTTACATACCAAATATGCTGTTGCGCCTGTACGAGCCCAAATAGCCGCTGATTATGCTAAAGCAAAAGACCGATATATTTTCCTGGATTATGATGGTACACTGGTTGGTTTTAACGGTGATATTGATAAAGCTTCTCCTGACGAAGAACTGTATTCTATCTTAAAACAATTGACACTTGATCCAGCAAATCGGGTTATTCTGATCAGTGGCAGGAGATATCATACTTTGGAAGAATGGTTTGGACATTTGGATCTTGATATGATTGCGGAGCATGGAGCCTGGCAAAAACACAAAGATACAGAATGGAAGCCTTTACCCCTGCTTACTGACAAATGGAAACAGGAAGTAAAAATGGTACTAGATACTTATACCGACCGCACACCTGGTTCTTTTGTAGAAGAGAAGAGTTATTCTTTAGTATGGCATTACCGCAAGGTAGAAAAAGGACTTGGTGAGTTGAGGGCAAATGAAATTCTTAATCATCTTAGAATGCTAATTACAGATAAGGGTTTACAAATGATGCCAGGAAATAAAGTAATTGAGTTTAAAAACATTGAAGTGAATAAAGGCAAAGCTGCCCAAAACTGGCTATACGGTAATGACCCGGATTTTATCCTTGCCGTAGGCGACGATCATACTGATGAGGACATTTTTAAGGCCTTATCGCCCGAAGCCTACTCCCTAAAAGTGGGCAGCAATATTTCTGCTGCCCGATATTACCTTAAAGATTTTTATGAAGTAAGAGCGTTATTGAAAGAATTAATTCAAGCTAAATAACTTTCCCTTGCAATGTTTACAGGAACACCGGCCTGTCTAATTTTATGGCAATCCGGTGTGCTGCATTCATCAAACCAACATGGCTATAAGCCTGAGGGAAATTGCCCCACTGACTGCCATCAACTTCATCAACATCTTCGCTGAAGAGTAGCATATGGTTTGCGTATTTGATGATAGATTCAAATTCTCTTATGGCGTCCTGCAAGCGCCCGACGCAGGCCAAGGCCTCGACATACCAAAAAGCACAAATTAGAAATGTAGTCTTTGGTTTGCCAAAATCGTCTTTGTGCAGATACCTGTAAAATAATCCATTTTCAGTCTTCAGCTCACTCTCCAGAGCGATCAAATGATCTTTAGCTCTTTGGGATTCCGGATCGAGGTAGTTCATTAAAATTAATTGCAATGTACTGGCATCCAAATTGGTACTACCTACAGCATGATTATATACTTTACGCACAGGATCATAGCAATCCTCAATATGTTTGGCGGCTTTATCGATAAGTATTTGTGCTCGATCTTCGAGCGCCTTATTACCTACTGTTTTAGCCATTTTTAAAGCAGCATTAGCACCTGCCCATTGGAAAAGATTGGTATAACAATGGGTATTGGCAATATTTCTAAATTCCCATATACCCGCGTCCTTTTCATCGATGGTGCGCTCTATCTTTTTTAAGAGGTAATCCAACCATTTTTCAGAATCCTTTCTTTCCGAATAGATAAAACGGCGATCTGTATACAAGGGCAGCATAGAAACTAAAACCTGGCCATAAATATCATTCTGAATATGTTCATAGGCCTGATTTCCTACTCTGACTGGCTTGTTGCCCAAATAGCCTTTTAAATTCCTGAGTTTACGTTCTGTGAGCACCTTTTCTCCAGCAATACCAAACAGAGGTTGATAGCGCTCATCGTCCCTAAAAGATATATCTGTGATATAGTTAAAATACCTTTCCATTTCTTCGAAATGGCCTATATGGTTTAATGAAGTAATTACATAATACGTATCCCTCATCCAGCAATACCGATAATCCCAATTTCTGCCACTCCCCTGCGATTCAGGTAAACTGGTCGTGCTAGCAGCGATGATTGCACCTGTATCCTCGTATTGATGTATTTTTAAGGTGAGAGCTGATCTAATGACATAAGACTGGTAAAAACCGGCTATAGTAGAGTGTTTGATCCATGTGCGCCAGTATTTTATAGTTTCTCTTAAAAATCGCTCGGCTGTACTAATGATTGGCGCATCCAGTTCGTGCCCATAAGTAAGAATAATGTATTTCGGCTCATTTAGGGCAAAGTATTTTCCATCCTCAATATAGCTTAAAGATATATTGGTGCTCAATTGCATATCCTCATCAGCGCCAGTAAACTCAATGTGGTTACTACCTCTGCTTCCCCTCTGCTTTTTAGCCCCATATTCGTATACAGGTTTACAAGTTACCCTCACCCTCGGATTACCATCCAAAGCTTCTATTTTACGGATCAGCATTAATGGCTTATAGTATCTTTCGAATTGATAAAAACGCGGTGCAAAGTCAGTAATTCTATATTTACCTTCCGGATTACTGATTTCAGTACAAATCACATTCGTGTTTTCAAGGTAATATTGCCTTGAGGTATATTCGCCATGCGGAAGAATTGAAAATTCACCGCCTTTGTCTTTATCCAATAGACCGCCAAATACAAAGCTACTGTCAAATCTTGGCCAGCACAACCAATCTATATTTGTGTTTTTATTTACATGGGCAAGGTAAGCGCAATTTCCAATAATTCCAGTTTGGTAGGTGTGTCTCTCTGTCATATTTTATTCCTGTTGATATGATATAACAACAGGAGGAACATGTTTTTGTTCAGTCCAGAGCGAATTTTATACTATTTTATGAAATTATTATATACACTATTGACAGCTGCTCTAATGAAATCATTATAGCCTTTTGTGTATTTAGGTTTACATCCATTTGTGATTACTACAATTCCAAATTTTTGTTTCGGTTGAAAAAACATAGCGCTATAAAGACCATAGGCAGAGCCAGTATGCCCCTTTAGGGTAACTCCTGGAATGAGGTCAGTAGTGGTTAAGATAGCGAGGCCATAATTTTCATCGTCAGAGACTTTTGTCTGCATTATTTTAGCACTCTTTTTAGATATGATTCTGCCTCCATTATATTTACCCAGATTCATGTGCATCGTCATATATTTTGCCAGATCGCTGGCAGATATTTTCATCCCCCCGGTTGGCGAGAACATTGGCGTACTGTAACCAGCTACATAATTTTTTAGCCCATCAGCCCGCGAAACATAAGCCGATGGTTGTGGATTAAAAACCTTGGCTGCTGTATCATATTCATAAAGCGTTACAAATCGACTCCTATCCAGGGAATCCAAACAGTAACCACCATATAAATCTAAAGGCTTCAGGATATGCTGTTTGACGTAATTATCAAAGCGCTCTCCCGAGCGTTTTTCAATAACAGCACCGACCATGTTGTAATTGAGATTGCAATATTGGTAACCTTTTCCAGGTTCATAGGCATTGTAACATTTGGCCCAATTGGGATTTTTATCAGGATTAATGGCATCAAAGTTAAAATACCCTTGACTATCGTTAATACTGGAAGTATGCGACATCACCATTTTTAAGGTAATGATGGTTTCTGGATATTTAGGATTTCTGATTTTAAAGCCTATCAGGCTACTAAAGTCATCATCTAAGGATAGTTTTCCTGCTTCAACAAGTTGCATGATCGCCGTAGCGGAAAAGGATTTAGAAATTGACGCTATTCTAAAGATGTCATTATCTATAAGTGGGGTATTACTTTCTACATTTTTTAAACCGAACGAGTGTGTGTAAATGACCGCTCCTTTTTTTACAACGGCAACCGAAACTCCAATAGCATCAAATTTCTTCATGATACCCTGCATTTCCAGTTCGGCTGCTGTGGAATTAACCTGCGCAACTACTGAAGTTACTGTGGTTATAAAAAAGAGTAGCGAAAAACAGCGTTTTAATAACTTGATCATAACATGAAGATAAGCATTTTATTCAGCTGGCAAAGGCAGTTTAAATGAAAATAAAACAGTTGTTTTATAGATTGTTTGATTGAAGGGACAAAGGAGGCTGTTCATAAACAAAAGCATGAACGGCCTCCTACGTGCCTATCCTTTTATGGTGTGCCTGCCCTACGCGGATCACCCGCTCACAGGACTTTTTTGTCTAAATATAATATCAATTATTACTGATAACAATTTAGCAAAAATCGTGCTTGGATTTATAAAGATTTTATTAACAAATCAACATTTTACGATACATGATGCAGTATTGTATTAATTATCGAATTGTAAAGTTATATTTGTAACGTAAATTATCTTTAATATTAATCTTATGGCAACCTTAATCAGCTTAGTAAGTCTTTGTGTAATCATCATGGTTACCGCATTTTACTTAACATTTAGAAAGAAACAAGAAGACACCAACACCAGCGGACATTAATATCCGCTGTTAGCTGCTTCTTTTTCCTTTGAGTAGCATATTCATTGCATGATCTAGCGTACCCGCTTTAATCACTTCGCCAGAATTTACGAAATATATTTCATCCGCATTTTCTATTGTATTTAAGCGGTGCGCAATAATAACCAGTGTAGTCTCTTTAGGTAGCTTTTTTAGTATGTCGCTAAGCAGCTTCTCGGTTATGGTGTCAATGTTTGCTGTAGCCTCGTCCAGAATTAGCAATTCAGGATTACGCAAAACTGCTCTCATAAAAGCAATCAATTGCTTTTGACCCAAACTAATATTGTCTGAGTTGGATGCCACTTCAGTTTCTAATCCCTTATCAAACAAGGCGAGTAGGCCTTCCAAATGCGCAGCTTTAATGACCTCTTCTAATTGCTCATTTGTATAATCCTTATAAGCAATATTACTATACAGGATATTATCTTTCACGGTCCCTGTAAATAGAAAAGGTTCCTGTAAAATGAATCCTATTTTTTTACTACGTTCCTCAGCTGTATAGGACCTGATGTCTTTCCCATTTAACAACACAGTACCTTTGGTCGTATCGTATAAACGTGCCATTAATGAGGCTGTCGTAGTTTTACCTCCCCCAGTTGGGCCTATTAAAGCATAAGTTTTACCTTTTTGGAGGTCAAAACTAATGTTGTGTAGTATTTCCTCTCCACCAGCGTAAGAAAAATGGACGTTTTTAAAAGTTAGCAATGAGTTAGCAGTACCTTCCTGTGGAATATCATCTATAACCTGTAGGTTGCTCTCCAGCGATAAGATTTGAGATATTCTGTCCCAACCAGCCATGGCTACTTGAAAACTACTCCATAAAGCAGCGAGCTGACGTAGTGGATTGTAAAAGTTTACGGCATAAGAAAGATAACTGATCAGTAAGCCTATTGTAAACTCCCCAATTGAGATTAGGTGTATGCCATATACCAATACAACCAATTGTGCAGCACTTGAAAAGAATCCAAATACAGGGATAAAAATGGTATTGGCAATACCTGCACCTATAGCGGTCTTATAGTTTTGTTGGTTGGTTTCATCAAAGCGCTTTCTGAAATAATCTCTACGATTGAACGCGATGATAACTTTAAAATTATTCAAGCTTTCCTGTATTCCCGCACTTAGGTTACCTACACTTTTTAGGTTGATTGCATTCTTCTTTTTTACCCATGCAGATACAAGACCTGTAAATACCAATATAAATAAGGCTGGTGTTAATGTTGCTGCACCGAGTTTAAAATTAATAACCAATAAAAAAATCCCTGCTCCAAGCATCGTGAAAATGCTGCTTAAGAATTGCATTAAGGATTGAGAAAAAAACTGGTTCAGCTTATCTGTATCATTATTGACTCTGGAGATAAGATCGCCAGCTTTGTTTTGACTAAAGAAGGATACTGGCAGCTCTTGTAATTTGCTAAATATGGCATTCCGGAGCGTATACAACGTTCTTTGTCCTACTCCACCCATCAATTTTGTTTGCAGGTAGCCAGTCACTAAGGTAACCAAATACATGGCGAAAAGTATTCCTGAGTACAATAAAACTCCGTTAAATTGTTTGGTGCTTACATAATTATCTATGGTGTGTCCTATAATTAATGGAGACAGCAACAGTAAAGTAGAATTGATTACTATAGCTATAAAAGCGAGCAAAAGGTTTTTTCGTTCATGTGAAATCAGTTTTAATAGCTTTTTAAGGACAGCAAATGTAGATTTCTTTTCTTCCTTACCGTTAATCTGGTTAAGATTGTAGTTCATAATTGCTGGTGCTTTGTTGTGAGTTGTAAATTTGAACGTATTCTGGACTGCTTTTCATGAGATCTTTGTGGCTGCCCTGGGCAATAATTTCGCCCTGCATAATGAGTATTACGTTGTCGTAATTTTGAACGGCCGCAATTTTCTGAGTAACAGAGAGTAAAGTTAAACCCGGATAATTACGTTGCACATTTGCTAGAATGCGTTGTTCAGTATTGTTATCCACACGTGCCGTAAAATCGTCTAATAGCAGCACCTTAGGGTTAAGTGCCAATGCTCTGGCCAGCATAATCCTCTGTTTTTGTCCCCCCGAAAGGTTAGCGCCTCTTTCTGATACAATCGTATTTAACTGCTCAGGAAGAGAATCAATAAAATCTCTTAGTTCCGCAGTTTCAATTGCCTTTTCAAGCGATTGATCAGTAACCTGATCATTAAAGGCGATATTCTCTCGAATACTCATGTTAAATATAATACTGTCCTGGAATACAAAACCAATTTGGTTATGAAAAGATTCCTGCACATAACTTCCTACAGGATTTCCATCGAATAAGATATCACCACTGTCTGGTTTAATAAGTCCAGTAAGTAAATATAACAATTGAGTCTTTCCTGCGGCAGTTGGACCGATAATAGCCGTTTTTGACCCTGGTTGAAGCTGGAAAGAGATATCCTTTAAAACCGGCTTTTGCCCATAAAGCACATTGATTTTTTTCATCTCCACCTGCCCTTTTAAAGGATTGGTAATATTCCCGGCAGTCGCTTCATTTGCCTGATTCAACACATGAGCTATACGCCCATAAGATGCTGTAGCCTGAGCAATTACATTACTCATAAATCCTATCACTATAATTGGAAAAATCAGTAAAGCAAGGTAACTGTTAAACGCAGCAAAATCACCGAGGGTCATGCTATCATTGATCACATAATGGCCTCCAAGCAGCAAAATCGTCAGTGCTGCAAGATTAGCAACAAATATGATAACGGGTATTAAACCTGCAAATAAATTTAGAATAGACAGGCCCAGATCTTTTGCTTTAGTGTTTGCAGATAGGAATTTAACATATTCCAGCTGCTGTGAGTTGATCACACGTATTAATGCAGCGCCAAGTATACTTTCATTAATTACTTTGTTCAACCAGTCTATAACTTCTCTGCTTTGTTTGAAAAGCACACTCACTTTCTTAATTACCAGGAAAAAAGTAACCCCGATAATGGGAATAATAGCAATAATGGTTAGTGCTAGCTTCCAATTGATACTCAATAATAAAATACTAGCGCCAATTATAATGAATATAGATGAAGTAATGGAAACGATGGCCTGTGCAATAAATAGCTTTATAGAATCAACATCGGCCGTTAGATTAGTTAATAATTTAGAAGGATTGGCTTGTTCAATGTAGGCATTGCTTTGCCTCGAAATCTGGTCAGCAAGCTGTGTTCTTAGATCTTTGGCTACCTTTTCAGAAGCATACGTTTGTATGATGCTTTGCAAAAAGGTAAAAAGAAAAACCAACAAAATAGCAGCGGAGAATTTAATAAGAATGGCATTTACATCGAAAGTGCCATTAGTATAGGCATCTATTCCGTTGGCTACTAATTTTGGCAAGACCAGGTTCACGCCATTACTAATCAATGCAAAAAGAAGCAGTAAAGTGATCAAACCTTTATAAGGTTTAAGCAAGTGGAAAATACCAGGTCCTTTTGGCCCGTTAGTCGCTTTTCTCATATTTATATATCTGTACCTGCTAAATTTTCTATTTTGTGAAACTATCCATCACCTGCATCGACATGATTGCCTGTTCGGCAGAACAAGGATTATTGGTTTTTCCCAAAAAGTATTTAACGACTTCCTCTATCATGGGTTGTTGTACGTGTTGCAGTGGGTCAAATATAAACTCTTGCTCGTCATTCCCCTTACTTAAAGTTAATTTATGACCAAACATTGGGAAGCTGATTTTTCCTTCTGTACCAATGATTTCGCAAATATCTGTTTTTTCATCAGCGGAAAAGCACCAGGAACCATTAAATACGACTCCATTATGAAACAAAATATGTCCGGTAACTAGATCGTCTACCTCATATGGACTCCCTTGATTTAAAGAGATTCCCATAGATCTATTCACCTCTCCAAAAAAATAGATCATTAAATCCAACTGATGAGGTGCAAGATCGTGAAATAAGCCACCGCCCGATATAGCTGGATTCAACCTCCAGTTCGTTTCTGAGCCCGCAATCAGATCTGAATTTTGTGGCTGTAACATTTGTAATTGAACCAGTTTAACCGCTCCTATTGCTTTTTCTTCTAAAAGAGACTTAACTTTTAAAAACATAGGTTGGGCCCTCCGGTAGTGCGCTACTGTAAGTTTAACATCGTATTTTTCGGAAGCAGCTTTCATCCTAATTGCAGAGGCTGCATTAAGGGTCATAGGTTTTTCAACATATACTGGTTTTCCTGCAGCCATGGCGCGCATCGCGTATTCTTCATGTTGTAATGGCGGAGTTGCGATATAAATGGCATTTATTTCGGGATCATCAATCAACTGATCAGCATCGTCATACCATTTAGGAACGTTATGGCGTATGGCATAATCTTTCGCTTTTGCAGCATCACGACGCATGACAGCAACCAATGATGAATTTAAGACTTTATTAAATGCAGGACCGCTTTTGACTTCAGTAACGTCACCGCAACCTATAATACCCCATTTGATTTCTTCAGTTCCATTTCTCCCCAGCATATTCCAGACTTTTTCGATAAAATAGTTAGGCTTATTACTTAATGAGACTTCCATGCTAACTATAATCTTTTTAATGTTGTTTACACCCTTCTAGCTTCCTAATCAATTGAAAAACAAGGCTAATTTGCCTGGTAAATATCCTAAATAAATCGTTATAAACAAAAAAGGAGTAAAAATTGTTAATGTTAATCAGGAAACTAACAATAGTTTTACAACATAGAAAAACATTAAAACAAAATCTTATGAAAAAGCTAATTTTTACTATTATTTTAGGAAGTACGATGGCATTTGGAGCAAGTGCCCAGATCCAAAAAGGAAATGTAATGATGGGGGCAAATTTGTCGGACATCAGTCTTGGCTTAGACAAGCCGAATCTCTTTCAATTAAAGATTAATCCAAAAGCAGCCTGGTTTATACAAGACGGTATGGCTGTAGGTGGTGAGGTTCAGTTAGGTGTTGTATCTCAAAAAGGTGTAGGTACATCATTTACTTATGGCATAGGTGCTTTAGGCAGGTATTATGGAGCTACCGGTGCAAATGAAGTGGTAAAAAACTCAAGGTTTTTTGGAGAGGCTACTGTAGGATTTCAGGGCATTAACCCAGCTGGTGGCGGAACTACCAATGGATTAGGTTTTAGTTTTGGGCCCGGCTTTACCTATTTTGTAACCAGCACTATTGGACTTGAAGCTTTATTGAAATATAATGGTGTTGTTGGATTTGGATCCAGCACATACTCTAACTACCTGGCACTAGGCCTGGGATTCCAGATCTATTTGCCTGGAAAGAGCACAGCAAAAAAAGTACAACGTGATATGAAATAACTTGCCCTAGCCAGGCAATTAATATTCAAAAAGCAGGATTATCCCTGCTTTTTGAATAAAAAGGAAAATTTATTTGGATAATTAAAAAGAATATGTACTTTTGTCGAGAGAGCGTTAATTTAACGGGGGTAAGTCTTAGGACCTATCCCCGTTTCTTTTTTACCCCAGCCCCTATTTATTGTACTTAATTGAAACATGTCCAAGTCTGGTTATAGCGGCTGCGGCTAATGTTCCGCCTGTTGGGCTTGTGGCTGTACCTACAATTTTATTCTTAACCCTAAGTCTGATATATAAATTCGTTAAACCTAAGGCGGTGTTTGGAAACTGAAAGTTAAGCACTTTTAGTCCTGGCACTTGAGTAAGCAATGTATTTGTATAATCTACTACATCTTCTAAAGTATACTCCCCTACCTGATTCCATACTCCGGCATCTGTTCCAGTGGCAGACCATTCAACAATAAAGTTTCGGGCACCACCAATATTACTGTTACCTTCTATTTGTAACGAAATTGGTTTGGTAATACCAACCGTTGACACCGTGATATTCCAGGAAGCGCCTTTAGCTTTAGTATCATTCCACCAGTTTTTACTATTCCATGCACCATTACTAATTGCACCCTTTACGGTAGTTGCTTCCGGAATAAGGCCATTGTAATCCGTACCAGCCGAAATACCATTTGCACTGAAGTCTAATGATCCCTTTTCACTCTGCTTTAAAGTTCCGGCACCAATATCTGGCGTCATAGGGTTCTTTACTTCAGTTGCACCGGCAGTATTTTCTAATTTAAATCGACTCCATTCTACCAATACATTAGAAAATCCATCTTCTCTATTTTCTTTCAAGGCGATATCTTCTCTTTTGAGGTGTCTGATTGCATACTTGCCAATATCACCTCCGTAACGTGGAAGCTGCTCATAAACTAAAATACCTGTAATGTCACCAGATCCCTGCGGTACACGTTTGCCATCCCTTCTATAAGGCACGTCAATATTAGTCAGCATATACATGCTGTTCCCATTAATATCCCTGATATTGGTAGGATAAACATCCGTTCTTAAATTGTAACCCTCATTAATATTAAAGAAGCTACCAGATGGAACACTGATTTCTACTTCTTTTACTTTTACATAAGTATAAAGGTCATTATCAGTTAAATCCTTCATATATACTTCCCGAGGTGATAAAATAGATGCACCAGGAGTTTTTGAGATGATGTTTACTGATTGCACCTGATCTAAAATAGTTCGGCTAGGATTGTTTTCCTTTCTGAGGCCAATCCCTTTTAACCATAGTTTAACCACATCGCCATTCCCATATATATTGTCTCCGCCTGTTTTTGTCCTGATCAGGAAGCCTGATTTACCATCCATACTTTGAATATAAACGGTGATGGCATTTTCAGTTTTGTCTACTTCATGTTTGTTGGTAGCCTTATTTGCATTTAGTCCCATATTTGGGTTACCCTTATCACTAATAATAACACCCTCAATATAAATATCTTCCGTAACTACCCCGGCGGCTAGTGCTGTTTTAACATAAGCAAAGTCTTTAAGTACTGCCTGATCGTAATTGCCTTTTGGGTTTTGAGTAATTAGAATAGAATCCTTAACCGTTGTACCCAAAGCATCTTTATACGACAACCTAACCAGTGCTTCACGCGCTTCAGTCAACAGATTTTGCGAGAGTGTAAAATTCAGATCTTTGCCATTAATGGTCAGCCCTGTAATCCAATCCGCGCCACCATTCTTATAAATTTCCTCATGCTTCATCAAATTGAAAGGTACATTTGTGCTGATTGCACTTTTCATGAATCCGCCATTTGCTATGCCATTTGCACTCGCATCAAGGATGTTGATTGCAGCAACAATACCACGCTGTTGCAGATCAACCGTATCTGTTTTGTTATTGGAGCTAATCAGAATCTTTACAGATCTTGGCAGATTTCCAGAGTTACGCTGCACAGTAGCTAAAAACTCACCCTTTCCTGTTGATCCTTCTTTATCTAACGTAACCCAGGAAGCGTCACCTTCGGTTCTCACTTTCCAGCTTTCATCAGCGTAAACGAGCACTCTGGTGCTGCCAGCGCTATCAGCCACACGGATAATTTTGTTGTTGATGGCCAGATCGGTACTAAACTTAACCAATTCCTCTTTTTTACAACCCGTTGCGGCCGCAACTGATAATAAGGCGTAAAACAAAAATCTTTTCATAAGGCTTATTTTTTATCTTTAAACTCCATAATAACAGGTACATGATCTGAGTGGGTTGCAGTAAACTCATCCCTTATAAACTGGGCTTTTGTTACTAGTGGCATTAGATCTTTACTCACATAGATGTAATCGATTCTATTGCCCTTGGTCTCATTTCCTGTAGCTTTTTCTTTTGCAGTGTCGTGCAGCCCAAACTCTAATATTCGTTTTTGAACCTCAAAATCAAGATATTTTCCATCAACAAGATTTTCGTGGAAGCTGTATTTCTTAGCCATCTCTTTTAACCGATCAGCATATTTGCCATCAGCATAATTGTCTTTGTCTAATGGAGACAAGGAGTTAAAATCTCCCATGATTATCCATCTTTCTTTCTGTGCTGATGCCGAGATAGTGCTCAATATGACATCAATCTCTTCCCGTCTTTTCCAATATTTGTGTGGCGATAAATGGAGAACAATGACATTGAGATCCTTAATTTTAGCTACAATAAAACCGTGATGCATATTGTCTGTCACCTTTTGTACATCTACAATTGGATATTTAGAGGTTAATGCCACAGGATATCCTGGTTCACGCAACAGCACTGCATAAGTATGTCCGTAACTACGAGCCAGGTCTTCCAGTGATTTCTGGGTAAACTTATTGCATTCCTGTAAGGCAAGAATATCTGGGTTTTCTGATTTTAACCATTTTACGAAATCCTGTTTGCCTTTAGTTGTATCAGATTTCATTCCCTCCAGGATATTATAGCTAATGATCCTGGTTTTATTTTGTGCCAATATCATGCTACCTGATCCCATTAACAACAGGAACAAGAACATTGATATTTTTCTATATAGTGTCTTCATTTTATGAGTTTTATTAGATTATTGACCTGTGTAAGTAGGATTAGATAAATTTCCAGATGATCTCATCACTTCACTATCAGAAATTGGATAATATTCGTGGTATCTTCTAAGGTTATTGTTAATGTCTACAAATTCAGTGGCCGTAGTGGCTTTTACTGAATCATAGAAGATCCCCCAACGAACCAAATCCCATTTTCTGGTGTACTCACCCATTAACTCTCTGGCTCTTTCTTTTTTAACTTCTTCAAAAAACTCGGCTTTACCTGGGTGTGTAGCCAATTTATAATTAACCGATGCTCTACCTTTTACTTCGTTGATGCTAGCTAGCGCAAGGGAATAATCTTCAGTTTCGTTGGCACATTCGGCCATAAGCAGCAATACATCTGCATATCTGAATACTTTTTGATTGTTTCCATCAGCAACATTATCCATTCCTGGACACCAGAATTTCGCGCCCATCCAGGGCTTCCCTGTTCCATTGGCCGACTGTGGTCTTTTAAACCACTTATCATCATAGGTATAGGCCAAGATAATATTGCGGCGCGGATCATCTAATTCATACAGCGACATAAAATAGGCCGAAGGTGTAATAGAAGCAAAAGGATTAGCTTTAGTACCCAATTCAGGAATGGATACACCATCATAAGTATCTGTTGAACCACTTTTTGCTGGCGTGAAATAGCAGGCCACACTACTTGTCTTTTTAAGTCCTGCGGCAGACCATACAAATTGAACCTCGAATATAGATTCAGGTGTATTTTTGTTTCTAAAATAAGTATCAATCAGCGGGTACTGAATCAGTTGACCGTATACTTTTTGAATCTCTTTTAATGCCACTAATGCCGTTGGATAGTCTTTATTCCACATTGCCATTTTTGCAATAAGCAGATAAGCCACAGAACCGGAGATCCTATTGTCTACAACATCCGATGTTCTTTTATCAGGTAAAGCGGCAGCATATCGCTGTAATTCTTCAACTAATGTTTTCCTGATTTCTATAGCACTGGTTCTGCCCAGGCGAGTGATCTTTTGAAGTATTTCCAATGTAGATACATTCTCTGTATAAAATGGAACATCACCAAAAGTACTTGTGAGCACGTAATAATACATCGCACGGAGGGTAATACCTTCGGCAACCAGAGCTTTTTTTCTTTCTTCGTTAACAGGTGAATTTTGAATACCCTCTATAGCGGCATTACAATACATCACTCCTTTATACGATTGAGTCCATAAGCTCTGTCCCATACCCGGGTTGGCTGGTGAAATTTCAAATTTTGTATCAATATAAGAGGAATTGAGGTAGGCCAAATCTGTTGTGGCTTCATTGGTAAGCATCAATCCCGAATTAAAAACACTATTAAGAGGAATATGACAACCGTTTAATGCTGCAACACATTGGTTTTCATTATTGAAAAACTGCCCAGGAGTAACAAAACTGTCTGGATCCTCTAATAGTGCATTTTTACAAGCGCCGATCAATAAACTAAATGTTGTTAATACCAGCAATATGATGGTGAGTTTTTTCTTCATCACTTTATATTTTAATCTTGAATATTAGAATTTAAGTTCGGCACTGAATGTTAGGGTTCTACTGTTAGGATAAGCACCGTTATCCATTCTTCTGATAGTTGAACCTTCACTTTCCGTAGATACCTCTGGATCGTAGCCATTATAGTGCTTCCATAAATAAATGTTATTGCCACTTGCTGTAAGTGTAAGCGACTTCAGAAGGTTATTTGTAGGTTTAACCAGGTTAAAAGAATAACCTATCGAAGCATTTTTAAGCCTTAAAAAACTTGCGCTGTGTACAAACCTATCGTTAGGTATATCGTCCTTAGAATCGGCTCTTGGATAATCAGAAGTTGGATTTCGTACCGGATGCCAGGCATTAACCATGTATCTAAACTGATTGGATAGATAGGTCCCTGTTCCCATAAATAACTCTACAGGGTTATATATTTTTCCCCCTATCGAATAGTTTAGGAAAAAGCTCAGATTAAATCCGCGGTAGCTAAAGCTATTTTGGATACCTCCATATAGCTTTGGATCTGCATCCCCAAGATAAATAAGGTCGCTGTTATCCAATATTCCGTCATTATTTTGGTCTATGTAACGCTGACGGCCCGGCTGATAAAAATTAGGTGCAGCAGAGGCAAACTTTTTATCTGTTAAATTTTGAGTGATTTCTGCCTGGGATTTCCAGACACCAGCGTATTGCATCCCCCAAAGTGCGTTCAAAGGTCTGCCTTGTACATAGCCATACATCATATATTGTGCACCATAACTGTTGTTGTATGCAGAAATTCGATCCAAACCACCTATATCCTCAACCATTTGCTTGTTATGGGCCAGCGTTACTGTGGTAGACCAGCTGAAATTTTTGCCAGTAATGTTTTTTGAATCAATGGCGAGCTCCAGCCCCTTGTTAGATGTTTTACCAATATTGGTTAACCTACTGGTATATCCAACGTGTGTAGGCAATTGTACAGTAAGTAATAAGTCTTTTGTTGAACTGCTATAGGCATCAAATGTGAAGGCTAATCGATTCTTTAAAATCGCCAGATCAACACCTAAGTTATAAGATGTCGTCTTTTCCCAGGTCAGGCCCTCGTTGTTTATTCTTGCAGGATAATACGATACTGGTATAGCACCGCCAAATATATATCCGCCAGAACTTGATGACAAACGAGATAAAGACTGGTATTTAGAAATCGCATCATTACCCGAAACACCGGCGCTTAAACGAATTGCCAATTCACTAATTCCTTTAAGCGGTTTCATGAAATCTTCTTTAAGCACATTCCATTTTAATGCCGCTGATGGAAAATAACCCCATTTATGATTCGCGGCAAAGTTGGACGCTGCATCGGCTCTCGCTGTAACTGTAAGGTAATACTTGCCACTGTAATTATAGTTTACTCTGGCCAGATTTGAGATTTTGTTTTGTTTTTCCAGACTGGATCCAGCATTTAAAGTTTCTTTGGAAGGAATTGCAGTAAGATCATTGGTTTCGATATCATCTATAAAATAACCATCCCCGCTAGCAAATAGATCTGTTGTCCAGAAGGTTTGGAATGTAATCCCGTAAACAGCGTCTAGATTGTGTCGTTTGTTCCATACCTTTTTATAGCTAATGGTATTTTCGTTCAGGATGTTATTGTCCCTAAAGGCTCTTTTATAGGCATAGGCACCCGTGTTTTTACTCATCCTACTCGGCAATGTGGATGGATAAAACGTATCGTCAAACCGATTGTAGTCGTAAAACGATACGGAACTCTTAATCTTTAACGATTTAAGTGGGCTCACTTCAACATAAAGCATAGAAGAAAGTGTCTTTTTTGCCTGCTCCTTTTTCTGTAATAGTGAATTGGCCAAGGGAGAGTCAAATAAAGTACCATTATACCATTGGGTATTAAAGTCGTTTAAACTTCCATCAGGTTTATACGCAGGAATTGTTGGTGCTAAAAACACTGTAGAACGATACCAAAGCGTACTTGTACCCACATCAACCTTATTCACATCCTGATTGATATAGGAATAATTTAATCTTACCCCCGATTTCACATACTTATTAAAGGTTTTATCCAGATTTAAACGGGATTGAATACGTTTCATTCCGCTACTTAAAATAATACCTTCGGTATTGTTGTAATTGGCAGAAAAGTAATAATTGGTTGATTTATCACCCCCAGAGACCGATAATGTATGATTTTGATAAGGCGCCTTTCGGGTGATCTCTTTGGTCCAATTTGTTCCCTCACCTAAAGCAATAGGATTTTTATAGGGATATTCTTCTATGGGTTTGGTCTGATTGGCTGTACTAGCGAAGTAAAAGCGATCGTTTTGAAGTTCTGCAAATTCCTGTGCATTCATCACATCCAGGAAACGTGGAAGAACAGATTGACCCATGTCTGAACGGAAAGTGAAATTAGTTTTACCATTGGTTCCGCCAGTTTTTGTAGTGATCAATATCACACCATTACTTCCCCTTGAACCATAGATGGCGGTTGATGAAGCATCTTTAAGCACCTGTATTGATTCAATGTCACTCGGATTAAGGTCATTCAGACTATTTATGGCATCAAGTACCCCATCAACAACATAAAGTGGCTCATTGGTTGCAGAAATCGAGCGCGTGCCACGGATACGTATAGAGGTACCAGCACCAGGTTCACCACTTGTACTCATGATTTCTGCACCAGCAATCCGTCCTTGTAGCATTTGATCTACCCGTACTACAGGAATATTCTCAATATCTTTCATTTTGAGCACTGTGACAGCACCTGTAAGGTCACTTTTTTTAACAGTTCCGTACCCAATCACAACCACCTCGTCGAGGTTACCGGATTGTTCCAACATCACAATATTTAAAGTAGTAGTCTCGTTTTCCCTGACCTCTACATTTGTAAAACGCTGCGTTTTATAAGAAACATAGCTGAATTCAAGGGTATATCTGGCTGAAGGAATATTGATAGAGAAGTTTCCTGCAGAATCAGTAGTGAAACTTCTGTTCAACTCAATCACCTTTATTCCTACACCTGGTAGATTACCACCTTTATCGTCTGTGATTTTCCCCCTAATTTTACCGGATTTTAGTTTTTTAAATAGCCTTATACTGGCATTTTGTTCTTCTTTATAGCCTATGCCAGTACCGATAAAAAGCTTTTCAAGGATATCTGCCAATCGAGTCTGTTTAAATACCAGTGTATTTGTATTGAGCTTTTCCATATTCAATACAGCATTGTCAAATGCAAATTCTAGCTTTGCGGACTTTTCTAGCTTTTTAATAGCTTGATAGAGGTTTCCTTTATCAAAGGAAATAGTAAGTCGCTGTTCAAGCGCCTGTGCTCTGCTATTTGCTGCCCACAAAAATTGCGTAACAGAAAATACGAGAGCGAATATCAATAGGGTAACACGCATAGCTTTCTGCATTTGCAGTAAGTTTTGTTTCATATGTGTAAGTTCGTTTTATGGATTTTATAATTTGATTTTCATGTGCTTCGCACGTCGCTGAGTATTATCGTATCAATATTTCATGTCCTCTCTTTTTAAAATTATGCCCGTGAATTGCGCAGATCAGCTTCATCGTTTCCTCCAACGAACGGTCTGAGCGTATAGTTAAATTGTATTGGTAGGTGTGGTTGTCGGCAACCTCATTCCTTAAGGTTACACCATAAATGTTGTGCATGGCCAGCGCGAGCTCTTCAAAGCCGGCTTTTTCAAGGTAAATCTTGCCATTAACCCAAGCGTCGTTATCGGTCGGAACGACTTTAGATAGTTGTATGGTCTTTTTCGCTTTGTGATAAGTGATCTGTTGGCCTGGAATCAGTATACCGTAAATTTTTCCCTGCTCGCTAACACTCACCTTCCCGGTAGTTACGGCAACTTTGATATCAGCAAGTTGCTTGTACGAACGAATATTAAAAGATGTACCCAGTACCCTTATTTCTAATTGTTGACTGTGAATGATAAATGGCCTGGTTTTATCTTTAGCTACCTGGAAAAATGCCTCTCCTTCTTCAAGATAAAACTGTCTGTCTTTTTTGGAAAAATGATGTGGGATTCTGATTCTTGAATTTGCATTCAAATGAACAACCGAATTATCTGGTAGAATTACTTTCTTTAATTGCCTTGAGGTCGTAGCGACGGTCTGAAAGCTGATTTCAGCTGTGCTTATATTTTGTTCAGATTTAAAGACAAAGAACCAACTGGCCATACCTACAGCTGTAACCAGTACAATTGATGCGGCGATGTTCCTGAAGGTATTAAGTTTATAAATAGGGCGATCAGGTTGATTCAACTGAACCTGTATCCGATTCAATAGGTCCTGTCTTAAAAAATCTTCATCAATTGCATTGTTTATACCGGGTACTCCTTTTTCCGACTCGCCAAATGAATCATACCAATTCTGAAGTAGATTTCGATCTGTTTTATTGAGCCTGTTTTTTAAAAAGGCAGTAAGTAATTTTTTGAGTTGACTTGCGTTCATTTTCGATATGTTTATCCGCTGTTTTAGCCGCGTTTAAATATATAGTAGAACTAAGTCCTGATTCTTCCCGAAGAAATGTGAATTTATTTTTTGAGCAAGTTTAAGCCTGGCTTTATTTAGCTCCTAGCAAAATATAAAGCGCCAGACAAATCGCTGAGAAGTCCTCAGGAAAGTCTCTTGATATCGCCTTGCGAATACGTACCAGACCTATTGAAATATTATTTCTTACAGTCTTTTCCGCAAGCCCTAGTTGCTCTGAGATCTCCTTTATGGACCGATCTTTAAAACGAAGTTTAAAAATTTCCTGCATCGTACCAGGCATTTCTTTAACTTCTGAATTTACTGTATTTGCAAAGTCTTGTTCTGTTAATATATCACGAATGTTGACCTCTACTTCATTCATCTTTTCCAACAGGAAGCTTAATGCCTTCGAATGAATAGTATGTTTCCTAAAATGCGCGATAATTTGATACTGGACCGATCTCCTCAAATATGCTTCAAGGGATTCGTTGATGTTGATATTCGCTCTTTCTTTCCAAAAATAAACAAACACATCCTGAACAATATCCTTCGCAAGCTCTTCATCCCCTAGTCTTCTATAAGCTATGACATACAATTTTTTCCAATATGTATTAAAAATAGCTGTAAAAGATTCAGATTGTCCATCAATCACATTAGCATTGGTAATGTTCATTTAAATGAAAATTAATAATAGATTTTGGTGTCGTTCGTTTTTTCAGACAAAACTAGATAATCAAGTATTTGCCCGGTATTAAGTTTTTGTTAAGGAATATTGCTGGTATCTTGTTGCTTTGGTTTTATTTGGTTGACCTAATTTATAATATTTTGTAATAGAATTTAAATAAATTAAACAAAATAAAACCAGCCATCCTAAATTCTTTGACAAGAAAATGTTAAGTTGTATATGAATATATCATCAGTACTTGCAACTTATCTTTTAAAATCACTTTATTTGTATAATTTTACCAACTAAATACTAACCAATTTAATGCAGTCTAAACAGTTTACGTGGCAAATAGCTTGGGATTACCAGGCATTTAGAATTAAATTCATTCTTGGAATGATACTTCTGGTTGCCATTTTGATTTTTATACCTCATTTTTTCTCTCATACGGAAGCCAGAGAAGGGATTGTATTAAATGACAGGTTACTTGCTTACATCCCCGCAGAAGATGTTTCACTACTGATATTTCTAGTCCTGTACACGATGATTGGATTATTGTTGTATCGAATGTCCAGAAACACAATCATGTGTCTTACTGCATTATGGTCGTTTATTTTTGTCTGTCTGGCCAGAGTAATAACCATTACGTTAGTTCCGCTTGATCCACCTGTTGACATCATTAAATTGGCAGACCCCTGCTCCATTTTCTTTTACCATTCTAATGTAATTACTAAGGATTTGTTTTTCTCCGGACATACGGCGACAGCGTTTTTGGCTGTACTCTGTCTGGAACGTAAAAATGATAAGATTCTCGCTATGATCGCTACCTTGGCTATTGCAGTATTGCTCTTGATTCAGCATGTTCATTATACTGCTGATATTTTAGCCGCTCCTATTTTTACCTGGGGATGCTGGTATCTGGGAAAATCAATGGCTAAAATATAGCACACCACTTTTAAGTATTACAGAGATTTTCTCGAAAAATTCGGTTGTAACAGATATGAAGACAAAGTATTTGATTGCACGGATTTTGGATTTTTGCGCTTTTAGCACTTAGTTATTTAGTAACTAAAGGGAGGATGAACTCCCTTTAGAACTAAATATACAAGAGAACGTACTAAATCCTTTTGACACACTATTTAAAATTCCTGATGCACACAATATGCACCAGGAACGTTGTTTTTAATAGGTACATTAACTAAAAGTATAAAAGAAAGAGATTACCTCCAATTATATTACGTGAATACCCCATTTCACGTGGTGAATAATAGTCTGCACGTGGTGAATGAAAAATGAACAACTCTTGTTTTATGTGAATAGAATACCGTTATTTATAAATTAATTGAAATAAAAGAACTTATTACGTGAATGATGCTTTTTTCGTGGTGAACATGCAATAAGTTTAGATAAAGTAATGCCGATTAAAAGCAAATTCGATGGATGGTAAGTTAAATTGCGTTATTATTGATGATGAAAAGCATGCAGTTGACCTATTGGGAGACTATATAGAGGCAATGCCTAATTTACATCTGGTTAAGTATTTTACCGATCCACTTAAAGCACTAATCGATATTACCGTTGAAGACAATATAGATATCCTATTTATGGATGTGGATATGCCCGGCATGACTGGACTTGACTTATCTCAGGCCATCAGGTATAAAACTAAATACCTGGTTTTTACGACTGCACATTCTAAATATGCTATCGATGCCTTTGGTGTACAAGCTAACGAGTATCTATTAAAGCCTATTTCGATGAGTAAGTTTGCCTTGATGATCAATCGTTTGCTAAAGTCTGAATCAAGTCTTAAAAAGGCGTCAAATGATGAGGATTTCTTTTTTATAAAAACTGATCAGGTTCAGAAGTATGTAAGAATCAATTTGAAAGATCTTATCGCCGTTGAAGGATTGAATAACTACGTCAAGATTCATACGGTTGGTGGAATGCACATCGCTTATTTAACCATGAAGGAGCTAGAGGTTAAACTGGATGGCAACAATTCCTTTATCCGAGTTCAACGATCGTTTATCATTTCTATGGACTTCATCAATAAAGTAGAAGGTGCCTCTATTACTTTGAACAATAAGCTTGAAGTGCCATTAGGCACGACTTATAAGAAACATTTTCTGACTTTCTTAGAGAAAAAAACATTAAGATCTAGTCGAGGATTATCGGAATAAACGCCTCTTTTCTATCGGCTGATCTTTATTCAAGATTATCTAAAACCATTACACGAAAACACGACTAAATTAAATGAAAAAACGTTTGCAAAATATTTTTTTTATAATTAACAATAACCGGATTCATTTTATCGCCTGGTCCTTATTCATTTTTTACGAGGTAGTGGTTACTGGGATTTTAAGAGGATACTTTGCTACTTTTAGTAATTATGCAGTGTTCTACATCCTCAACATTTGCTTATTTTACTTTCATGCTCATGTGGTTATGCCATCTGCAAAAAACGAGACTTCAAAAGCTATTTGGTTGCTGCCGGTGTTAATTTTTATAGAAATAGTTGTATACGTTCCTATGACTATATATATCGTGTCCTTTTTGCAAAAATATGCTGGCTTAACCATTTATACGCCTGCAGAGCTCAATAGTACGTCCATAGCGAATGGGGTTTGGAGAACATCTTATTTCTTGCTTTTTTCATCAGGATACTATTATCTAACCAATTATCTAAAAGAAAGGAAGACTGCTCAGCTTGCAGAAAAAGAACGATTACTGATGATTATTGAGCATCAAAATGTTAATGCCGAGTTGATAAAATCTCAACACGCACATCTAAAAGCGCAGATTAATCCACACTTTCTGTTTAATACATTAAGCTTCATTTATTCAAACACACGTAAAGTTGTCCCTGAAGCCGCTGAGGCTATTATGTCATTATCTGAAATGATGAGGTATGCCATACAGGATGATTCTGATCGTAATTTCACGGCCTTAACACATGAGATTGAGCAAATAGAAAACCTCATCAGGCTTCATCAGATCAAATCTGAAAACGGACTCAATATCTATCTGGATTATGATGATAACTTGAAAGATATTGAAATCCTTCCTTTAATATTGATCACCCTGGTCGAAAATATATTTAAGCATGGAGATCTTTTAAAAGATGAACATCCAGCACGCATTTCCATTAGCTGTGATGGACAAACGCTTGTTGTTCAAACTACAAACCTGATCAATACCAAAACAACCGGCACAAGTCATCATATTGGTTTAGAAAACATCAGGAAAAGACTTCGTATGGTTTACGAAAATATGGCATCACTGCAGACAGAAAAAGACATCAATAATTACTTTAATGTAATGCTAAGGATTGAACTAAATTAATTTTTGTTATATTTAGGTTCTCGAACAAAACAACAAACTCCTCATATTTTTTTGGACCGTTTTCAGGGCTGCATTAAGCTGGTAGGATTGCTATGTCTGGCTTCTTAACAAAGTCGTCCCCGCTTCGACTCTTGTTCGTCTCTGGTTCGACTCTGTTCGGTAAATTCCGATTGCAACATATCCAGAAGACTAGAAGTAGTAAAGCCATATTAAGAAGTGCTATCCAGCTTGCAAAGGACCCGCTTTCAAATCGAAAAAAAACAGCTTTTTAATAAGAATGGAAATCATATTTAACAAAAAGGGCTGTTCATAAAAATTATGACCAGCCCTTTTAATATGAAAATCGGAATGAACTTACGATTTAGGATTCAAGGCAGAATTGATGCGTACCAATAAGTCTTGTAAGTGATATTTGCTCATACCTGTCGAAGCTGGTATTGCAGCACGAATATCTTTCGCTAAAGTTGTTAAATGAGCGCGGCTGATGCTTGAAACATCTGATCCCATTGGATCTGCCATTCTCATACCTGGGAAATTTGACATAGGGTTTGATGACGGAGCTGGTGCTACAATTAATTTCGTCATGTTATCTACATAAGCTTTCTGTAAATTCCTTCTGTATACATCAATATTTTTGTGTGAATACAATTCAGACCAAACACCAGTTTTAAGATCAGTAAACAGATTAGCTGGGCTATAAGCTTTAGCGCCGTTTAATGCTTCATCATTGATTAACTTGGTAATGGTATTCGCATTTTGAAGTTTAGCTAAAGTATTTTTTTGAACACCTTGGAAAAGATCTGTTGGATTGATACCAGTACGTTCGATTAATTCTCTATTGATTAACCATGTTGGTGTAGTAAACAATTGCGCATTTAAGAAAGTCATTGCTTCTTTTTGCTTTGCAAAAGGAACAGCTTGGTACATACCACCTTTTTCTTCTACAGTTTTAGGTGTTGAATATATACCACCAACATTCTTAGCAACGTGTCCCATGTAACGAGTGTACTGACCCACAACTTCACTATAAAGTGTTTTTGCATTCTGATAACCTTCGTTTGGCTCTTTACTCCATGTTAAAATATTTGGTAAAATACGTTTAAGGTTTTTTATTCCATAAGCAGAAGCCACCATTGCGTTGTCGCCAATATCTTCACTTTGGTTACGTGGATCATTAGGGTCACTTTCAGTTCCAAAAGCTAAACGCTTGTTTGCGCCTACCCTTTTGATAATGGTTTCATTAGAATAAGAGGCTTCGTCAGCAGCAGTATTAAATTCAGGTAACCATTTATATCCCCATTCTATCGCCCACATATCGTAGTCACCAATTCTCGGGAAAATACCTTTTGCGCTAATGTTATCTTCTGGTTGAGCAACGTAGTTGAAACGTGCATAATCCATGATAGATGGTGTATGTCCATTTTTCTCTACCCATTGTTTGTCTCTTAATTTCTCAACAGGTACTGTTGCTGAAGAACCGAAGTTATGACGTAAACCTAAAGTATGACCAACTTCGTGTGAGGATACAAAGCGAATCAATTCACCCATTAATTTATCATCAAACTTCATTTTACGAGCCTGAGGATCAATTGCTGAAGCTTGAATAAAATACCAGTTTCTTAACAACTGCATAATGTTATGGTACCAGTTGATGTGTGTTTCGATAATTTCACCTGTACGTGGATCATGCACGTTTGGTCCACTTGCATTTGCAATATCAGAAGGTTTATATACGATCACACTATGTCTGGCATCTTCTATGCTCCATGATGGATCATTTGGTGCTTCTTTAGCTACGATAGCATTTTTAAAGCCTGCTTTTTCAAAAGCAACCTGCCAGTCATTTACACCTTGAATAAGGTAAGGAACCCATTTCTTTGGAGTTGCAGGATCGATATAATAAACAATTTGTTTTTTAGGCTCAACCAATTCACCTCTTTTATATTTTTCAATGTCTTCAGCTTTTGGTTCTAATTTCCAACGGGTAATTAATGATTGGTTTTTTACACCTTGTGAATTGGCATCAAAATCAACATAACCTGTAGCGAAATAACCTACTCTTGGATCAAAGAATCTAGGTTTCATTTCTTTCGATGGCAACAATACCATTGAACTGTTTAGTTCGTAGGTCGCTGGTGTTGAAGATGGAGCTCCCCCCATCATACCCATCGCCCCTTGTGGCGCAGATTTCATATAGGTTTTAAGTGTCCTGATCTCAATATTCATAGGAAAAGCTTTAATTTCCTTGATATAGCTTCTATCAGCTATCTGACTACCTAGTGACAATGATTTTTTTGCTCCTGCATCAAAAAAGAAAATATCATTATCGCTGTTCATATAATCTGTAACATCGATAACAACACCTTTAACACCAGAAATAGAATCTTTAGCAAAAGCTTTGATGTCAAATGAAGCTACCAAAGGCTGAATGTTGGAATTCATTACAGATTTGTACATCCCTTGTTCTGTAGTGTCTTTAGAACGCTCGCCAAAAGAAATACTCTTTAAATATATTTTGTTTGAAGGTCCTTTTTCAAAGCTGATCACGTTGTCGCCAATTTGATCACCGCCATAACCGATCATGGAAGCACGGTTACCAGCAGCAGCTTTGCTTATTCTATTTACAGTTAAGATCTCCCTACCCAATAATGAATCTGCGATTTCAAAGAAATAACGATCTTCTACTAAATGAACTTTAAATAAACCTTTGTCTGTTTTTGCTTTCGCCGTTATAACCTGGTTATAAGGTTTTGGGGCCGATGCTGGGCCACCCGGACGATTCATTGCATTCGGATTAGCTCCTGGTGGTACGGTAGCCGGTGCTTGAGTTGGCGTTTTTGGATTTTTTTTCTGCGAAAAACCCTGATAGCTGGCGCAGAAAAGCACCAGTGCGATCAAACTTAATTTCTTCATTTAGATTATAGTTTTTATATGATTGTTTGGTAAGTATGGTATAACGTTATGATAAGAATAATAAACTTCAAAAAAGCTATTGTTCTTATCATAAGGTTAATTGAGTCGATATTTATTTCTTAAAAGCAGCAAGGCCACTTTTAAGATAAGCTGCATATTCTTTAGCATCAAAGATTGCACCTTGAGCAGGTACCAAAGGATTTAAATCATGACCGGCCAAAACATATAATGGTTGAGCATTTGATCCATATTTTGTGGCCTGGAAATCTAAGTTCCAATAACCTAAATCATCTGTTTTGCGTTTTAAAATATCAGAGTAATGAACTTTCTCTGCTGGCATTTTAATGTTACGATCATCAGCATACAGCTGGATCAATACATATTCTTCATTGATCAGGCGGGCAACTTCTTTGTCAACCCAAACCAGATCTTCCATTCTTCTACAGTTTACACAAGTGTGTCCGGTAAAGTCAAGCATAACCGGTTTACCTACCTTTTTCGCATATTCCAATCCTTCTTCTAAATCAAAGAATGGGTGGAATCCTACAGGTGGTTTCAATGACTCACTATATTTTACTTTAGCAGGGAAATCAGTTGATGCAGCACTTGAGCCGCCTGATGAGCCATTTCCGCTTAAGATAAAATCCTGTGTATTCATCGGTGGCGCAAGTCCACTCAATACGCTAACTGGTGCTCCCCATAAACCTGGAACCATGTACATTGCGAACGAAAACGAGAGTACAGCAAAGAATAGCCTTGGTACAGACACATAAGGAACATCGCTGTCATGTGAAAACTTGATCTTTCCAAGGAGATAAATTCCCATTAGCGTGAAGATCACGATCCATAGTACTAAGAAGATCTCTCTGTCGAACCATTCCCAGTGCCAGGCTAAATCTGCCGAGGAAAGGAATTTTAAAGCTAAAGCCAGTTCAAGGAAACCTAAACAAACCTTTACGCTGTTTAACCAACCGCCTGATTTAGGCATGCTGCTTAAGAAGCCAGGGAATATCGCGGATAAAGTAAATGGTAAAGCTAAGGCAAGTGCAAATCCAAACATACCGATTGCCGGTGCCAGTAATTCGCCTTTAGAACTCGCCTGTACCAATAAGGTACCGATGATCGGTCCTGTACAAGAGAAAGATACTAAAGCTAAAGATGCGGCCATAAAGAAAATACCGCCAAGACCTTTACTGTTGTCTGCTTTATTGTCTATTTTATTAACAATAGAGCTAGGTAGCGTGATTTCGAAAGCTCCAAAGAAGGAGATGGCAAACACTACGAGCAGGATAAAGAATAAGAAGTTAAATAAACCACTGGCACTTAAAGCATTTAATCCCGCAGATCCAAATATTACGGTAATCAACAAGCCAAAGGCTACGTAGATGACAATAATAGATAGTCCGTAAATTAAAGCCTGACCGATGCCCTTGCTTTTACTTCCTGCCCTTTTTGTGAAATAACTAATGGTTAATGGAACCATTGGGAAGATACAAGGCATTAAAAATGCCAGGAAGCCACCTACAAGTCCTGCAATAAAGGTCTCCCATAAGGTCTTTTCCTTTTCTGCTTTATTAGCTTTTACGTCAGTGCTAGTAGCTGTTGTGGTTTTTGTAGTATCCGTAACGGTGGTTGCCGGGGCAACTGTGGCTGTATCAACTTTAGTGGTAGTATCGGGACCAATCTCAGTAAATTCAAGATCAGCCATCGAGGTATCTGCTTCCTGTGCGAATGCGCAGGTAACAGCGCCAAAAAGTAAGAAAAGCCAAATGACAAGCACTTTCATGCTTGTCAAATAGTTTTTTAAAATCATTTTTTCTTATTTTACTGGAATAGAGAACTCAACTGTTTCTGGAGGTAGGCACTGAGAATCATCACATACCATGAACTCAAGTGTTCCTTTAACAATTGCAGTTGCACCAGTTAATTTAACTTTTTGTTGGAAAGTAACTGTTTTCTCAAAGTAAGTAACATTCATATCAAATGACTTCTCGAATTTAGTAATTCCTTTTGGTTCGATTGTTTTGCCTACTGGTTTGTAAGCTTTTGAAGGTGCAAACGTAAAACTTGTTTTTACTGGACCACCATCAGCCATATTTTGTGAATAAAGGTGCCATCCTTCATCAATAGTAGCTTTAAGGTACACAGTAGCTTCTGTTTTTGAAGTTTTCTTTGCAGCGTAACTCCATTTTACGGGTTTCAAAATTTGACTACTTGCAGATAAGCTAAATAGTATTCCAACGGTTAACAAGATTAGGTTTTTCATTTTTTAATTGTTTTTTTATGTGTTAGCAAACTTATGTATTTCCTGTAATATCATGGGTATTCAATTTTGTAATTTAAGTCATACCTATTAAATATTACATTTAGTACACAGCTTTGACTCCTCTTTTCCCATTAAGTTTAACGCCGTATCAGTTTCAACTTAGTGAGGTATCGTTTGGATTCGGTTGCAAACATATCATTTTATTCAATAAATGTAAATTACAGATCAACCCAGAAGAGATAATGCCAAGACTTCTTTAACCATGAAACCAGGTTTACAACCCCAATTATCATCAAAAAAGCTTTCAATTGATAATTTATGGATTATAATACCTGGTTTTATGGCTAAATATCTAGAGATTATCTAGTCGGGTAACAATTGTGTGATATCAAAAATATCCCCCTTATAATCCCCCTCCAAGTGCTCGGTAAAGTTCGACTGTAGCATTGAGTTGCGCCGTTTTAATGGTCGTTAACTCAAGCTCACTTTGCAGTGAATTGCTTTGAGCAGTGATCACTTCAAGGTAATTCGCCATCCCGCTTTTAAATAATAGGTTGGCATTTTTAACAGCTTGCTGTAGGGTGTTTACTTTATCTTTTGAAATGTCATATTGCTGCTTTAATTTTTCAATTTTGACCAATTCATCAGAAACTTCGGAAACAGCATTCAGTACGGATTGACGGAATTGTATTACTGTTTTTTCTCTTTCAATTTTTGCCAATTCATATTGCGTTTTTAACTGTCGGCCTTGAATTAGTGGCTGCGTAATTCCACCAGCTACTACACCAAATAATGAAGCTGGTATATTGAACCAATTACTGGCTTTAAATGAATTGAGGCCAGCACTTGCTGTAATGCTTAAGGATGGATACAGACTTGCTTTGGCAACACCTACTTTAGCATTGGCAATCGTTAATGACAATTCCGCACTTTTAACGTCTGGACGTCTACTAACCATCGCTGAAGGATAACCTGCTGAAACCTGGCTAATGACATTTGTCTTATCCAGGCTTGCCAAGCGCTCCACACTTCCCGGTAATCGACCGGTAAGCATCCGTAGTGCATTCTCCTGTATCGTTATGTCTTGCTCAAACTTTGGAATCAACTGTGCGGCAACCAATTGCTGAGCTTTAGCTTGCTGAATAGCAAGTGATGTTACCTGTCCTGCATCAAACTGCAAGTTTATAATTCTTAAGGTACTATCACTTAAAGCTAAATTCTTCTTAGCAATGGCCATCTGTGCATCCATCATTAACAATCTGTAATATCCCTGAGCAACGCTGGCTACCAATTGCGTTTGCACGGCTTTTCTGGCTTCCTCTGTCTGTAAGTAAGTTGCTAAGGCTGCATGTTTCTGACTCTTTATTTTACCCCAGATGTCGGCCTCCCATCTTAATCCCAGGTTTGCATTGAAATCTTCAACATGAGTCGTTTTTAAAAACTGGCTGGTGCTTAACCCATTTAGGCTGTTATCTGAAGGGCGATTTGAACTTGCTGCTACTTGTAAATCTAGCTGAGGCAAATTGCCCAGTTTTGCTTGCTTAAGTAACTGCTGTGCCGATTCGATATTTTTAAGGGCAATTTGTAAGTCGTAATTTCTTACCAAAGCGGTATCTACAAGATTCCTTAATTCTGCTTCCTTAAAAAAATCTTTAATGGTTTGATCAGCTATACTCACTGTATCTCGGCTGTGAGCGTTTCTAAAATTTTCGGGGATTGCTTTCGTTGGCAGTGCGGTATCTTTTGATATTTTGCATCCAGCAAGCACCAGCAAAACAGACAAAGCAACTAATGTATTTCTATATGTGCTCATTTTATCTTATTATTAATTAAATGATTAAGAATAGATTATTTCTGAATCTACCTTTATTACTTCAGGCTGATGATCGTCTTTATCCTGTAGCTGTTTACCAGATACTTTTTCCTGTAAATTTTGGAAAATGACAAACAACACAGGGATCAACATTAATCCAAGGATTACACCAGAAACCATTCCGCCTGCAGCACCAATACTTATAGAGTGATTACCTTGTGCCGAAGGCCCTGTCGCGATACTCATTGGAAACAATCCAACAACAAAAGCTAATGAAGTCATCAGAATCGGACGCAATCTCAGTCTTGCTGCATCTAAAGCGGCGTTCACTAAAGATAAACCTGCCTTACGACGCTGTATAGCGAATTCAACAATCAGAATAGCATTCTTAGCAAGTAGCCCTATGAGCATAATTAATGCAACCTGTACATAGATGTTGTTTTCTATACCTGTTAAACCAATAGTCACAAATACGCCCAATACCCCGGTAGGAACTGATAATATAACCGCCAATGGTAAAATATAGCTTTCGTATTGTGCTGCAAGTAAGAAGTACACAAAGACTAAACACAGTAAAAATACGACAGTAGATTGTCCATTTGAAGACATCTCTTCCCTGGTTTGTCCGGAGAATTCGAATCCATAACCTGCTGGCAATTGATCTTTGGCTACTTCCTGTATTGCATTTATCGCATCACCAGAACTAAAACCTGGTTTTGGAATAGCATTTACCTGGATGGAGTTAAATAGATTGTAGCGCGATGCGGTCTCTGATCCATAGACACGTGATAATTTCACCAGTGTTTTTATAGGTACCATCTCCCCTGTTTTGTTTTTAACAAACACCCGGTCTATTGCCGATGGATCTGCCCTATCGGCAATATCTGCCTGAACCAATACCCGATAATACTTACCAAAACGATTAAAATCTGAAGCCTGAGCACTACCGAAATAAGCTTGCATAGTTTGCAAAATATCGCGCACATTAACCCCTAATTGGTTTGCTTTCTCATCGTCTACTTCCAATTGCAATTGCGGATAGTCAGCTTTAAAGGTGGTAAAAGCTACTGCGATTTCTTTCCGCTTCATCAATTCCCCAATAAAATTATTGGCTATTCCACTGAATTTATCCAGTTTACCACCTGTTTTATCTTGTAAAACAAGATCCAAGGCTTCCACGTTACTAAAACCCGGAACTGTTGGAAAGCTAAACACGAAGAAACTACCACCACTGATGGCGCCTAACTTACCTCTGATCACATCCATGATAGCATTAATATCCTGAACCTTACCTCTTTCTTTAGTAGGTTTTAACAATACGAAAACTACTGCTGATGAGGGACTAGTTGATGATGTTAGCAAGTTAAAGCCTGTTATTGCAGTTACGAATCTTGATGCATCCAAAGAACGTAGTTCTGTCTCCGCTTGCTGCATCACTTTAGCCGTGCCGTCTAATGAAGTTCCTGATGGTGTATTTACGGCAATGGCCACGAAACCTTGATCTTCTGTTGGGATAAAGCCCGTAGGTGTAGTTCGAACCAACCAGATGGTTGCTAAAACAATAATCGCCAATGCACCAATACTTACTACTTTGTTTTTAATCAAGAAACGCAAACCACTAATGTATCTATTGGTCATTGCATTGAAGCTGCTGTTGAATCCAGCGAAGAACTTCTCTTTAAAGCCTTTTTCTTTTCCTTCGGTCTCCCCGGTGTGGTTACTCTTTAAAAACAGAGCTGCCAATGCCGGACTTAAGGTTAATGCATTAACCGCAGATATGATAATTGCTGTTGCCATGGTAAAGGCGAACTGCCTGTAGAAAACACCTGTGGAACCTTCAAGGAAACCTACCGGTAAAAATACAGCAGACATCACTAGAGTAATGGAAATAATGGCTCCACTAATCTCATGCATCGCTTCGGTAGTAGCTTGTTTACCCCCAATGTGGTTGTGTTCCATCTTAGCGTGCACTGCTTCGACGACCACGATGGCATCATCTACCACAATACCGATGGCCAATACCAATGCAAATAAAGTAAGCAAGTTGATAGAGAAGCCAAAGAGCTGCATAAAGAAGAACGTACCCAAAATAGCAACCGGAACAGCTATGGCTGGAATCAATGTCGACCTGAAATCTTGAAGGAATATAAATACAACGATGAATACCAGGATAAATGCTTCGATAAGTGTGTGTACAACTTGTTCAATAGATTGATCGAGCGCTACCTTTGTACTGTAAAATATATTGTGCTTTACGCCTGCAGGAAAATCTTTGGCAGCTTTTTCCATTAGTTTATTGATGGCAATCTGAATTTCATTGGCATTAGAACCTGCTAATTGTATAATTCCTAGTACCACCCCTTTTTTACCATTCAGGCGCGTAAGACTGTTGTAGGAGTAGGCTCCAAACTCGACTCTACCTACATCCTTTAAATGCAATACGGAGCCATCTGAATTAGAGCGAATCGCTATATTTTCATACTCTTCAGGTTTTGTTAGTTTGCCTTTATATTTAATTACATATTCAAAAACTTCATTGCTACGCTCTCCAAAACGACCTGGTGCAGCTTCTAAACTTTTATCTTGTATGGCAGCCATCACTTCATTAGGTGTGATTTTATAGCTCGCCATTTGTGTTGGATTTAACCAAATCCGCATTGAGTAATCTTTAACACCACCAAATATACTAGCCGATCCTACCCCTGGAATACGTTTGATTTCTGGTATGATATTGATTTGCGCATAATTGGCTACGAAAGTTTGATCATATTTACTTTCATCTTCGGTATACATCCCAATAGCCATAATAAAACTATTCTGCTGTTTCGCCGTGATGATCCCTTGCTGTACAACCTCCGAAGGCAATTGACTGGTTGCTTGTGTAACACGGTTCTGCACATTTACGGCGGCTTGATCCGGGTCAGTTCCTAATTTAAAATAAACTGTAATGGCCAATGTACCATCGTTACTTGCTGTTGAGCTCATGTAACTCATGTTTTCGACACCATTGATGGATTCTTCCAATGATGGTGCTACAGAGCGTAGTACAGTTTCGGCATTGGCGCCTGGGTAGTTGGCCGTAACCAATACAGAAGGCGGTGCGATATCCGGAAACTGCTGTAAGGGTAATTTAGTAAGGCTTAATACTCCAAGTATGACCAATAAGATGGAGATTACAGTAGCCAACACCGGCCTCTGAATAAATATTTTGAACATGATTGTTAATGTTTAATGGTGTAATTAGTTTTTAGCAACTTTATCTGTTGCTCTCTGTGGCGCAATCACTGCGCCCTCTTGTAGGCGGTCGAGTCCGCTTAACACAATCTGATCACCGGCTTTTATACCATCCTTTACCAGGTAATTGGTTCCTGTTTTACCAATAACAGTAATGGCTTGTTTTTTAACCTTATTGCTATCCGCAAGTGCAAATACAAATATTTTGTCTTGCACTTCTATGGTAGCAATCTGTGGCACCACAAGCGTGTTTTCGTGTTGTAGGCTCAGACGTATCTTTCCGGTATTCCCAGATCTCAATAAGCCTTGCGGATTAGGAAACTTTGCCCGAACTGTAATGGCACCTGTAGTTTTATCAAACTGACCATCTATAACGTCAATTTTTCCTAACCTGGCATATTCAGTATTGTCGGCCAAAATCAATTTCACTGCAGGAAGTTGTTTAAGCTTATCATTTAGCGTTTGCCCCGGATATTGTTCCTTAAAGTTCACAAAGTCCTTCTCACCAAGAGAAAAATATACATGAACATCATGCACATCCGACAATTGTGTTAAGGCATCCACATCAGCTGGTGCTACAAGACTTCCTTGTTTTTTGGCTAATCGGCCAATATAGCCGCTTACTGGTGCCTTAATTAAGGTATAACCAAGATTTATAGAAGCCGTAGAAACGTTTGCTTTCGCCTGTTCAATGTTCGCTTTAGCAACCTGCGCGGTAGCTTTCGCTGATTTTAACTGAAATTCAGATATTACCTTATTCTGAACCAATGGAGTTAAACGCTCTACTTCTAATTGGGCGTTAATCAAAGCGGCTTCTGCCGAATGTTGAGCTGCAATTGCATTATTCAAAGAAGCACGATATTGCTGATCATTAATTTTAAATATCGGCTGCCCGGCATTTACAAAAGCACCTTCATCAACATACACTTTCTCTAAGCTTCCGCTAACCTGAGGTCGAACTTCAACATTAACAGTACCCTCTATAGCAGCTGGATACTCTTGAAAGGTTGTCTCTGTACCTGAAGTTACACTTGCTACCGGTAAAGCTGGTGGTGCAGGTGCTGCAGCCTGAGGAGTTTTACTAGTGCAACTATATAAAAACAGGGCAAATATCAGGGCTATTGCCTTTCCAACGTTATTAGATGATCTAACAGTGTTAAGTACTAATGGGTAAAAGGATTTATATTTCATGAGAATTGATTTTATTAATTTATGATTATAACGTATGTAAGTGATTTAACAGTGTTAAGTAGCTCTAGAAAAAAACAGGCTTTCTTGTAAAGCCTGTAAAAATTAATCGTTTATATATTTAATAATACCTTTTAAAGCGTCTTTTAAAATATGTTGATTCATCTCTTCGTCTCTTCCTTTATTTACCATATTGATAGAGATCAGACCATGTATAATAGACCAAAAAGTATAATACTTCCTGCATATTACCCCTTCTTCTGGCTGTTCAGCTTTCATTAGGTCTTTAATGGTGTCAAAAAACAAATTATCTAGAAACTCCATTTCCGGCACCTTTGCTTTCTTTTGTTCGCAGCAAACCATATCTACGCCAAACATTAACTGGTAATACTCTTTGTGTTTAAAGGCAAAGTTCCAGTAGGCAGTCCACATGGCTTCCAATTGTTCCTCAGTTTTTTCGTATTTGCCTTTAGCAGCTTTAACATTTTTACCAAGTAATACGTACCCCTGTCGGGTTAATTCAAGTAAGATTCCTTCTTTATTGGTAAAATACTCGTAAATGATTGGGGCTGTATACTCTATCTTATCTGCAATTTTCCTCATGCTTAGCGCTTGCCAGCCATCCTCTTTAACGATTTGTAAGGCTGCTTCGAGGATTTTTGTCCTCGTTTCTTCTTTCAGCCTTTGTATGCGTTCTTTACTTCCCATTACATTTTGTCAAGATGTATAAATAATCTAACACCGTTAAGCAAATGTAAAAACAGTTCTTCAAGAATCTATCATTCATTTGTCAATAAATGATTAATTAAAATAAATTTAAGCTTATCGCCTTAATAATTGCAAATTAGCGTTTCTATATAAAGAGGAATGAGCATGACCGTTACATTAAGAGATATTGCTAAAGCACTTAATTTATCTATTTCTACAATTTCAAAGGCTTTAAATGATAGTCATGAAATTGGTTCAGAAACGAAACAAAAGGTTTTAGATTATGCTAAGAAGCATCATTATTCGCCAAATAGAATGGCTAAAGGCCTAAAAGAAGGCAAAAGTCGATCTATTGGTGTCGTAGTATGTTCTTTGGATAACAATGTAATTGCCCAGATGCTGGATGGGATTCATAAAGCGAGCAACGATAAATCTTATCAGATCATCATCATGCAAAGCAAGGAATCTGAGAAACTAGAAACAGCTTGTATTGAATTGCTTTACGCAGGTGGTGTTGATGGGATTCTGATCTCTCCTGCTTATGAAACCATAAACTTTAGTTACTTAAATTCTTTACAGGCTTCGGGCTTACCTATAGTGCTTTTTGATCGCTTGATTGACCAGGTGACCACCCATAAGGTTGGCGCTGATAATTTCAAGGGTGCTTATGATGCAACCATGCACTTGATTCATAACGGATACAAAAACATTGCACATTTAAATACAAACACGATTCTGAGCATTGCTACGGATCGTTTAAATGGATATAAACGAGCACTTGAAGATAGTGGCATAAAATACAGACCTGAGTTATTGCGTTCCTGCAATTATACAGATGCTAATAAATTGAATGAAGACCTGGAGCAAGCCATTAAGTATTATATGAGCTTAACTGATAAGCCAGATGCCATTTTTACGGCAACTGATCAAATCAGCACCAGATGTTTGGTCTTGCTGAATAAATTGGGTTACAAAATCCCAGATGATGTTGCACTGATTGGCTTTACTAATACAGAGCTGGCTGATGCAATGAACCCAGCTTTGAGTACAGTACATCAGCCAGCTTTCGAGATTGGTCAGCTTGCTGCTGAAAAACTAATCTCACTGATTGAAAGGAAAAATCTTGATGACGGTTACGAAACGATTATGCTGCCTACCAATATCAAGGTAAGGGCTTCATCGCAACCTCATTCTCATTAATAATTTCCGGTAACGCCCAATTCTAATCCACGTAATTCTGCTAACCCGCGTAAACGTCCAATTGCAGAATACCCTGGATTTGTCACCTTGTTTAGGTCATCCAACATTTGATGGCCGTGATCTGGTCTGAAAGGTATTGGTTCAGCTCTGCGCGCATTTTCTGCAGTAACAGCTTTCATAATTTCATACATATTTACGTCGCCACCCAAATGGTCTGCTTCATAAAAATTACCTTCTTCATCCTTAGTTACATTACGCAAGTGTAAGAAGTATACCCTTTCTTTTACCGCTTCAAAAATTTCAGGAAGGTTGTTGGATACACCGGCTCCAAGTGACCCTGTGCAGTAACAAATACCGTTAAAAGGTTTATCTACACTTCTCAAAATATCTACCAGATCTTCTTTTGTACTCACAATACGAGGTAAACCTAAAATTGCATAAGGAGGATCATCTGGGTGGATGGTCATGTTTATGCCGGTTTCTTCACATACATCTGCAATTCCATTCAGGAAATAGGCCAGGTTTTTCTTTAGTCCCTCTCTACCAATAGTTTTATATTCTTCGATGCTGGCACGTAAAGCTTCCAGTTCGATTTCCTTTTCATTGGGTATGCCCATCAGGACATTGGTTTTCAGCTCATTTAGCTCATCTGTATTCATCGTTGCAAAACGCTCTTTTGCTCTTTGTCTCAGATTTTCAGCGTAATCAGTATCTGCTCCTTCTCTTTTCAGGATAAAAAGATCAAAAACGGCAAGATCTAACCAGTTAAAATATAAAGCTTTTGAACCATCTGCCATGGTTAGATCCAATTGCGTACGTGTCCAGTCAAGAACCGGCATAAAATTATAGCATACTGTTTTGATGCCACATTTTGCCAGGTTTCTTAGAGATTCTTTATAATTCTCAATATAGTGATCTGCATCCGCTCTGCGTGTTTTGATTGCTTCATGAACCGGTACACTTTCTACCACAGCCCAGGTTAATCCAGCAGCTTCAATAATTGCTTTTCTTTCTTTAATATCCTCCAATGGCCATACCTCTCCATGTGGAATATGGTGTAATGCACTAACAATTCCTGTAGCACCTGCTTGTTTTACATCTTGCAAACTAACCGGATCTATTGGTCCATACCAACGCCAGGTTTGTAGTAACTTATGTTTTGCTGTATTCATTTTATATCGTTGTTATCAATTTTAAACGCCACTGTAAGCATTAAATCCGCCATCAACCAAAATGGTTTCTCCATTTACAAAGGCTGATGCATCACTTAACAGATAAATTAATGTACCATTTAATTCTTCTGGGCTACCCAAGCGCCCAAATGGGGTATGGTTTACAAAGCGTTGTGCACGATCTGTAAAAGATCCATCAGGATTGGTGAGTAAGGAACGGTTCTGCTCTGTTAAGAATACGCCCGGCGCAAGTGCGTTCACTCTTACTTTATCTCCATAACGCTGAGCTAATTCAACGGCCATCCATTTGGTGTAACCTTCTATTGCATTTTTACCCATTGTATAGCCCAAAACCCGTGTTAAAGGTCGTTGTGCAGCTAATGATGAAATGTTAACAATAGATCCTTTACCTTTCTCGGCAATTACCCGTCCAAAAACGTGTGTCGGGTAAACTGTGCCAAATAGATTTAATTCGACCGCTTTTTGAGTATCGGCAATATTTATATCGAATAAGTTCTGATCTGGCGAGACTGTCGCACCTGGAATATTTCCACCAGCTGCATTTACCAATCCGTCAATCGTACCCCATGTGCTTAATATTTGATTTTTAGCGTCTATTAGCGCTGCTTCGTCCAATACATCTGTGATTACAGCAATTGCTTCGCCCCCATTTTCTGTGATGGCTTTTACACGCTCATTGGCTTTTTCTTCATTTCGACCCAAAATGGCTACCTTCGCCCCTGCTGCTGCAACAGCTAATGCAAAAGACTGTCCTAATACACCTGTAGCTCCTGTGATTACGATTACCTTGTTTTCCAGCGAAAACAGATCTTTGCTCTTCATATAATCTATTTAATATCGATTTATTAATTCTATCAATGTTAATGAAATTTAAAGGTTTGATTCAATAATCAGAACTAAATATTTACGAAATCGTTTGAAATTTATTAAATAAATTAGTTTACTTCTATTTAATTGCAAGAACCTGTATTATTGCAATCTGAAATTATTATATATATGCTAAATCAAGAAAACATATTGGTGTTTGGTGAATTGCTACTGCGGTTCAGTTCTACTGAAGATCAATTTATTTCTAAAAATCACACTGTTTCTTTATTTCCTGGCGGCTCTGAGGCAAATGTTTCGGCCTCATTAGGTCAATGGAATATTCCTTGTGCTTATGTAAGTTGCGTGCCAGACAATGCATTGGCCAACAACGCCCTTCAGGCTTTACAAGAGCTAGGGGTAAATACTAGCAAGACTGTGCTACAAGGAAGTAGGCTAGGTTTGTATTTTTTGCTTTCGGCCAACGGCCTAACCAGCGGAGAGGTAGTTTATGATAGGAAATTCTCCTCATTTAGCAGCCTTACTCCAGGTACAATTGATTGGGAAAAGGTCCTGGATGGTCATACCTGGTTTCATTGGACCGCTTTAACTCCTGCATTGAGTGCAAATATGGCCGCCGTTTGTAAGGAAGCACTGGTTGCTGCAAGAAAAAAAGGACTGAAAATATCTGTAGACCTAAATTATAGAAGCAGATTGTGGGATTATGGAAAGCAGCCCATTGATGTAATGCCTGAGTTGGTTGAGTATTGTGATGTAATTATGGGCAATATCTGGGCGGTAAATAAAATGCTAGGTATTCCTGTGGATGAGAAATTGGATCGTCAGACTTCCGCTGAAGATTATACGATTCATGCCAATGCTTCGGCAAAAGCAGTTTTTGACCGTTTCCCGCAGTGTAAGCATATTGCTAATACCTTCAGGTTCATGGACAATCCAAAGCATAACCTGTTTTACGGAACCTACCATACACCTGAAAGCAATTACATTTCTTCGATACTGGAAACGAATGAAGTTGTGGATAGAATCGGCAGTGGTGATGCTTTTATGGCTGGATTAATTTACGGATTGACAAGCAGTAATGATGGTCAGGAAATTATAAATAAAGCAACCTCCTCAGGTTACAAAAAGCTTTTTGTAAAAGGCGATTTTGGTGACGGATCTATTTAATGAAAATAACAACAGATTGTAACGATAAAATAATCATATACAGATGAAAACAGAAACAAACCCTTTAAAAGTCATTCAGGACTACCCGGTTATTCCGGTTTATTATAATGAAGATGCTCAAACCTGTATAGAAGTAGTAAAGGCAAGTTATGCCGGTGGCATCCGCGTGTTTGAATTCACAAACAGAGGGGCCAAAGCACCAGAAAATTTTAAAGCATTATTAGCTTATAGAAATGAGCATTTTCCTGATATGAAGCTTGGGATAGGTACAATTAAAACAGTAGCTCAGGCCGAGGCTTACATCGAACTTGGTGCTGATTTTATTGTTAGTCCTATTGTAAGGGCGGATCTTGCTGAAATCACTGCTTCACACAACATATTATGGGTACCGGGATGCATGACGCCTACTGAAATTAATTTAGCTGAAGAGCTTGGCGCACCATTGGTTAAGCTTTTCCCTGGAGATACTTTGGGTATAGGATTTTTAAAGGCGATCAAACCATTGTTTCCTAACCTTAAATTTATGCCAACAGGTGGTGTTGATGTAAATAAGGAAAATATTGATAATTGGTTAAATGCAGGTGTTACCGCTTTAGGATTTGGTTCTAAACTGTTTCAACAGCCTGAAAACGCCAAAGATTATAACTGGCTAACAGAGCGCTGCCAGTTGCTTATTAAATTAGTTAAAGGCTAAAATAACCTTAAAATTTGAAGAACCTTATCAACTTAATAGCTGATCAAGGTTCTTTAAATTTATTGAAAGCCTTAATTACTTCTTTTGATCTTCTCTATCGTAGAGGTCAATCAATTTACTTTGCAGTCGGATCACGGAATTTTCTAATGTGGCGATCTTCTCTTTTAACTGCTGAATAAGCTGTTCTTGCTCACTAGCCCCTTCTTCTCCAACATCAAGAAATTCTCTAAGGGTTAGACCATGAACCTTCGCTATTTGATTTATCCTGCTAAAGTTCGGATCCGTGATGCTAGTTTCTAATTTTGAATACGCCGGGATTGATATTTCCAATTGGTCAGCCATTGCCTTTTGGTTAACTCCCATCTTTTGACGTAAGATCCTAAATTTTTCACCTAAAGTTTTCATAATTTACGAAGTATATCTTTGTGAACTTTTTTATATAATAAAATTAAGAATTATTTAATAAAATATTGTAATATTCTTATAATATTATGAAATAAAATGCGAAATTCTATTTCACAGATTAAATAATTATCTAATAATAGTTTAGGGAAAGATAAATACACAGTGCATTGGTGTATCGAAAAATTACTTCTTAGATTGCCTGAAGATAAAGGCCGCCATTATTATAGCTACCGAAAGCCCTGAAAGCCCTGGGAAAGAGATAAACAAAAATAGTAAACCTGAAACTGCACACAACGCCAGAATAAACAGAAAGCCCTGAAAAAAAGTGTCCATCTTAAATGCTGCAAGAAGTGCAAACAGGACAAATGTAATTGCCAGAATATTTATAAACATATGCAAATATGCATATTCAATGTTAAGTTAATGTTAACAGGTTTGTTTTTTGATGTTTTGTCAATAAAAATGACAAAAGCCCTGCGCAGCTTAGCGTGCAGGGCTTTGTTATGAGATATAAGCGAAAATTAAATACGATCCCAAATATGATTAGTAGTCGTCATTCAAAGCAAAAATCGGTTTTCTGGACATCCATTTTCCACTTGTAAAATCAGGGAAGTCAATTGTTTCATTACCCATCTCTATAGACTGCTCACTTAAGGGGGTAATCGCACTCCATGCAGCGGCGTCGTAAACATCCATTGGGGTTGGCTCATTACGTTTTGCCGCTTCAATAAAGCCGTGTATAACAAAGAAGTCCATACCACCATGTCCAGCACCCTCAGCATCGTTGCCATATTTTTTCCATAGCGGGTGATCGTATTTTGCCAACCACTTATCTTGAGCATCCCATTGGTGCGGCTTGCTTTCTCCTTCTACATAAATACTTTTATTGAGATCCATCCAAAGTCCTTTTGTTCCTTGAACCCTAAAGCCTAAAGAATATGGTCTTGGAAGATTGGTATCGTGTTGCAGAATTATTGTTTCTCCATTCGCACAATCAATTGTAGTGGTTACAATATCGCCTAAACGGAAATTAACTTTTGCATTAGGATGGTTTTCGCCACCTTTTTCAACTATATAATTGTGTAATCCCCTAGACTTTGTGGCAAACGAATTTAGTTTAAGGAATTTATTTCCTCTGTTGATATTGATACAATTTGCAACTGGGCCGATACCATGTGTTGGGTAAAGATCTCCGTTACGGTGCACAGAATGATTGGTCCTCCATCTTGCTTCAGAGAAGCCTTTCTCATTAAACTCAACACCACCACCATAAGGTTTTACACCATCATTAAATTTAACTTCTCTTAAATCATGTTGGTATCCACCTTGTAGATGCAGCATTTCGCCAAACACACCATGTCTTACCATGTTTAAAACGGCAAGTACATCTCTGCGATAGCAAACATTCTCAAGCATCATAACATGAGCCTCATGTTTTTCTGCTGCCTGTACAACATCCCAGTGATCTTGCAGGGTAATACCAATTACAACTTCACTGGCTATATATTTAAGTCCTGATTCCATAGACTTAATGATCATTTCTTTATGCCATTCCCAGGGAGTAGATATCACTACAGCTTTTAGTCCTTTTGTCGTTTCCAACATTTTTTTCCAGGCATAATTGTCGCCCGTAAAAATTTTAGGCATTGGTTTGCCACTTTTAGCGATCATTGCTTTAGCACTGGTGAGCATACGATCATCTACATCACATATAGCAACCAAATCAACATCTGATCTCTTTAACAATAAGTTTAAATGGTTCTGACCACGTAAACCTACCCCTATCATTGCTACTTTTATTTTATCGGCCGCGGTATTGGCAAATAAAGAATTGTTTGGTAAAACTGTCGCGGCAGCAGCAGTAATGCTACTGTTCTTAACAAATTCTCTTCTGTTCATATTATTTTAGTTCATTTTATGTGTTAGGGTTAGCTACGCATATTACTCCTACAGGTGAATAATAACTCCAAGTTATAGAACTATCCAGTTAACCCAATAAATTAATATCTAAAAAAACACACAAACGTTTGCGTGAGATCAAGTGTATTCACCCCTAAAATTAGGAAGTGATTGCAGTTTTTTATTAAAATGTTAAAGTTTATTTTAATATTTGAGGATGATGCCGGATAAACCAACCACTATTAAGGAAATTGCCAAAATGCTCAAGATTTCAGTTTCTACTGTATCAAGAGCATTGAACGACCATTCCAGTATAGGTTTAACAACAAAAATGCGTGTCAAAAAGCTTGCCGCAGAACTTAACTACGAACCAAATCAGCGGGCTATTCAGTTTTTGCATGGCAAATCATTTGTAATAGGCGTTATTTTGCCAGAATTGTCTGAGTCATTCTTCTCCACTGCGATAAGCGGCATTGAGGATATTGCCTATAAACGTAACTATACTGTTTTATTGGCGCAATCGCATGATGATGCAGAAAGGGAAAAACTTCTTGTTGCTAAAATGAAAAGCCAAGGCGTTGATGGCTTACTGGTTTCTGTTGCTAAAACCACCAGTACTTACGAACATTTTGAGCTTTTTAGGAAATTAAACATTCCTATTGTATTTTTTGATCGTATCCCCCCTATTAAGGATATACACTACGTTAGTTCGAACCTGGAAACAGGTACTTTTGAAGCTGTAAATTTTCTCTTAAAAAAGGGGCATCGAACCATAGGTATGATTAATGGGCCGGGTACGCTTGTGGCAAGTCATGAAAGAAAAGAAGGATACATCCGGGCAATGACAGCAAACCGGTTAAAGTTTGATCCTTCCCTTATCGTAACCTGCGATTTGTCCGAAGACGATACAATTAAAGCGATGGATGCCTTGCTAAACCACAGACGAAAACCATCAGCAGTGGTAACTTTTAACGATTATGTAGCCTTATTTGCTATGCGGTATGTTAAGTCTATTGGGCTCACTGATATTGATTTTGTGAGCTATGCCAACCTCCCTATCATCAATTATATGGATCATACACCAATAGCCTCTGTCGAGCAGTTTCCATATAAACAGGGTAAAAAGGCTGCTGATATATTGATAGACCTGATTAACAAGCCAAAAAATGAATCAGGTTCAGAACAGGCTTACTTTAATATTGTTGTAGAATCTGAATTGGTTTTGAGCAAGCGCAAATAATTTCGCGCAAACGTTTGCACATCTTTTTAGCCAGTTAAATATTTAAGTTTGGTTTATCAACTAGTATACAAAGCGCATGTTCGAGAATATTTTAAGTATCTACGGTTTTGATTCCGATAAAACAGATGTACAGCCATTTGGTGATGGTTTGATTAACCATACCTGGAAAGTTAATATAGATCACAAAAACTACATATTACAGAGGGTAAATAACGAGGTGTTTAAACAGCCTTCGGATATTGATGAGAACCTTGCTTTACTTAGAGATTATTTGAGTAAAGAAAATCCTGATTATCTATTTGTGTCACCTGTTATAGCTACAAATGGCCAAACATTAATACATAATGATACTGGATATTACAGACTATTCCCATTCATAGAGGGCTCAACTTCTCTCAATGTCTTAGAGAATGAGGAAGAGGCTTATGAGGCTGCAAAACAATTTGGGAAGTTCTCTAGAATCTTAGACGGTTTTAAAGCAGAGGACTTAAACATCACCATTCCAAATTTTCATAATCTGGTATTGAGGTATGATCAATTTACAGATGCTTGCAAACAGGCGTCAGCAGAAAGATTAGCACAAGCGGCTGATGGAATTCAATTCATTAAAGATCATCAAGGAATTGTGGACATTTTTCGTGGGATCCTAAGTAATAAAAACATCCCATTAAGAGTGATTCATCACGATACTAAAATCAGTAATGTGCTTTTTGATGGTCAAAATAAGGGTATTTGTGTCATTGACCTAGATACCGTTATGCCTGGTTATTTTATTAGCGACGTAGGTGATATGATGAGGACTTACTTATGTGAGGCTAGCGAAGAGGAAACAGACTTAAGTAAAATTAGCATTAGAAAACCTTTCTTTAAGGCTATATACAATGGTTACATGTCGGAAATGGAATCGGTATTGACTGCTGAAGAGAAGACTTATTTTACTTATGCTGGTAAATTTATAATCTACATGCAGGCTATTCGTTTCCTTGCAGATTATCTACAGAATGATATTTATTACGGTGCTAAATACGAAGGCCATAATTTCAACAGAGCCATGAATCAGATTGAGCTACTAAAGGCATATCTTGAACTGGAGAAAGAACTCTGAACTACTTTTTAAGATTTTGTTGCAGATAAAAAGGCCTTTCATGTATGATGAAAAGCCCTTTTGCGATTAGATGGATTGTTAAAAAAATCATTTTTTTTAACAATCTATAGTTTGGATGTGATATAAAATGTTTAATTTACATGCAATATCTATATCGAGGTTATGTATAAATCTAAACTTAAACTCACTCTCCACTGGTTATTATTTATTACAGGATTTTATCTGTTCTGGGGCCTCGCCTATCTCGTTTTGGCGAAGTTTGCCGTATCTCAATTCAGCAGATTCAAGAATAGCGACCGAAATGCATTGTCCGGGCTAACGGCGACTGATGTTTTTTGGTACGCCATGTTCATTTTCGGAATTGCCGTGTCCATTTTTGTGATCGGAATATTTCTCAAATACGCGCCCAATCGAAAAATAGCTGCATCGATTTATGCGGTATTAATTATTGCATCTGTAGGGATATTGATTGATAAACTTTTGGAGACAACAACGTTTTACCTTATCCTCCCTCACATCATCATTAATATAGCTTTTCTAGTGCCAATAGCACTGGCATTCTTTAAGGAACCTGAAGTGGTTAATGAAGATGAAGAGCTGGATCAGGATGATCTATAAGACATAAAATAGAAAAGGGCTACATCATTGCTTGACGTAGCCCTTTTTTGATCGCTTTATATTAGTTGCATCAATATAAATTAAAAAAGGTATTTAGTACTCAAGAAATTAGAGCTATTACTATCTACGATTTCATTGATCAAATGCTTGTTACTTTCATTTAATTTTGTGGCTACCAACGATCTGATAGAGAATGAGCGTAAGGCATCTACAACAGATAAAGTACCTTCTGCACTATCTTTTCTACCAGTAAACGGAAATACATCCGGTCCGCGCTGACATTGGCAGTTAATGTTCACTCTGCTTACCTGATTCACTAAAGGATCAATCAGCGCAGCAACTTCCTCGTCGTCATCACTAAACACACTCACTTGCTGTCCGTGTGTGGATTCAATTAAATATTGAATAGGCTCTTCCAGATCATCAAATGCAACTACCGGAATTATCGGCCCGAATTGCTCTTCTGCATACAGTTTCATGTTTTTGTTAACCGGGTAAACTATTGCCGGGTAAACAAAAGATTCAACTGTTTCACCACCGTTTTCATTAATTACTTTAGCGCCATATGCTATTGCATCATCAATGCACTCTTTAAGATATGCTGGTTTCTGAGGCTCGGGTAGTGGAGTTAAAGCCACTCCATCTTCCCACGGCATACCAAATTTAAGTTTAGCTACAGCAGCAGAAAGTTCTTTTAAGAATACGTCAGCAAGACTACGGTGGATAAAAATGATTTTAAGTGCTGTACATCTTTGTCCGTTAAATGATAAAGAGCCTAGAACAGTTTCCTGTACTGCCAGCTTAATATCTGCTTTAGCAGTGATAATAGCAGCATTCTTAGCATCAAGACCAAGTATAGCGCGCAATCTATTTACTTTAGGGTGCAACTTTTTAAGTTCGTTGGCTACCTTACTGGAACCGATTAAGGTTAACACATTAATCTTACCAGATTTCATCAAATCAGGAATGATCTTATTTCCGCGCCCGTAAATGGTATTTACTACTCCTTTAGGGAAACAATCTCTAAAAGCCTCCAATAAAGGATAGTGTAATAAAGTACCATGTTTAGGTGGTTTAAACAAAATCGTATTACCCATTATAAGGGCAGGGATCAGTGTAGTAAAAGTCTCATTTAAAGGGTAATTGAACGGCCCCATACAAAGCACTACTCCAAGTGGGGAGCGTCTGATTTGTGCAACAATTCCCTGCTCAATGCTGAACTTAGACGATTGTCTGTCCAGGTCTTTTAAGGCATCAATAGTTGCGTAAATATATTCAACTGTACGGTCAAACTCTTTTACAGAATCTGCATAGGACTTGCCTATTTCCCACATGAGCAGTTTTACTACAATTGCCTTCTTTTCAATAATCTTATGGGTGAACTGCTCTACACAATGTATGCGGTTTGCCACACTCATGGTAGGCCATTCTCCTCTCCCGTTATCATAAGCCGCAACAGCCGCATCAAGCGCCTCGCTAGCCTCCTTTTCACTACATAATGGATAAGTACCGATCACCTTTCGCTTCAAACCGTTCTCGGTTCTAATACAAATTGGGGACAAGACTTCATGTACTTCCCCATTCCAGGGCCGCATTCCCCCATTACTTAAGTACTCCCGCTGGTGTACTTCTTCTGCTAATTTAAATTCTTGTGGAATATGGTTCTCTTCCACAAAAATCGCATCAAGCTGATCTTTTAATAACATTTAGGTAATTTAATTTAGGTATAATTTATTGGTTATAAATCCGAAATCGGTCTATATTTGGGTACAAGGGTTTTCATAATGATCCAGCCAATTAAATAACAAACGGCACAGATAGAGAAGATGATGAAATATCCAGCTTCTTCACCTTTAAAGCCCATAAATACCATTTGATTTTGACCAGCATAATCAAACAATACGCCTGAACCCTTATTGATGATCATTGCGCCAATTCCACCAGCCATACCGCCGATGCCTGTTATAGTTGCGATTGCCTTTTTAGGGAACATATCGCCTACTGTAGAGAATATGTTTGCCGACCATGCCTGATGCGCTGCCCCTGCAATACCAATAATGATAACCGGGAGCCAGTAAGTGAAGTGACCTAAAGGTTGTGCAAATAAGGCTAGTAACGGGAAAAAGGCAAATATCAACATGGATTTCATACGACCAGCATAAGGATTCATTCCTTTTTTCTCTACGAAATAAGTTGGTAACCATCCACCAATGATTGAAAGTAACGTGATCGTGTAAAGTACAAACAATGGGAATGCACTTTGCGTAGAGTCCATTTTATAAACAGAGCTCAGGTAAGCAGGTGTCCAGAAAAGGAAAAACCACCAAACGCCATCAGTCATAAATTTACCGGCTGCAAATGCCCAGGTCTGTTTGTATCTGAAACAGTCCATAAACGAAACTTTAACCGTAGTTTCTTCTATATAATCTACAAGCTTTCTATCTGCAATTAAATCTTGTTGTATATAAGCAAGCTCAGCAGCATTAACTTTCGGATGGACTTCGGGTTTCTGGTAAACGAATATCCAAAATCCCATCCATACAAAACCTAATGCACCAATAATGATAAACGACATTTCCCAACCATAGGCTGCTGCTATAAAAGGAATAGTTATTGGTGCTGCTAATGCACCTACAGTAGCGCCTGCATTGAAAATACTAGTTGAAAATGCCCTGTCTTTTTTTGGAAAATACTCCGCAGTAGCTTTAATCGCTGCCGGGAAATTCCCAGCTTCTCCAACTGCCAGCACGAAACGTGCAAAAATGAATAAGGTAACACTTGTTGAGATGATTAGTGAGGTATCACCAATGCTTGCAATTGAGTGCTTAGCACCTTCAAATCCTACAAACCATTCGCCTGTAAGGAAACCTGAAGTTGCGATTCCACAAAATGCATGAATTACTGCGCCGATAGACCATACACCAATTGCCCATAAAAAACCTTTCTTTGTATCCATGCGGTCAACAAAACGACCTGCGAATAACATAGATACTGCATAAAAAATCGAAAAGAGCGCAGTAATATTACCATAATCATTATTTGTCCAATGAAACTCTGGAGCGATAAACTCTTTCCATGTTAGTGAAAGAACTTGTCTGTCCAAATAATTTATCGTGGTAGCAAAAAATAACATTGCGCATATTGTCCACCTGTACTTTCCAATTTTTTCTTGGTTCATTATATCTGGTTTTATTTTAATTTTTGTGTAATTAATAATTTGTTTTTTCAGCTCGTTATACCCTTAATGATATCATTTGGGCCCTCAATATATGTATTTCCCTGTAATTACCTGTGTCAAAAATTCTTTACGTATCTAGTTTTGATTCCGTACCAGGGCGCTATTCCCGTTAAAAAGCGCATGGTGGAAAGCAATTCTACATAATAATTATAAGTAAAAACACTCTTCATTGGAAAATATTTACGCAATCGTTATCGTGGCTACCGCATGTATAATGTTCTTTTGGCCAAGGAGTAAACTATATTATCTTTTATACAAAAGGCCTGAATTAAGTGTAAAATAATTTCATAGATTTAGCTATGCAATTTAAAAACTCATTATCTAAATGTGCTGCAGTATTCCTCATATGTTTTGCAGCAAATATTTCTGAAATTGATGCTCAGGAAAAGACAGTTTTACTCGATTACTACTTTAATCATGAAGTAAAGAAGGATAAGTCAGGAAAAGAAAACCGATTCCATTATACCTGGGAAGATCAAACTTTAAATGGTTTTTCTATGCTGGGCGATATATTTAAAAAAGCCGGATTTCAAACTAAAAGTCTGGATGCTGCCCCTACTGCCGCTAATCTAAAAGGAAGTGATTTATATATTATTGTTGACCCGGATAATCTTAAAGAAAGCCCTACTCCTAACCTAATTGCCGCCGATCATGTCAAAGCCATCGCAGATTGGGTAAAAGCGGGTGGTGTGCTTGTGATATTTGCTAACGACAGTGCAAACACAAACCTTGTTCAGCTAAATGACCTGACTGGCAAATTTGGAATCAACTTTACCAATAAAAGCAGGAATATGGTCAAAAATGGAAAGCTTGAAATTGGTGAGGTTCATGTGCCAGCAGGTAATGAAGTTTTTCCAGCTTCTAAAACTTTCTATTTGAAGGAAATTTCTGTTCTTAGTCTTAGGCCACCTGCAAAAGCCTTAATTACCGAACAAAATGATGTGATTATGGCTACAGCTAAATATGGTAAAGGGACCGTATTTGCCGTAGGCGATCCATGGTTATATAATGAATATGTGGATGGTACACGTATTCCTGCAGAATACGAGAATTACAATGGTGCCGTTGAATTGGTAAAATGGCTGAAAAAGCAAACGCTTTAACAGCCATTTTATAAATCTGCTAATCAGCTAATTCAAGTACCAAATCGTCTGTATTTACCATTGTTCCGGCGGTTAGCGTTATTGATTTGATTATCCCATCCGCAATCGCAGAAATGTTTGATTCCATTTTCATGGCCTCAATCATAAAAAGGGGTTGATTCTTTTTAACCTGATCACCGGCTTTGACAAATACCTTTGACAACAATCCTTGTAAGGGCGAACCAATATGATTTGAGCTATCTTTATCCACTTTTCGGTTCTCTAGTTTAACAACCTTAACCGATCGGTCCTGAATTTCAATATCTCTGGTTTGCCCATTCAATTTAAAGAATACAGTCCGCATTCCATTATCATCAGCAGGGCCTATAGATAGCAAGCGAACCAATAAGGTCTTTCCCTTTGCAATTTCAATAGTGGTCTCCTCACCTGGCTTCATTCCATAAAAGAAATACCTGGTTGGAATAACAGAAACATCACCGTACAATCTAAATGTCTTTATGGCATCAGTAGTCACCTTAGGATAAAATTTGTAAGCCAGATACATGGTATAGCTTAGGTCATCCCCAAACTCCTTTTTAAAGGCTTCAAATTCCAACTCTAAATTAAGTGGTGCCAGGTGTTTATTCGGACGGTCTGTAAAAGGCGTCTTACCCTTCAGTAAAATATTTTGAAGTGCCACAGGGAAACCACCTTCAGGCTGACCAATTTCTCCCATGAAGAAGGAAATCACAGAGTCCGGGAATGAAAGTTGCTCACCACGGGCAAATATATCTTCAGGGCTAATTTGATTGGCTACCATGAACTGAGCCATATCTCCAACCACTTTAGAACTCGGCGTAACCTTTACTATATCCCCAAAAAGTTGATTCACATCAGCGTATCGTTGTTTAATTAACTCAAATTGATCGCCCAATCCGAGCGCTATAGCTTGAGGCTTTAAATTTGAATATTGTCCACCCGGAATTTCATGTTCATATACCTCTGCAGAACTTGATTTTAAGCCTGATTCGAATGGATAATAATATTCTCTTACCGCCTCCCAGTAATTAGAATAAGCATTTAATGACTTTTGGTCATAAGGATTTTCCCGCTCATGGAAGCGCATCATCTCTACAATCGCATTAAAATTCGGTTGCGATGTAGTACCTGATAATGAACCCAATGCGCAGTCAATTACATCTACACCCGCTTCAATAGCCATCAGGTAAGTAGCTGGCTGCAAAGAGGATGTATCATGAGTATGTAGGTGGATAGGTATTTTAACAGTGTCCTTTAAAGCCTCGATCAATAATTTAGCGGCATAAGGCTTAAGCAAGCCAGACATATCTTTAACACCTAGAATATGACTACCCGCATTTTCAAGGTCTTTAGCTAGTTTTAAGTAATATTCCAGACTGTATTTAGTCCGTTTAGGATCTAATATATCTCCTGTATAACACAATGAGCCTTCTGCCAGGCCTTTGGTTTTCTTGCGTACCATTTCTATACAAGGTGCAATGTTCTCCATCCAATTCAGTGAATCGAATATCCTGAATATATCTACCCCCTTCTCCCAGCTAGTCTCTACAAAAGATTCGATCAGATTATCAGGATATGCAGCGTATCCAACGCCATTACAACCTCTGATCAGCATCTGGATCAATATGTTAGGCATAGCCTCACGCAGCTTCTCCAGTCTTTTCCAAGGATCTTCATGTAAAAACCTTAAGCACACATCAAAAGTTGCACCGCCCCAGGCCTCCATGCTAAAGGTTTGTGGGTGATGCTTGGCAAACCCTTCTGCAACTTTAAGCATATCGTAACTACGCATGCGTGTAGCCAATAAGGATTGATGTGCGTCTCTAAAAGTAGTGTCGGTATAATGGATCTTCTTTTCAGCTTTAAGCCACTTAGAGAAACCCTCAGGCCCCAACTCGGTTAAAAGATCTTTTGTTCCTTTAGGATATGCACTATAATGATCTACAGGCGGCACTTCAGGTTTTTCCAGTCGCTTGTTTTCATCCACAAACCTCACATCAGGATTTCCATTTACAGATACATCAGCTAAATAGGTTAAAATCTTTGTTCCCCTATCTAGTCGCTTTTTAGATTCAAAAAGCTCTTGATGTTCCTGAATAAAATTAACCGTAGCCTTCCCATGGATAAATGTGGGGTGGTTGATTAAATTCTCTAGAAATTGTACATTGTTTTTGACCCCTCTGATCCTAAATTCGCGAAGTGCCCGATTCATTTTTCTTGAAGCATCTTCCAAAGTAGCCCCACTGGTGCTCACCTTGACCAACATCGAATCAAAGAAAGGACTGATCTTCATTCCGGGATAAGTACTGCCCTCATCTAACCGGATACCAAAGCCAGTGGCATTTCTATAAGTAATTAAGGTGCCATAATCAGGTTTAAATCCATTAGCCGGATCTTCTGTAGTAATGCGACATTGCATCGCAAACCCATTGCACATAATTGCATCCTGACTGCTTAAACCAATTTCCGGATCAGAGAGATGATAGCCATCTGCTACAAAAATCTGAGTCTTGATCAGGTCAATACCTGTGATCATTTCCGTAACCGTATGTTCAACCTGGATTCTTGGATTTACTTCTATAAAATATATATTTTCTTCCTGGTCAATTAAAAACTCTACGGTTCCAACGTTATTATATTTTACAGCTTTGGCTATTGAAGTAGCATAATGGTAAAGTTTATCTCTGGTTTCCTGCGTTAAATTTAAAGAAGGTGCAACTTCTACCACCTTTTGGAAACGCCGTTGTACAGAACAATCTCGTTCGTAAAGATGTAATACCTTACCATGATTGTCCGCTACAATTTGCACTTCAATATGTCTTGGTCGGTCAATAAATTTCTCAAGAAACACGGTATCATCACCAAAAGCATTTTTCGCTTCACTACGTGCTTCAAAAAAGCCCTTTTCTAATTGCTCATCATTCCTTACGATCCGCATACCCCTGCCACCACCACCAGATGCGGCCTTGATCATCAATGGATATCCAATTCGCTGAGCTTCTGCAAGCGCAATTTCAATGGAATTTAAGTCTGTCTCGTTACTCTCAATAATGGGTAAACCTGCTTTTTTAGCTACCGTTTTCGCAGTCACCTTGTCACCGAGCGCCAACATCACATCCGGCCTTGGACCTATAAATATGATTCCATTTTCGGCACATTTCTTCGCGAATTCTTCATTTTCGGATAAAAAGCCATAGCCCGGATGTATGGCATCTGCTTCACTGTACTTGGCCATTTCAATAATAGCCGTGATATCAAGATAAGGTTTGAGTGGTTCATGATCTTCCCCTATCTGATAAGCTTCATCGGCTTTATACCGATGCAACGAGTATCTATCCTCATAAGTATAGATAGCAACTGTCTGAATGTTTAATTCACTACAGGCACGCTCTATGCGAATGGCAATTTCGCCCCGGTTGGCAATTAGAACTTTCTTAATATTCATTGGTTTTAGTGTTTTGCCCAAAAATATTATATTACTTTGAAAGCACCGCATCTAAATGCATTTATTATCAAGGCTTTAAAGTGTAAATAATACACTATAAAGCCCTGAAAACGGCATAAAATCTACTATCATTTATTAAGATGGCATTTCTACCATTTCATTTACGTCCTTTTCATAATCAATTCCTGCTACATCAAAACCGAATAGATTTAAAAAGTCTTTTTTATAACCAGCAAGGTCACCTATTAGCGGTAAAGTTTCCTCTGTGGCTTCTAGCCACAATTGGGCTACCTTTTCCTGAACGTCAGCACGCATTTCCCAATCGTCGATACGGATTCTGCCTGCAGCGTCAGTTGGTGTGTCTTCGTTCATATATAATCTTTCGGCAAACAAACGTTGGATTTGTTCGATGCAGCCTTCGTGGATTCCTTTTTCCTTCATTACCTTGTAGAGCAGCGAAATATAAAGTGGAATTACTGGAATAGCTGAACTTGCCTGTGTTACGAGTGCTTTGTTTACAGAAACATAAGCTTTTCCGTTGATATCTTTTAATTTATCAGTAATGGTAAACGCAGTAGCTTCCAGATGATCTTTAGCTCTGCCAATTGTTCCTTTTCGATATACCGCTTCAGTTAATGATGGGCCGATATAAGAATAGGCCACTGTAGTAGCTCCTGGTGCAAGTAAACTAGCAGCCTTCAATGCATCAATCCACATTTCCCAATCTTCTCCACCCATCACAGCAACAGTATTTTCTATTTCATCCTCATTAGCTGGCGAAATGGAAACTTCCGAAACAGCTCCGGTATGAAAATCTACAGTTTTGTTGGTAAAAACATTTTCTCCAATCGGTTTTAGTACCGAATTATGCACTATACCGGTTTTAGGATGCAGTCTTTTTGGTGAGGCCAGGCTGTAAATAACAAGATCAACTTGCCCAAGATCATTCTTAATCAAATCAAGTGTCTGTTGCTTAATCTCATCAGAGAAAGCATCCCCATTGATACTTTTAGCGTACAAACCAGCTTTATGCGCATATTTTTCAAATGCAGCACTGTTATACCAACCTGGCGACGCAGGTTTTCCTGGCGCAGATGGTTTTTCGAAAAAAACGCCAATCGTAGCTGCATCCGAGCCAAAGGCACTGGTAATCCTGGAAGCCAACCCGAATCCTGTAGATGCGCCGATGACCAGCACTTTTTTTGGACCATCAATAGCTCCTTTTGATTTCACGTAATTAATTTGATTGATTACATTTTGTTCACATCCATCTGGATGCGCAGTAAGGCAGATAAACCCACGCATTCTAGGTTCGATAATCATATAGTTCTTTTTTTAAGTTAGAATATTTGATGATGGTACTCCATCACTTTTTCGAAACAGATTTTTAGCCATTTCGTATATTTATTTGGATTTGTATTTAGCTCATCTGACAACTCTTTCATTGAGATGTACTGATAATCTGAAGCTTCTTCAAGGTTTAGAACAGGTAATGTATCACTAATTCCCACATATACATGGTCATATTCATGCTCTATAATTCCAGGCATAATTTCAGTATCATACAAAAAGCTGAAGACTTCAGAAAGATCAGCTTCCATCCCCATCTCTTCCCGCAATCGCCTATTTGCCGCATCTTCGCTGCGTTCACCAGGCCGGGGATGACTACAGCAGGTGTTTGTCCATTTGCCCCCCGAATGATATTTATCTCCTGCGCGTTTCTGTAATAGCAATTCTCCCTTTTTATTAAAAATAAATATTGAAAATGCGCGATGACGCCTGCCCTGAATATGCGCCTCCATTTTTTCCATTACGCCTATTTCATTGTCATTTTCATCAACAAGTATCACACTTTCTTCGGCCTTCATCAGCTATTAATCATTTAAACTTATTGCAAAATATAACAAATTAAAGGACCATTTGATTGTATAATTTCAATAAGGTCTCTTTTGCATCGGTGCACAAGCCTGCATGTGCCCTGGATGTTTGCAAAACTGTACTTCTGGTGGCAGTTAGCCATCTAAACCTAGATGCCATATCTAACTTTCCAATAGTCCCACCTTGTTCAGCACCTTCACAAATTCGCTCAAAAGCACATAAGTTACCTTCTATTACATCTAAATCCAAATCATTACAGAACATGCCTAATTTTTCGGTATTCAGATTGATCAAAACACTAAGAAATTTCTCTTTGGAGCAATACACAACAACGCCCACATTCATAAACTCCTCACGCTCTACCCTGGGTACAACGCGGATAACGGCATACTCAAATAAGTGCTTCTCTTGCATCTTGTGCTGCTTTTACAAAAATATTTGAATTGTCTAATCTGGTCTCAAGGAAATGAATGTAAGCTTGTCTATGCTCCTCTGGACTTTCAAACGAATATTCATCAATCAACCATTCTTCAGGTATTAATGCGGCTATTGAAGCTATAAGGCTCGGAGTCAGTATGGCACGAAAGGCTTTGTCTACTGCTTCAAGTTCAGAAGCATAGGGCAATAAAACGTGATCCTTAATCAAAATAAAAGGACGCAAAGCTTGCTCTTTCCAGTTTTGCCAGGAATGATGAAAATATAGAGATGCCCCATGATCTATTAACCAGAGCTCTCTATGCCAGATCAACATATTTGTGTTTCTGGCTGTGCGATCCATATTGGTTAGCAAACAGTCAAGCCATACAATCTGTGAAGCCAATTTTGCGTCTACTACAGTCACCAATGGATCAAAGGTAATCGCTCCAGAAAGATAATGTAAAGCCAAATTAAGCCCTTCACTCGCTCTAAGTAGATCCTGTATCTCTTCATCCGGCTCTATCCTTCCAAATGCCTCATCCAGACTGGCAAATACAATTTCCGGCACTTTTAAGCCAAGTGCCCGGGCAATTTCAGCACCGAATATTTCGGCAATCAGTGCTTTTGCACCTTGTCCTGCACCTCGAAATTTAAGTACATATAAAAATCCATCATCAGCCTCTGCAATCGCAGGCATAGACCCTCCTTCTCTTAAAGGAGTTACATACCTGGTTACATTAACCGATCGCAATGCCAGCTCAGTATTATTCATAACATGCATTTAATCGTTCTAAAATCAGGCATAAAGATATAGAAAACTGCAACCTCTACTGTAATGAATTTCTTTTATTGCTCCACAATTAATTACATTTAATGTAATTAATGTTTAATACAGATGATTAAGATTAAAAGAGTTTATGAGCCAATATCAAAGGATGATGGCTTTCGAATTTTGGTTGATCGACTATGGCCCAGAGGATTAAAGAAAGAGGACGCTCATATCCAGCTTTGGTTAAAAGAAGTTTCTCCTTCCACTGGACTTCGTAAATGGTTTGATCACCAGCCGCAAAAATGGGAAGTCTTTAAAAGGAACTATCTGGAGGAATTGGCGACGAATAAGGCTATAAAAGAGCTTTTAAATGTATATGAAACTAAGCCAACGATTACCTTGTTATACGCTGCGCACGATCAACAGTATAATCATGCCCTGGTATTGCTTGAATTTTTAAAAAGAGAAATGGATTGACAGATGCTAATCCAGATTTTTTACTTAATGATGCCAGTAATGTTGTTTGAAACATGATTTTATAAATTAATACGATCAAGAACAAGAGTAGCAATGGGAAATTAAAATGGCATTAAAACTTTAGAAAAATCGTTAGAACAATTAAAAAAAATCAAAAAGAGACTAATATCTTAGGAGATCGCCCCGGTATATCAAAAAAGCATATATCTTTACGCTCAAATTTTACAATTAAATTCTTTTATGGCAAAAGCATCTGAAATTAAAGTAGGAAACATTTTACGTTTTAACGGCGAACTAGTAACAGTTACGGAAATCTTACATCGTACTCCAGGTAAAGGTGGAGCTTTCTACTTAGGCAAATTTCGTAACATTAAAACAGGGAAAATTGTTGAGGCCCGTTTAGGAACTGACGAGCAGGTTGAAATTTGCCGTGTAGAGACGAGTGACTATCAATATTTATATGAAGAAGGTGATTATTTTGTGGTCATGGATAATGTCACTTTTGACCAATTCAATATCCCTAAAGCACTTTTTGGAACATCAGCTAAGTTTCTAAAAGAAGGAATGAATGTAATCGTTTCTCTAGAAAGTGAAGAACCGATTATGGCGCAGGCTCCAAACTTTGTAGAATTAGAAATTACCTATGCTGAGCCAGCTGTTAAAGGTGATACTTCTTCTGGTGCACTAAAAAGTGTTACAACAGAAAATGGTATTGAATTAAAAGTGCCTTTATTTGTAAATCAAGGTGATAAGATAAAAGTAGACACGCGTACAGGCGAATACGTCGAACGTGTTAAATAATTATTTCAAGATGGCTTACAGAAATGCAAGCCATTTTTTTTGTCCCCTATTTTATCATAGGAAGATACTTTTCACGATTCTCGATAATTACCCAAATATTAATCGCAAACAATGCAAGTGCTATTGGTAAACCCGATGGGGCCATTGTAGCATGTGTCAAAACTATTCCTATCATCACTGGAAAAATAATTATCGCACCAAGCGCTCTGTACCTGTTGGTTATAAAAAGTGCACCCCCAACAATTTCGGCAACTGCAATAAGTGGCATCAACCAACCTATTGTCATAAAGGCTGTCATAACTTTAACCATACCCTCCGGCAAATCTTTGGGCACAGGCATATAATTCAAAAATTTATTCAATCCTGCGTTAATAAACATCAGCCCAAAAAGCAGACTTAGGACAAACAGAATTATCTTCTTCATAGTTTTTGTAGATTAGACTAGCAATATATAATTTACATAACAATCTTAACTCCTATTAGTTCAAAAAATAACAGGAAACAGGTCCAAAAAAAAATAGATTTTATCTCTAATTGTAAAAAACACGTATTTAGCCACTTAAAAAGGCGTATAAACCTCATTGATCAACAAAATCATAGTTCCTAAATTTATAATCCCTTTTGTAGGTTACGAGAAATTAATTACGAAGCTATGAAAACAAAAACGAATGAAGGTAAACGCCACAATTTCCCAAAAACCCGTGTGAACGGCACTCCTAGTTATTATTTTCATGCGGATGAAGACTTCAAGGAAGATTGGGATTGGGCTAAGGAAAAGACGATAGAATTAAAACCTCTTGCGAGAAAGAAAAAATCAATTTAACATGTAATTAACATATTTACTTATGAAAAACATGATTAGTGCAAATTTTACTGATATTGGTATCAGCATCGCTCCCCCCTTAAACGCTTCAAAAAAAATTCTCATTATTGAAGATGACGAACTTTGTGTAAGGTTACTCGACCAGATCCTTACTCGAGCAGGATACGTCTTTCGAGCTTATCGATATACCGAAAATATTCTTCGATTGATTGAAAATTTTAAACCGGATCTTGTTTTGTTAGACTATAGTTTACCCATATCAAATGGTGAGATACTTTGTAATCAGATTAAACGATGTGCGCAAACCAGATCCCTACCGGTGATTATTTGCTCGGCATACAATAATATGTTCCTATCGGTAAGTAAGTATGGTTGCGATTCCTTTATTGGGAAGCCTTTTGAGCCAAGTTCTTTCATTGAAAAAATTAGAACACAGTTAGTGAAGGCAGAAGTGTACTAAAGTCCAAGTGCAGGTAAGTCTTTCTCAAACTTAATAGTAATCTGAGTGCCCGATTTTGAAGTATCAATATCCATATTCCCGCTTAGCAGAAAAACTCTGTTTTTAATAGACCTTACACCAGAGCCCTTTGCTAATGACTCGTCAATTCCAACTTGAAACCCCTTTCCATTATCTGAAACTCTTATGTTTACCCAGTCAAATGCTGCACAAACAGTAATTTCTGCTTCCGTTGCCTGAGCATGTTTAATGCAATTATTTATTAATTCCTGGATCATTCTAAAGATATACAATTGAAGTTCCGGATGGAGTAGGTCAGCCGATGGATCTAAGGTACTCTTGATTTTAAATCCTGAAGTACTTAACCGCTGTATCATCTCCTTTATGCCCTTTGTAAAACCAAAGTCTCTGAGCACGGAAGGAGTAAGTTCATAAGACAATTCCCGGGTTTCGGTAATCGCCTGGGCAAGTAATTGATTGATATTCTCGAATTCTGCATTCAAATTTTGGCTATGTTGGATATTCTGAACATTAAGCCTGATTCCGTAAAGGATCTGACACACACCATCGTGTAAGGCATTGCTTATTTTATTTCTTTCATTTTCCTGAGCTTTAAAAGTAGCAGCAAGTATCAATCTTTGCTGCTCAGCATCTTGCTGTTGCGCTTTCAATTTCAATCTGGTTTTTTTTGTGATATCCATCACAATACCGGCAAAGTAACTGTCAGGTCCAGTGCTGTCAATCTGCTGCCCTTTAACAGCAACAATTTTGGTTTTACCACGTTTAGTTACGATTCTAAACTCCATCTCAACATCGCCACCGTGTTGGATTGCATTGGACAAGCTTTGTCGGACTAAATATTGATCATCTGGGTGAATAAATGAGATAAATGAACGGATTGTACCATCAAATTCCCAAGGACTAACATCGAATAAATACAAGCTAAAGTCATCCAAAAAAATTTTGTTTGTTGCTATCTTCATGGTCCAGGTACCCGTTCCAGAAGCTTTTAGCGTCAACTCCAGTCTTTTGGTCGTCCCCATCAACTTTTCTTGACCAATACGACTTTCTGAAATATCTATAACCGTAATATAATACTGAAGTATTCCAGTAAATGTATTCACAATAGCGATTCCCTCCATTCGGGTATAAATTTCCAGATTCCCAGCAAGCGAAAGTTTAATCTCACAATTCTGCTTAAGCTCGGTACTTTGCATTTTATGTAAGAACCCATAAAAAAACTCCCACATTTCGGGAGCAACAAAACTTTGAAACCGTTTTTCCAAAATGTCTCTTTTAGAAATCCGTAACAGATCGGCCCCGGTTTGATTGGCTTCTTCTACCAGACCAAGATAGTCAAGAATAAAGTAACCTACTGGTGCTCTGTTGAAAAAAAATGCAAATTTTACTCGCTCTGTTTCTAGCAACTGATAAAAAGCAGGTAGTTCTGTATCCTTATTGTCGACTTTTTTTTGTGTCATTTATTTAATTTTTAAAATAACAGCTACAGCCTTATACGTTCCCAATTTAATTATGAACAAATTTCATCAACGATTGTTCTACGCTGGACATCATATATTGAGCAATAAATAATAAATTTAAATCAAACAATAAGCCAAAAGCTTTGTTACCACATCGATAAGGAGTAATAGTGTCGACGATCAACTATTTTAATTACAAAAAGTATGATTAGCATTGTATTGGCTGACGATCACCCTATAGTACGCAGTGGATTAAGAAAACTCGTAGAGCAACCTGAAGATATACTAGTAATCAAAGAATGTGCGAATGGTATGGAAGTTCTCGATTTTGTTAAAACAGGAGAAAAAATCGACATTGTTATTTCCGACTTAAATATGCCAGAAATGAACGGCACGGAGTTGACTATAGCCTTGCAAACCATTAATCCAGGTATTAAAGTAATTATACTTTCTATGTATGATGATCTAAATCATGTTGCTGCAGTTTTTAACGCAGGGGCAAATGCTTATCTCTTAAAAAGTGCCGATACAGAAGAGCTGGTATTCGCGGTGAAAATGGTGAACAAAAACCGTAAATACATGGGCATAGAACTTATTGAAAAACTTATTAAACTACAGGTTAATAATCTCTACAACAATCAGTTAATAGGGGATTTAGGCCATTACTCAGAGCGAGAACTACAGGTGCTGCAACTCATAGCTGATGGATTGACTAACAATGAAATCTCCAATAAATTATTCCTGAGCAAGCGTACAATTGAAGGTCATCGTCAAAGTCTATTGCAAAAGACTACGCAAAACAATACCGCCTCACTTATTCGTTATGCGATAAAAAATAGATTGATCACCTGATTGAGCTACTTAAAATAAAAAAGGGCACGCGTCATGAAAAACACGCACCCTTAACGCTCTCTAAAATATAAACGTAATCGGATACTAAATGGTTTTAAAAATATTAGTTATTTTCTTCAGTAGCTTTAATCATTGCGCCCAAAAAGGTTTCGGGAGCTTGTGCGCCAGAAACAGCTAGCTTTTGATCAAAAATAAAGAAGGGTACTCCTGTAATTCCCAAATCCTGAGCTGTTTTCTCATCATACCTCACCTCATCAGCAAAATCATCGCTTTTCAGCATAACTTCAACTTCCAGTGTGTTTAATCCGCTATCCCTACCAATTTGAAGTAAAACCTCATGGTCAGCAATATTCTTACCGTCTGTAAAATGAGCCTTAAACAGATTCTCTTCTACTAAATCTCCAGCACCATTCTCCTTGGCCATTTGAATAAGACGGTGTGCATCAAAAGAGTTGGCGATCACCGACTGGTCAAAATTAAAAGTTAAACCAACTTCGGCTGCTGTCTGCTCTACATGCTTATGCGTTTCTACAGCCCAGTCCCTGCTCCTGCCATAACGCTCAGCTAAATAATCGTAGGCACTTTTATCCAATACGGTAGCGGCATTAGGATCCAACTCAAAGCTATGCCACTCCACCTCTACTTCATCTTTATGTTCAAACTGAGCCAGGGCCATTTCAAACTTTCTTTTGCCTATGTAACAAAATGGGCATCTTACATCCGACCAGATATCTACCTTCATTTACTTATGTTCTATTTTATAAATTGTTGTTTGCCTATAGTTCTCCCCAGGCCTTAGAATGGTGCTTGGAAAAGTTGGAATATTAACTGCATTTGGGTGATGTTGCGTCTCCACACAAAATGCCTCGTAAGGATGATAATCCTTACCATCTTTACCGCCCTTTACCTCTAAATACTTAGCAGTATAAAAATGAGCAACAGGCTCTGTGGTATACACTGAAAGCTTAAGTCCTCCTGTCTCTTCGGAAGTTTCGGACGCTAAGGTAAGTTCGCCATATGGCTTATCTAAAACGTAAGTCTGGTCGTACCCTTCTGTAGGATCCCAATCCCTTCCTATCGCTTTATCACCCAGGAAATCATGCGTAGTGCCCTCTACAGGAATTAACATCCCAGTAACCACATAATTATCATCCTGCTCCAGATAATAGCTTGCAGGCATTCTATGCAAGTGATTTGCTATAGAACCACCCTGTAGTGCTAAGTTAAAATAGCCATGATGGGTTAAATTTATAGCTGTAGGTGCATCCGTTGTTGCTTTAAAGTCTAAAATCAACTCATTTTCATCAGTCAACTTAAAAGTGAGCTGTACGGTTAAATTCCCAGGAAAATTCTCCTCTCCATCAGGGCTAACATATTCTAGGGTAACACTCGGGTCAATGGTCGACAATACTTCCCATATTTTCCGGTCAAAACCGATATCACCTCCATGTAAACAATCTCCGCCTTTGGCTTGTGAAAGCTGATATGTTGCCCCATCAATACTAAATCTTCCGTTCTTAATCCGGTTAGCATAGCGTCCTATTACAGCGCCTAAAAAAGGGTAATTACTTAAATATTCTTCGCTGGTATACTGATCTACATCATCAAAACCTAAAACGATGTCCTGCTTATCACCGTTCTTATTGGCAACTATAAACTTGCTTATAATCGCACCATAATTATAGATTTTAACATAGGTACCGTGAATATTGGTCAGTTCTATCGCCAAGACTTCTTTTTCATCAATAAATTTTCCAGTCTTAATCAGCTTTCTTTCCATAAATTGTATATTAGGAGCGTTTGTTATGAACTAACAATACTATCAATACTTTAACTTAAAACCAAAAGCAAACTTAAAATATTACAATGAAAACGGAATTAATTAGTAAGTTCTTAGAAAAATACGGGCATGAGCCAACCGCAAACTATTTTACCCCTGGTCGTGTAAACCTAATTGGAGAACATATTGATTATAATGGCGGACTCGTGATGCCCTGCGCAGTAACACTTGGAACCTGGCTTAGCATGGCTCCTAACAATGATAATGTAATCAGATTTAAGAGTTTAAACTTCCCCGAAGAACAAGAATTCCCAATACAAACCAGATATACCAAAACAGGTCCTGAATGGTATAATTACCCGCTTGGTGTTTTTAATGAAATCATAAAAAAGCACCCGTTAACTAGCGGCTTAGACCTGTTGTTTTTCGGCAATATCCCGATCGGATCAGGACTTTCTTCTTCTGCCTCTATTGAAGTCGCGATGGCCTACGCCTTAAATAATTACTTCAATTTAGGATACGAAAAAATCGAAATCCCTTTGCTTGCGCAAAAAGTAGAAAATGAATTTATTGGTGTAAACTGTGGCATCATGGATCAGTTTGCAGTTGCCTTTGGGGAAACAGATAAAGCCATTGTCTTAAATTGCGATACGCTACATCATGAAATTGTTGACTGCAATCTTGGAAACTACAAGTTAGCCATCATAAATACCAACAAACCACGTAAACTGGCGGAATCTAAATATAACCAGCGTGTTGCTGAGTGCCAAACCGCCTTAAGGCAGTTAAACAAAGAAATCTCTTTGCATAACCTTTGCGAGCTAAATGCCGATAAATTTGCTGAATACAGTCGCCTGATTACAGATCCGATCGTTTTAAACCGTGCAACGCATGTGGTGAACGAAAATGACCGGGTTAACCTGGCTGCAAAAGCACTAAACAGTGGCAACTTAACAGAATTTGGTCGTTTAATGTACGCTTCTCATCAATCTTTGAAGGACTTATATGAAGTTACTGGTGCCGAATTGGATGCTGTGGTTGAATTTTGTTCAGCTTACGAGCATGTGATTGGTGCACGTATGACGGGCGCTGGATTTGGCGGTTGTGCTATCGCTTTGCTTAAAAAGGGTCAGGAAGATGATTTCAACAAGAAACTAACTGATTTCTATACCGATCGCATTGGTTATGCCCCTACGATCTATATCAGTGAAATTGGTAATGGTGCTTCCATAATTTAATTTTATTTTTGCAGCATGCAGAAATTAAAATTAGACGACCTGAACCGTGTGAGTATTGATGAGTTTAAAGAACAGCAAAAACTTCCGGTAGTTGTAGTACTTGATAATGTACGCAGTATGCACAATATCGGCTCTGTTTTTAGAACCAGTGATGGTTTTGCTGTAGCAGGCGTTTATTTATGTGGCATCACGGCTCAACCGCCACATAGAGAGATAGAAAAAACAGCATTAGGTGCAACTCAATCGGTAGACTGGAAACATTTCGAGACTACTCTTGATGCAGTAGCTTCTTTAAGGGCTGATGGCTACACCATCATTGCAATTGAGCAAGCTGCTGGAAGCACGATGTTAAATACATTTAAACCTGCTACAGATGCTAAATATGCATTGATTTTTGGTAATGAAGTAAATGGAGTAAGTGACGAAGTGATGGCACAAATTGATCAATGCATTGAAATTCCTCAATTTGGCACAAAGCATTCGTTCAACATTGTTATTTCAGCAGGAATTGTACTTTGGGATTTCTTTGCTAAATTAAGATTGTAAAATCTATCTGTAAGCTTATAGAGAATATATTGTTAAAAAACCTGCATCCTAAGAAGATGCAGTTTTTTTAACAATATATTCTACTTCAGACTATGCGTATGGAATGCCATCTTTTGATGGAAGGCTACTATGCCCCATTAAATACTGATCTACCTTACGTGCAGCTTCCCTGCCTTCAGATATTGCCCATACCACTAAGGATTGTCCGCGACGCATATCACCGGCAGCAAATATCTTAGCAATATTTGTTTGGTATTTACCTTCTTCCGCTTTCACGTTACCTCTATTGTCTATTTCTACACCTAATTTTTCAATTAAGCCTTCTTTTTGAGGATGTAAGAAACCCATAGCCAATAGCACCAATTGACAAGGTAAATCGCGCTCAGTACCTGGTTTTTCTTTGAAATTCAAAGGACGGCCAGTCGCATCAATATCCCATTCCACATCAACTACTTTTACAGCTTTAAGGTTACCGTTCTCATCTTTGATGAACTCCTTAGTGTTTACTCCCCAGCCTCTCTCGCAACCCTCTTCATGCGAAGAAGTTACTTTAAGTAACATCGGGTAAGTTGGCCAAGGCATATTATCGGTACGACTTTGGGCTGGCATTGGCATAATCTCAAACTGAGTTACCGATTTTGCGCCCTGGCGGTTAGATGTGCCAATACAATCAGATCCGGTATCACCACCACCAATTACAATCACATCTTTACCTGTCGCAAGGATATCTTCCCCTTCAACCTTAAAGTTTTTAACTCTTTTGTTTTGCTGCTTTAAAAAGTCCATTGCAAAATGTACTCCCTTAGCTTCTCTACCCTTAGCTGGTAAATCACGTGGAATGGTTGATCCACCTGCAAGAATAATGGATTGAAAGTCTCTTAACAAAGTATTCAACTCCACATTGACACCAACATTGGAGTTACATTTAAATACTACGCCTTCTTTTTCCATCAGTGCAATACGTCTGGTTACTACATCCTTTTGTAGTTTAAAATCAGGAATACCGTAGTTTAGCAAGCCACCTGGAGTATCGTCACGTTCGTAAACAACCACCTCATGACCAGCTTTGTTCAATTGTGCTGCTGCCGCTAGTCCAGCCGGACCAGAGCCAATCACCGCTACCTTTTTACCTGTTCGGATTAAAGGTTGCTCGGCTTTAATATATCCTTTATTGAATGCAATCTCAATGATATGTTTTTCTATTTCTTCAATAGATACAGGTGACTTGTTGATCCCTAACACACATGCAGACTCGCATGGTGCCGGACAAATACGACCTGTAAACTCTGGAAAGTTATTGGTGCTCAACAAAATAGTTGATGCCAGGTGCCAGTCACCTTTATATACAGCATCGTTAAATTCTGGTATTACGTTACCAAGCGGGCATCCCGACTGGCAAAACGGTACTCCGCAATCCATACATCTTGCTGCCTCTGCATTTACCTGTTCAGCTTCAAAAGCTTCTACAAACTCATTATAATGTTTTAAACGAGCTTTAGCATCTTCTTTTACAGGAGCAGTTCTTTCATACTCTAAAAATCCGGTTACTTTTCCCATTATTATATATTTGAATTATTAGTGATGGTCATTATTCTCTTCTTTTTTGGTGATCTGATTTAGCTTAGGCTTTAACTGTTTGTCCTCTTTTTTGCAACACTGCTTTGTATTCTTTAGGGAATACTTTAATAAAGTGTGCCGATTGAGTTGCCCAATCGTTTAAGATAAACTTAGCTAAATCACTATCTGTAAGCTGGATATGTCTCTTCAGCAATACATTAATTCTCAGTTCATCTTGTTCGTCAAGCGGATCAAGATCTACCATTTCTTTATTGCATTTGCTGGCAAAATCACCTGCTGTATTGTAAACCCAGGCAATACCACCACTCATACCCGCCGCAAAGTTGCTTCCAGTGGCGCCAATCACAAGTACCTCACCACCGGTCATATACTCGCAACCATGATCGCCTAATCCTTCAACTACCGCAGTAGCACCAGAGTTTCTTACCGCAAAACGCTCACCAGCCTGTCCACGCACAAACAACTCACCAGATGTGGCACCATACAACGCCACGTTACCAATAATAATGTTTTGTTCAGGCACATATTTGATTTCACTGAAAGGATAGATCGACAATCTAGCCCCAGAAAGTCCTTTACCAACGTAGTCATTTGCTTCACCTTCCAGTTGTAAGGAAATACCTTTGGTCGCAAAAGCACCAAAACTTTGTCCTGCAGAACCTTTAAACTTGAAGTTAATGGTATCATTAGGTAAACCTTGACTCTTATAAAGCTTAGACACCTCATTAGAAAGCATGGTACCGATCGCGCGGTTTGTGTTTTTCAATTCAAACTCTTTGTATATAGGCTCTTTGCTAGCTAATGCTGGTTGCGCAGCTTTAATTAGTTCGTGATCCAATACATCAGTCAACCCATGATCCTGTACCTCAGTTTGGTATAAACTCAATCCATTGTCAGGTGCCTTATATAATATGGCAGACAAATCAAGATCTTTCAATTTCCAATCAGCTTCTTCAATAGGACGAACACTTAGTGCATCCGCTTGTCCAACCATTTCCTGTACTGATCTAAAACCAAGCTCAGCCATAGTCTCTCTTAACTCTTCAGCTAAGAAATAGAACAAGTTTACTACATGATCCGCTTCGCCAGTAAACAACTTCCTTAAATTAGGATCTTGTGTAGCTACACCAACCGGACAAGTATTTAAGTGACACTTACGCATCATGATACAGCCCGAAGTTACCAATGCAGCAGTAGCTACACCCCATTCTTCAGCACCTAATAAAGTGGCGATTGCGATATCTTTACCAGTTTTAAGCTGACCATCCGTCTGTAATACCACTCTGCTACGCAGACGGTTTTTAACCAGTGTCTGGTGCGCTTCAGCCAAACCAAGTTCCCAAGGTAAGCCTGCATGTTGAATAGAGGTTAATGGAGAAGCTCCTGTACCGCCATCAAAACCTGACACCAAAATCACATCAGCATGTGCTTTCGCTACACCAGCAGCAATTGTACCTACACCAGCTTTAGAAACCAGTTTAACGTTGATTCTTGCTTCACGGTTAGCATTTTTCAAATCGAAAATCAGCTGTGCCAAATCCTCGATAGAATAAATATCATGGTGTGGTGGCGGAGAAATTAAACCTACACCAGGTGTAGCGTGACGAACCTTTCCGATCCAGTCATCCACTTTCTCGCCAGGTAACTGACCACCTTCTCCAGGTTTAGCACCTTGTGCCATTTTAATCTGTAACTCGTCTGCATTACTCAAGTAGTAACTAGTTACCCCAAAGCGAGCCGAAGCAATCTGCTTAATCGCAGAGCGCATAGAATCACCATTTGGCAATGGTTCATACCTCAACTCATCTTCGCCACCCTCACCGGTATTGCTTTTTCCACCTATACGGTTCATAGCAATAGCTAAAGTTGAGTGTGCTTCGTGTGAAATAGAGCCAAAAGACATTGCTCCTGTTGCAAAACGTTTTAATATACCTTCAATCGGTTCAACTTCTTCCAACGGAACAGCTGGGCGATTGTAATTAAATTCGAATAAACCTCTGATCGTAAACGCCTGGTTAGTTTGCTCATTTACCAGTTTAGAGTATTGTTTGTAAATACCATAATCCTTTTTACGGGTAGCATTTTGTAACAAGTGGATAGTTTGTGGGTTAAACAAATGCTGCTCACCTTTACGTTTCCATTTGTAATTTCCACCCGTAGGCAATATTGGGTCAGGGCGATTAGCCAACTTAAAGACTCTATTGTGCTTAATTAAAGTTTCTTTAGCGATTTCATCCAATCCTAATCCACCGATTCTTGATACAGCGCCTGTAAAGTAATTATCTACTACATTTTTATGTAAACCAAGGATTTCAAATATCTGCGCACCATGGTAAGATTGTAAGGTAGAGATTCCCATTTTTGAGAAGATCTTTAACAAACCATTATTAATAGCGTAGATATAGTTCTGAATTAGTTTTTCAGGTTTAACACCTAACTCCTGTTGGAAACCTGTAATAGTTTCTAAAGCCAGGTAAGGGTTTACTGCTGTTGCACCAAAACCGATTAAGGTTGCAAAATGATGTACTTCCCAAACATCACCAGCCTCAACTACAATACCTACTGCACCTCTGTATCCTTTACGGATTAAGTGATGATGTACTGTAGATACAGCTAACAAAGAAGGAATTGCAGCGTGTTCTGAATCCAATGCACGATCAGACAGTACAATCACCTGGAATCCATCTTCAACAGCGTCAACTGCATAGCGACAAAGTCTATCTAAGCCTTTTGCTAAAGCACCTGGCTTACCATCAGCCCTAAAATAAGTCTGTAAGGTTTTTGATTGGAATACTCCAGTATCGATACTTCTTAGTTTCTCTAGCTCATGGTTAGTTAATATTGGATGTTTAATACCCACACAGTGACACTGCAGCGCATTCTCCTCCAATATATTACCATTATTCCCCATAAATCCTGCAAGGCTCATCACCACTTTTTCCCTGATTGGGTCGATTGGTGGATTGGTAACCTGTGCAAATAATTGCTTAAAGTAAGAAGATAAATGCTGTGGTTTCTGAGAAAGAACAGCCAATGGGATATCAGTACCCATAGAACCGATTGGCTCTTTAGCATCTCTAGCCATTGGTTTTAAAATCAGATCTACATCCTCTCTACTGTAACCAAATACCTGTTGATACCTGAATATAGATTCCTGAGATAAACCACTAAATACCAATCTAGGCTCAGGAAGTTCTTCCAGTCTGATTTGATATTGATTGATCCAGTCGCCATAAGGTCTTCTGCTACAAACTTGTTGTTTAATTTCTTCATCACTGATGATACGACCTTGTTCCATGTCAACCACGAACATTTTACCCGGGGTTAACCTACCCTTTTCAATGATTCGGCTTTGATCAAGTGCTAAAGCTCCTGCCTCAGAAGCCATAATCACATGGTCATCTTCAGTAATCGCGTATCTTTGCGGACGTAAACCGTTTCTGTCCAGTGTAGCACCAATTAGGTTACCGTCTGTAAAGGAAACTGCTGCTGGTCCATCCCAAGGCTCCATTAAAGTAGCATGGAATTTATAGAAAGCTTGTTTCAGCTCGTCCATATCTTCATTACCATCCCATGCTTCCGGGATCAACATCATCAATACATGTGGTAAAGAACGACCTGAATGCAATAATAATTCTACGATATTATCCAAACATCCTGAATCTGAGTTCGACTCATCTATAACAGGAAGTAAAATATTTAATTCTTCTGGTGTAAAGTATGGAGACGCGAAAGACTTCACGCTTGCTCTAAACCAGTTCAGATTACCCTGTAAGGTATTAATCTCACCATTGTGGGCAATATATCTAAAAGGCTGTGCCAATCTCCATGAAGGGAATGTATTGGTTGCAAAACGGGAATGCACCAATCCAAACGCCGACACTACACGCTTATCGCCTAATTCGGTAAAGTAAGATCTAACTTGCAATGAGGTCAGCTGCCCCTTATATACGATAGTTCTGGAAGAGAAAGATGCGATATAGAATTCGCCATTAATCCCCTTTACAGTCGTGTTAATGGTTTTAGATAGGTAGTTTTTGAATACATATAGTTTACGTTCAAAATCTGCACCTGCAGCAATTGCATAAGGACGAGCAATAAATACCTGTTCCATTTCTGGCTCTACAGATAAGGCCATATCGCCTATACCTTCGGTGTTGGTCAGCACCTTTCTAAAGCCCAAAACTTCAAGGTTAAGCTTTTCCGCTGCCCTGTAAATAATCTCTCTGCATTCTTCTCTTGCTTTTACATCTTTCGGTAAAAAAAGCATCCCTACGCCATAATCTCCTGATTCATTTAAACTGAATCCGATTTTAAGACATTCATCGTACAGGAATTCGTGAGGTATCTGTATCATGATACCAGCACCGTCTCCAGTATTGATTTCGGCTCCCACTGCCCCGCGGTGATCAAGATTTTCAAGAATGGTTATCGCGTCTGAAATGATTTGTTGCGACTTTCTGCCCTTAATATGAGCCACAAATCCGATGCCGCACGCATCATGTTCAAAACGCTGGTCGTATAACCCTTGGTTATCTTGTGTTAATTCCATAAGTTCCGTTTAATAATAGTTTGGTATAGTGTATTTAGGACACTAAGATACGAATAAATAATGACGAATTATAATATTTATATATTTTTTAGGATATACACAACATATTTAAAATTAATCACACCAATATTGCCATATTGACAATATGCAACGATTGAAATTACGAGATTAGCAATCCCACTATTTAGAATTAATTTTCATAAGCTTGCATCAGACCACCAGATCGCAATATTTGCTATTCAATAGTTGTATAATTGAATTATAGAACCGTCGAATATCTTTCAGTGTTTTTTTAACACATTCAATCTATTTAACCTCAATTGATTAGGTATTTTTCACTAAAAAAACTTAAATATTTATGCTTTTTTCTTTGGTAGACTGAACTCTTTTCCTACTTTTGTGGCGGGCAAGTCTTTTACGATCAGCTCCCTTTGAACTCCCCCAGGGCGGGAACGAAGCAAGGGTAGAAGGTTGTAGCGATGCGATAAAAGGTGCTTGCCCATTTTTTACTTTTTTCAATAGAAGTAAATTCGGAACATCCCCCTTATTATTCAATTTTTCTTAAAAGAGCTCAATGTAATTGCCTAATTTAGGCGAAATTATTTGATAGAATTTATACGTTAACCAATTTGCTAATTTAAACAACATGAAATTTTTCATTGATACAGCTAATCTTGACCAGATAAAAGAAGCACAAGACCTTGGTGTTTTAGATGGTGTAACCACTAATCCAAGTCTTATGGCTAAGGAAGGTATTACAGGCGACGCCAACGTAACTGCCCATTATAAAGCGATCTGCGCTATTGTAGATAACAACGTAAGTGCTGAAGTCATTTCAACAACTTATGAGGAAATGATTAAAGAAGGTGAAGCTTTAGCTAAGTTAGATCCTAAAATCGTTGTTAAAATTCCAATGATTAAAGATGGCGTAAAAGCAATCAAATATCTATCTTCAAAAGGAATCAGAACCAATTGTACTTTAATTTTCTCTCCTGGACAGGCTTTATTAGCTGCCAAAGCTGGAGCTTCTTATGTTTCTCCATTTTTAGGTCGTTTAGATGATATTTCGACTGATGGTTTGCAATTAATTGAAGACATCAGATTGATATTCGATAATTATGGATATCCTACTGAAATCCTTGCGGCTTCTATCCGTGGACCATTGCATATTGTTGCTTGTGCTAAATTGGGCGCTGATGTAATTACAGCTCCATTGGCTGCGATCACCGCTTTATTGAAACACCCATTAACTGATAGCGGTTTAGCTACTTTCCTAGCGGACCACGCTAAGGCTTCGGGTAAATAAAATATACCACTTATAAAAAAGGGATCATAAATTTAAATTTATGATCCCTTTTTTATGCAAAAATTTTCGTTCCTAAATTATTTAAGCATAGCTGCTGACAAGACATCAAACTTATCACCTGCCAATACTAGCTTTACCAAATCATAATCAATTTGCTCATCAGGAGCAATTAAAATACCTTTCACTCCTGCCCCATTTGCAGCCTCTACATCGCGTTGCTTGTCGCCAATCATAACTGACTGTGCCGGATCAATATCATAAGTCGCAATCGCTTCTAATAGCATTCCTGATTTAGGCTTGCGACAATCGCAGTCCCCAGAAACCGTTGGGTGATGTTTACAATAATATGCATGAGTAATTAACGCTCCCTGCGCCTCAAAACTAGCGTATAATCCCTTATGCATTTCCGCAAGCGCTTCCTCTGTATACCTTTTTTGTGCAATTCCACCCTGATTGGTGATGATAATCAAAAGATACCCCTCATCATGCAACCTTTTTAATGGCGCAATCTGGTAGGTTAATATTTCAAAATCCTCCAGTTTGGTAATGTAATCGTTTATCTCGTGATTCAAAACCCCATCACGGTCTAGAAATATAGCTTTGTTCATTTTTAATGTTATTTCCCAAACATGGGATTATAAAATATTAGTTTTGCTTTCTTACGTATTTAGTAAGAATTACAATAGTTTGTCCCTCAATTTTACCTTCAATCTGATCAGTATTGTCTTCGACTAAACGAATGTTCTTTACTACAGTACCTAATTTAGCGCTCAGTGAAGAACCTTTAACATCCAATGTTTTTGTAAGCACAACAGAATTTCCAGCTTCCAATACCTGACCATTGCAATCTTTATGTACCTCATCAGCACCAGCACTATCCTCCTCAAGACCTGCTGCCGCCCATGCTAAAGTTTCGTCGTCCATATACATCATTTCTATACTCTCTGTAGCCCAGCTTTCGTCCTTCAAACGATGTAAAAGTCGCCAGGTTACCACCTGCACACCAGGAACTGCACTCCAAATACTTGTTCTTAAGCAGTTCAAATGTTTTACATCCAGCGCTTCAGTTTTCTCAATCTGACCTAAGCACTTATCGCAAATCATAATACAGTTATCTTCAGTTCTGCCCGATTGAGGTAAAACCTCGTATAACTTTAAAGATGCTGCCGATTGGCATAATTCACATTTATTTTCGCTTCTTTCTAATAATTGTTGTTCCAAAATATGTTCTTTTTGTTTAAAATCAAGATTGTAAAGTTACCAATTTTAAATAAAGCAGAACAAAACATTCGGGCTAAAATGACACTGTTAACTAAGCTTATTGAGCTAACCTCATTTTTACGTAAAATGTGGTTCCCTCATTTGCAGCACTCGTAAACCAAATATCACCACCTTGCTGAATAATAAAATCTTTACAGAGTAAAAGGCCAAGCCCTGTCCCTTTTTCATTCATCGTTCCATAACTGGAAGCTATATTTAGACTAAAAATTTTATCTTGTCGTTCCTGCGAAATGCCAATACCATCGTCTTTGATTACCAATACACAATGGTTTTTGTCAACAATTGTATTCACCCAAATCTTACCATTTAAATTGGTAAACTTTATCGCATTATTTAACAAATTACGTAATACCAGGTCAAACATGTTTTTGTCCGCGAGAATTGTTGCATCTTTATCAATGTCCACAACTAACGTTATATTTTTTCTGGATGCCACTTGTTCAAACATGCGTAAAGTGGGCCATACTTGTGTATGCAATACCACTGGTTTTAAATTCATTGGCGCATTATGGAGCTGCTTTTTGGCCCATTCCAATAAATTACCTAACAGGTATTGCGCATCCGATAAAGAAGTTGCTAAATTTCGTTCTACATCCAATCGTTCCTGAGCACTCAACTCCATTTCGTTCAGCAATTGCAGGTATTGTTGTAATGAATTTAACGGTGTACTTAGATCATGAGCAATGATCGAAAACAGCTTATCTTTTTCCTGGTTCATCAACTCCAGTTTAACTGCCTTTTCTTCGGCCTTTTCTTTTTGGGCCCGATAGCTTCTACGTAATTGAATCGTACCTACAGCAATCATCACACTAACCAAAAGGTAAGTAAAAGCAATATCAATAAATCCTTCAGCCCTACTAAAATAATGTTGTTGTATGCTATTTGGGTAAAAGTACTCAATACCAAGGACCGCAAATACAGAGAGTAAATTAAAAAAGTACCAGACGGTTAATTTTTTACGTGGAATAATAAGGAATATCAGGAATAAACTCAATACAAACAGTAGCATTATGCTTCCCTCCGCACCTGCATTATAAAAATAGGCGACTGTTATAGCGGTGTTAATTTGAATTACAGATAATCTAACGGCGAGTTTAGTCTTCCCTTTGAGTCGGCTCAATCCAAATAAGCCAATTTGAACCAGTAGAATTACAATGGAAATTAAAGCCGCATAATGAAGAGCGGTAACATAATTATAAACCGCAGTAACAAAAACAGCGAGGATAATAGCAATACAATTGGCATGGAATATACGACCTTCCAATGAAAAGTGTTCTGCATCCCCTACCATTCGGAGCCAATTATTTTCCCAATTAAGTTTCAAATATTTAAACATCAATAATCCCTGCTGACGCTCTGCTTGTATATGGAAAAGAGAGGCGCTGTGAATTACAAATTAAAGCATAAAAGTTGTAAATACGTCGATGATCTTATCGATTTGAACTATAATTTTCAAGTTCAATTTTTGTCTTCCCAATTTTTATTATTCTGGAATTCCAAAGACACCAATTTACTTCACAAAAAATTAATACTTTGTAAGTTAATTAGTTATGAATTAAATAGAAATTAAAAATAATGTTTTAGTTTCGCGTATACTGAAAGTTCCATATAGCGAGATTTCATAGGATGATTTTTTTAAACCTAATTAAAGATAAGACTTTTAAATTGTCAAATAGGTGGTATATTGTAAAACCTATTACATCAAAAATCGATCTATGGTTCCAAAGAGAAAATTAAAATTCAGGCTTAGGAAAATTAAGAAATTCTTTAGCCTTTTGGGGCCAGGATTAACCACAGGTGCTGCAGATGACGACCCATCAGGCATTGCTACCTATTCTCAAACTGGTGCTCAATTTGGTTACGGTCAATTATGGACAGCCTTGTACATGTTGCCATTTATGACGGCCGTGCAGGAAGCTTGTGCCAGAATAGGCCTCGTTACCGGAAAAGGTATAGCCGCAGTGGTCAAAGAGCACTACAGTCGAAAAGTTCTATATGCGGTTGTAGGTCTGGTCGTGGTAGCCAACACCATCAATATTGGTGCAGATATTGGTGCTATGGCAGCTGCAGCGCAATTACTTGTACCAATTCCATTTGTAATACTAACCCTTCTCTTTACTGCAACGATTTTGATCTTAGAAATTTTCACCAATTATAAGATCTATTCCAGAATACTAAAATGGCTCGCCCTTACTTTGCTGGCTTATCCAATTACCGTATTTATTGTAGACCAACCATGGTCTACCGTATTAAGAGCAACGGTAGTGCCGCATTTCGAGTTCTCTTTTGACTTTTTATTCATCATTACCGGCGTATTTGGAACCACCATCACTCCCTATATGTTTTTTTGGCAAGCCTCTCAGGAAGTTGAAGAGGAAAAAGCAAAAGGGTTAATGAGGGACGGAAAACCTCGAATTGGTTGGCCACATATACATGCCATGCGAAAAGATAACAACGTTGGGATGGTCATTTCGGAATTTACAACCTGGTGCATTCTATTGGTTGGAGGGACTGTTTTGCATAGTAGCGGTGTAACGGATATCAAAAATGCAGCAGACGCGGCAAAAGCACTTGAACCATTGGTACACTCTTTCCCCAACGCCGGTTACCTGGCCAAACTGATCTTCTCTATAGGTATTATTGGATTGGGCTTGCTGGCCGTACCGGTATTATCCGGGTCTGCAGCCTATGCAGTATCAGAAGCCTTTGATTGGAATGCGAGTCTAAATCTCAAACTCAAAAAAGCGCATGGATTTTATGGTGTAATTACCATCGCTACTATGGTGGGACTCACTATTAATTTCATAGGTATTGATCCGTTAAAAGCCTTGGTTTACACTGCTGTACTCAATGGTGTAGCAGCCGTCCCTTTATTGTTTCTAATTGTAAAGATTGCAGCCAGCGACAAAATAATGGGCCAATACAAAAGTGGCTTACTATCAAAAATCCTATTGTGGACAACATTTGTAATTATGGGGACCGCCGCTGTGGCCTTGTTTTTCACTTTATAGCACCAAATAGGTATCCTGAATTACAGGATACCCTGCTAAGCGGTATGCTTAACTACACAGTCTCCAGTGTAGTATTAATTGTCTTTTCTAACGCACTTACAATGGATGTTTTATAAGCGATGAAATTGATCTGGCGACTTTCATCAGAATCACTTTCTCTAAGTGTTTTTTTAGCTTCCTTTATAGCCTGCAACTCATTTGTATACAGATCCATAAAGATATCGGCATTTTTATTCTTCAATATTCTCACCGTATGTGAGTATTTTTCGTAGCTATCTACCAGAATTGCTAAACTTTTCTCATTGTAAGTGTCTACACTCGCAATTTTAACCAATAGCTGTTCAAGCTTTCCTCTTTCTTTTGCGTAACCCATAATTGCTGTAAATATAGGAAACATTTTGAAACATGACACGTGCTGATGTTACCTGCATTACGGCTCTGCCCTAAACAGCATCAAAGGAAGATGGGTATGATAAGCTAATTTATGTGTAAGGCTGCGATGTAAAATGCTGTCAAAAAAACCATATACTTTAGGAACAGTGATCACCAAATCAGCACCGATCTTGTCTGCGAATTCCATAATTCCGATGGCGGTATCCTCATGATCAGTATAATGATATTCAGGTTTTCCTCCATCCCACAATTGGTGAAGGTCGGAGATTTCCTTAATTGTATCAGGATTAAAACTCGCCCCATCTCGATCTACATTTAATATGTACAAAGTTGCCCCCAGTGCATCAACCAGGCCTTTTATAGCGAGAACAGGGGTCGACTCCGATACCCGTTTCAAATCGCAAGCAAAAACTATTTTCTTTATTGTTTTAAAAACTGCGACAGGTGGTACTATTAATAAGGGGGCCACGCTGTTGTTCGCTAAATCCAAAGTATTACTACCAATAAGCACTCTTTCCAGTTTACTCTTTCCTGTAATTCCTACAACCACCAGCCCCGCGTGTTGTTGCTGAACCAAAATATTTACAGCAGTAACTAAAGTTCTTTCATCACTTTGAATCTTTATTTCGGTCTTAGGTGCTACCAATGGCCTCAATACATCTTTCAACCTGGTCAATTTCGTAAAACTATCCTCCGATGATTCAGTCGCCTGGGCGCTAACCGGAGCAGAGCCCGTTGGCGGTAATAAAATAGACTCATAAGAATGGTACAACATTAAGCTTTTCGTTTTTAATTGTTTACTCAATGCAGCTGCATAAGTGCACGCGTTCAGTGCTGCGTCCGAAAAATCAGTGAGCACCAACATGTGTTTTACACCTATAAACTTTTCCAGCTGCGCATCAATAGCTGCTTGTAGTTCCTGAAATCCCAAATCAGAAATGTTTCTTTCGCCACGCTCAACGATTGCCCAGACCCCTTCTGTCGATCGATTTAATAAAACCGGAGCAGGCTCATTGGTTACCATTTCTATCTTAAACTGACGGTGATGGTCAAATGCAGTAACTATCGCGCTTAACTCAAGACAACCTATCTTGAATTGTACAGAAAATGTTTCCATTATATTGTTCTTTAATATGAATTATATCCCCCAAATAACGAGCGTTACAAAAGATGCAAATAGCTATGTCATAAATGCATCAGCCTTTGGGTAAAGAACAAATACTGATGACAACAGTTTTATAAAAAAAAACAAACTACTTTTTTTCAAAACTGTTCTTAGGCTGAGGTTGAAATAAATCAGCCATCACAATTGGAAGATATCGAAATGGCATTGGTAAACTCAAATCCCCTTTCTGAACACATTATCCGGCAAATTCAAGATCAGGGACCTATTTCATTCCATGATTATATGGAAACCTGTTTGTATCATCCTGAAATGGGCTATTACACCATTAATCCAGATATCATTGGGAAGGAAGGGCATTATTACACCAGTTCTACCCTCAGCCCTGTATTCGGAGTAATGATTGCAAAGCAGCTTGAAGAGATGTGGATGCATATGGGTAACCCAGCTTTTACCATCGTAGAATATGGCGCAGGAACAGGCGACCTCTGCAAATCTATTCTCAATCATTTAAAAAACAATGAAAGAATGTACAAAGAGCTCCGTTACTGTATCATTGAAAAGAGCCCTATAATGCGTAATCAAGAAGCTAAACAGTTAACTGAAAAGGTAGAATGGTACAATTCCATTAAAGAAATTAAAGATCTCAACGGTTGTGTATTATCAAATGAATTGGTAGATAACTTTGCGATCCACCGTGTGGTGATGCAGCAAGAATTGATGGAAGTGTTTGTAGATCACCAAAATGGTTTTACAGAGATGTTACAACCAGCTAATCAGGATCTTGTAAATTATTTGACAGAATTAAATGTATCCCTCCCAAAAAGTTACTCCACTGAAATCAATCTAGAAGCACTGGATTGGTTGGCCGAAATTGCTTCAGCGCTAAACAAGGGTTATGTACTTACTGTCGACTATGGTTTTCAGAATTCAGAGTTGTATAATGATAGCAAAAGTCAAGGCACGCTCTTATGCTATTACCATCATGCGATAAATGATTCTCCTTATGAACATATTGGTGAACAGGATATGACTTGTCACATCAACTTTTCTGCTTTAGCACATTGGGGAGCTAAAGACGGATTAGCATCGTGCGGACTTACCAATCAGGGATATTTTTTAATGTCTTTTGGCTTTAGAGAACACCTCATCAAGTCTTTGGCTCAAGAAAAGGATATCCTCGGTGCTGCAGCACAAGTTGCAGCCATAAGCCATACCCTTCTGTTGGAAATGGGTAGTAAATACAAGGTCCTCATCCAGCAAAAGGGCTTAAGATCAGCACAACTATCCGGACTTGCCTACTGTATTTAAAATTAATGTTATTTGTCGCAAATCACCCCCTTAATTGTCTATTATACACTTCAGATACGATCGTAAGAACAGTAACTTAGTGTAGATAAAATGCTTAAACTTAAAGCTAAATAATTATGAAAAATTCCATTTATCCTTGTCTAACGATCCGAGGTAAAATTGCAGAAGCCGCTGATTTTTATATCCAAACTTTTGGAGAGGGAAAAATCAATCAAACCGCGCCATTTGTTATACAAATTGAATTGAGTGGTGAGAAATTCATGTTACTTAACGATGGACCATCTACAGATCCTAATGCGGCCATATCATTTATGGTTATCAGTGAAACAGCTGATGAAACAGAAAAATATTGGAATAAACTGATAGAAGGTGGCAAAATACTTATGCCATTGGACAGTTATGGTTGGAGTTCCAAATATGGCTGGGTACAGGACAAATACGGAGTTTCCTGGCAATTATACACAGGAGACAAAGCTGATACGCCGCAAAAATTCTGTCCAACATTAATGTTTACCGGTGCAAATGCAGGGAAAGCAGAAAGCGCTGTAAATTATTATACGCAACTCTTCCCTAATTCCAGTATACAGGGCATCATGAAATATAGTAAAGAAGATAAAGAAAATGTTGATTTTGTAAAGCATGCGCAATTCAAGATCAATGATTTTGTAGCAATGGCTATGGATAGCTCGGCCGAACATGACTTTGGCTTTAACGATGCCATCTCATTAGTTGTAGAATGCGAAACCCAGGATGAAATTGATAATTATTGGGATATACTAACGGCTAATGGCGGCTACGAAGTTGCTTGTGGTTGGTTGACCGACAAATATGGTGTAAGCTGGCAGATCGTTCCTCAATCATTGGGAAAATTGGTTACAGACCCCGCCCGTACTCAAAACGTAATGAAGGTAATGATGCAAATGAAAAAATTGGTGATCGCCGATCTGGAAAATGCTTAATAAATGTAAAGCGCATGCCTTAATCATTAGGTATGCGCTTTACATTTAAAAATTATACATTATCCGCACCCCCTTCCCAGGGTTTTAAGGTGCTCATCATTGTTTCGTCGAGGTATTTGGAGTTAAAGCGTTCATCACTCGAATTGATAAACAAGACCGTCCCACCTGCAATGTTATCGATCACTTTTTTAACTACCGATTGTGGTACCGCCGGGCATCCCTGACTTCTACCTAATCTACCCAGAGCAGAAATAGTTTGTGGACCAACATAATTTGCACCATGCACCACAATGGCACGCCTTCTCGCATTGGAATTAAAGCCTTCATCCATTCCATCTAGCCTTAAAGAACGACCATGCGTTCCATTGTAAACCTCACCGGTTACATAAAACCCAAGACTACTTTTCAAAGATTCACTGGTATTTGAAAAATTTACAGCTTTATCGCCGCCGCTACCCTGCCCATGGGCTACCCAGGTATTCAGCAACAAGGTTTTCTTATTCAAATCGATAATCCATAAACGTTTCTCAGTACTTCTCAAGTCAAAGTCTGCGATAGTTACTACAGATTTATCTTCAGCAATTTTTCCTGAATTTTTAAGGTTATAGAAGCCCGTAACTGCTTTTTCAAAAACTTCAAGCCTAAGTCCGCTTAGTTCCAGACCAGCACTATCATATAGTTTACTAATGTAGTTGTTGTATAACGAATCGCTATTTACGGTTTTACTTGGTTGTACTGTGGTGGTGTCTACTGTTAATGGTCGTACGATCTCCCTGTTCACTGATCTCCAGCTGATTGTGGTCAAAGCCAATATAATAACAATTGGTGTCCACAACCCTAAAATGCATTTTCTCATCCTATAGAGTTACTTAGCTTTAAAAAATAAATATGTTTAAGTAAGAGGTTTATACAGATGTGGTTTTTTCTTATGGTTTATGGTTTAACTTTAGGCAAAAGTATGAATTTAATTTCACGTAACTAACTCAATATTTAACAATTACCTTAAAATGACTTAAAAATAGCAGTGGCCATCTGGAACTGACGCCCACTAATCCCTATCAATTACCTTCAATAGGAACGCTAAATCTCTTTCATTGTTATAAAAATTAAAAGACACTCTCAAGCCTTCACCTCGTGGTAACGCCAATATACTAGCTTCATTTATTCTTTTTATCAACTCAGCATTCGCAGTTATGTTGAATATGGTAGAATGTGAAGTCCGCTCGACTACCGACCTGGAAAGAAGGCCTCTGTCCATAAAGGCCTTTTTAGCAATTTGCCCTATTTCCTTTAATCTCTTTTCAATAGCATCCATACCAAATTCTTCTAAAAGCAATATAGATTGTTTCAGCGTACCAAAGTTTAGTGTATCCAAATGGCCTGGCTCAAAGCAAAGTGACAGTAGTCCCCTATCTTTTAAAAATGGCTCAGTGGGCAAAGAATGGTTCAATCGGCTTTTATATAACTCTTTACATGCATCCTCCTTAATCAGCACAAAACCATTTCCGAATCCACTTAGCATCCATTTATAGCCGCTACTAATTAGCACATCCAATCCAGATTCTTGAAAATTAAAGTTTTCAGTGCCGCAAAATTGAGTCCCATCGGCAACAATCAGCATATTCGGATATTCAGTTTTTAATCGCTTTATAAAATTAAGATCGATTTTAATACCACCGATGTATTGCACCAGGCTTATGGCCAATACAGATGGTCTAAAGACTTTTATTTTAGCTAATATATTTTGTTCCAGCTCTTCGTTCAGATCAGCATAGTCACAAATAAAGCCTCTACTTTCAACAGGGTAATTTACAGAAGGATAATCACTCTTAATCAAAAGAAACCTATGGTCATGAGATAATCCGTCTAAGAAAGTATTAAATGCCAAAGAAAAATTCTGAACAAGAAAGGTATTTTCAATAGAACCCCTAAAAAAACGCGCCACATGCTGCCTTACGTCCTGTAAAAAATCAGCCTGCTGGGTGCGAAATCCGCTTCCACGTCGCATAAAGCCTTCATCGTGCGATCTCCGCCACTGTTGTATAGACTGTGATAAAATACCCGAACTGGCCGTATTAAGATAAGTATAGTCCTCTAATACTGGGAATTGTGCTGTGATCTCCATACAGCAAATGTAATAGTTATGGAGTATTTTTCTTTTGTTTTAACAGATAGAAAACTTAAATCAAAGTAAATTGTTTCTTCGGTCTAAGATCTACGATCATGAATCAAGAACTCGAAATCATACGCGACCAGCAGCAAGAGGTATGGAATAAGTTTTCGGCAGGCTGGAAAAAATGGGATACGCTTACTATGGACTTTTTAAAGCCCGTAGGTGACGAAATGATTCGTTTGCTAAGCCCTAAAAACAATGACATGGTGCTAGATATTGCATCCGGAACCGGTGAACCTGGATTAACTATTGCAGCTATGCTGACTAATGGAAAAATAACGCTTACTGATCTTTCAGCCGATATGCTAGAAATTGCTCGTCAAAATGGAGTAGACAGAGGAATTAAAAACATTGAAACCCTCGTTTGCGATGTTAGTGAACTGCCCTTCGAAAACAATACATTCGACATCATTAGTTGCCGATTTGGTTTCATGTTTTTCCCTGACATGCAATTGGCTGCTAAAGAAATGGCGCGTGTACTCAAGCCAGGTGGTAAAGTAGCAACTTCTGTATGGAGTATTCCAGAAAAAAATTTCTGGATAACAGCATCCATGGGTGTAATCCAGAAAAATATGGATATTCCAGCCCCTCCTTCTGGAGCACCAGGAATGTTTCGCTGTGCTAAAGCAGGAATGATGTCTGATTTATTCAAAGAAGCAGGTTTAACTGATATCTCTGAAAAGGAAATCGCGGGAAAGATGAATTGCGGGACAACCGATACCTACTGGAACCTCATGACTGATATTGCGGCCCCTGTTGTTGCTGCTCTTAGTAAAGCAGATCAAGCGATGAAAGACAAAATAAAAGCCGAAGTATATGCAGCAATAAACCAAAAATATCCTAATGGAAACGTAATTATTGACTCGAGTGCTATCGTAGTTTATGCTCAGAAGAAATAAAGCTAAATAACCCCTTGAAGAATACAGTTTTTTACAAGTTGAGCTGTATTTTTACAATCTGATTTCATTAAAATATTATTACGATGTTTCTTTACGGTGTATGGACTGATAAAAAGCTTTTCACCTATCTCTTCATTACTTAAGCCATTACTAACAAGTTTAATAATGTCGATCTCCCTTTTAGAAAACTCTTTTAAATCTTGATTATCTTCATCAAGACTTAGATTCATAAAAGAAGGTTCACCATGAAGTCCAACAAGCGATAATTTGTAAGTATTAAAACTACTCAGGTGATCAACACGGGTATTGATAATTAATGACTTACCATAACCGCCTTGATCATCCATTGTTAACATTAATGCCTGGTGATTGAAAAGTGCAAATTCTCCGTTTCTTAAGCGCCCCCTATAGCAGTAGCTAATTTTATAACTCAACAACTTCTCTCGGCCAACTTTCTCCATGAAAAATTTAGTCAGAAAGGCCTCTGCCTTGATAACAAAGTTCAAATCATCCGGATGTATAGCACCCAATAGATCATTAAAGTTGATCGTTTCAGGATCAAAATCATGCATATCATAAAGCGACGGACTAATGTCGGAAATAGACATGTCAAAAAAGTCAATCACATAAAACGAAAACGGCCCTGTACTAATAATTGAATTTGTCAGGTCATCAAAGGATATATGATGCGGAATAGGTTCAATGGTTCTATTTGAAAGCCAAACTTCATGCAGGCCTTGTATTGCAGTAGTCATAGAGTGATTAATTAGATGTAACAAATTAATACAATAATTTGTAAATCGTAAAAAAACATCCAGATAACTTTCTCAACAATCAGCTCAACTCCAATAATCTGTTATATTAGCCTCACCAATCAGAACTAAGATGAAACATCCTTATAAAGCGCAACTCCTATCAAACCTGAAAGCACATTACCAGGAACAATCCTGGCGTACTGTTACCTTTTTTGATGGCCGTAGGGATGAAATTTTGTTTGTTTTACCTACAAAAGAAGACATCAGAAGCATTTATGATAACCTATTAGAGGTGTTGACTACCTTACCTGAGATCAACCACCCCAGGGAACGAACAGTAATCAGTTTTAGTGATGAAAATGGAGATGGTTACTGCTCGAAATTGATCAACCCCAACACTCAGGATGAAATCAATCTGGCCCTGATCGGATACCGCCCACAACGAAAAGTAAGGCCAGAAGAATTACAGGAGCAGTAAAAACTATGATCTCATATAATACTCGAACAGGCCAAAAGTCATACTCAGCAGTATTAAATAAATGATATTCAACCTAAACACCTTGACTTTATCTCACATTATACCCTTAATGAACCACGAAATCCCCTCGCAGCGTAGTAAGATTCCGCACCATTATGATACAAGAATACTGTTCCGTAGCGATAATCTCCAAAAATGGCACCACCAAGTTTTCTAATGTCAGCAGGTGTAGCCAACCAGCTTGAAGTCTTAGTATCAAACTTTCCGAAGTCCTGTAACATTCTATATTCTTCTTCCGTTAAAAGTTCAATCCCCATAGCGTTAGCCGTCTCAATAACGTTGTTTGCAGGTTTATGCTCTTTCCTCGATTCCCAAGCTTCACGATCGTAACAAAGGCTCCTACGACCTTTAGGACTTTCGGCTGAACAATCGTAAAAAATGTATTCTCTCGTTTTTTCATCATAACCAACAACATCTGGCTCCCCGCCAGTTACTTCCATTTCATCCAACACCCACAATTTTTCCGGCTTGGCTTCAAGCTTTGCTTGCACTTTATCCCAGTCCAGATCCTTATGGCGATTCATGTGTTTATGAAAGCGCGCTTTCAACGTATTGAGTAGTTCTGCGTTTTGCTCTGGTGATAATACCTTTTTATTATTTTTCATGTCGATTATATTTTTATAGCTTAACTGAAGTCATTTTTCTATCCTCAGGTCTGAAATACCAAGATACAACAGTCAGGATAAGTAATAATATTGGGCCAAAAAACTCTTTTGCGCCATCGCCATGAGCCAGGTGAGAAAACACGGCACCAGACATTGCAAAAAAGAAGCCTGCATAAGCCCACTCTTTTAGTAAAGGAAACTTAGGAATAAGTACGGCTATAACGCCTAAAAATTTCCAAATAGCTAGTATTGTCATTAAATAGAGTGGATAGCCCAGGTTTGTAAAAAGAGCGATCTCCTCTTTCACTTTTAACAGCTGGACCACTCCAGTTGATACCATTCCTAAGGAAAGCCAGATTGTAGCAATCCAATAGATTATTTTGTTTCGTTTTGTCATAACGTATTATTTTAATTTGTTTAGGATGTCTTGTAATCGGTTATGTGCCATATTTATACCTTGTGCAAAGGGCAAGCGTAGCATTTGATCTCTGAGTGCAACTGATCTATATATAGCATGTATATTTAGCTTGCTGCTGCTGTCAGTAAGTTGCTCAAATTCCAGGAACTCAAGCTGAACCTCAAAAGGCGCATTCTCCATTTCAAATGTTCTTGTGATCTTCCGGTTCGGAACAAACTCATGGATTACTCCATTGGCCCTAAATACGACATTCCCTTGAGCATCGCTTGTTTCGAATCGCCAGCTCCCATGCTGTTTATTCTCCAATTTTAGCACTTTGGTCCCCATCCATTGTTCAACAATTTCGGCTTCGGCATATGCTTTAAAAAGCAGGTCCAGTGGCAAATCAAATTCTCTGGTAATCAATAAATCTTGTCTACCCTCTTCTGCATTGATTTTTGTTTTCCGTTCCATATGATTTTATTTCTCAGATTTGTAGTTTTTCATGATGGCTTCTAGTTTATTAAATCGATCATCCCACATATTGCGGAATGGCTCAATAAAATCGGCTACTTCTTTCATTTTTTTTGCATTAATTTCATAGTAAACCTCTCTCCCATTTTGCGCTTGCTTAAGCAACTCGCACTCGGTAAGTATTTGCAAGTGTTTTGAAACAGTCGGTCTTGCGGTATCGAAATTTGAAGCTATAGCTCCTGCAGTCAAGGATTGCGTAGCTACCAACATCAGTATAGCCCTTCTTGTTGGATCTGCTATGGCTTGAAATACATCTCGTCTTAAATTCATTATGTAGCTATTTGACTACAAATATATATGTAGTTATTTAACTACGCAAATATTTATAAAAAAATAATCTGAAAAAACATGACTTCCAGCGGATTACTAATACAGATTAGTTTTTAAAGTAAACCTATACCCTATATAAACTAAAGGAATTGTACAAGTCATTACAATCGTGGTGCTCAATAAAGCATCTTTGGAAAACAAGGAAACAATTGCACTTGCTAAATTTTGAAATACGCTCATTATTCATGGTTGCGCAAAGATAAGATAAAAGAAATTAGCCATAATTGTCAATAAACCATTTCAAGGCTGGATTTCTATTTGTTGCTTTATAGGCTACCACAACTTCCGTATTTACGGGAATGTCTTTCAATTCAACGAAGGAGACTTTTAAATGATCGTATTGTTTTTTAAGGGATAAAGGCAGTATCGATACACCTAGACCGGCTTCTACTAATTGTAGTATCGAGTGTACGTTATTAGCCTCATGGGTAATATCAGGAGCAAATTGCATGCGTTTGCAAATCTCGATTAGCTTGTGGTTATAATGAGGTGCAAATTCCATATTGAAAAATATAAATGGACTCTTTTTTAAAAACTCAGCTAATTCCTTATTGGTATTGAATCTTTGTTCCGAAAGCGGAATGACCACTATAAAAGGATCAAAAAACAAAGTCTTAACAACTAGTTTTTCTGAAAGAATGGGTGCCCTTAAAATACCGACATCTAACCGCCCTTGTTCCAAAGCTTCTATTTGGCTGATCGTTGGCATTTCAAATAAGCCCGTTTTTATATAAGGAAATTCCTGACGCATCGCTTTTAAAATTTCGGCCAGATAAGATTGATAAACCGAACTGATGTAGCCAATCTTTAACTCCCCGCTTGCACTTAAATGAATTTGGCGAGCTATACTTTTACTTTCTTCCAACTTGGCAAAAATTGCATCAACCTCACTTTTGAAATATTTCCCGGCATCTGTTAAGGTCACCTGCTTATTGTTACGCGTAAATAATTGCAGCCCTAATTCCTGTTCCAACTCTTTAATTTGGCGACTCAAAGGTGGCTGCGAAATAAAAAGCTTTGTTGCAGCTTTTGTAAAATGTAATTCTTCTGCAACAGTTTTAAAATATAAAAGATGTCTAAGCTCCATACACAATACCTATTAAGTATCATCAATTGATAAAATTGATATTTTTCAAATATGATAAAAGCCATTAGTTTTGACAAATAAAAAAGGTAAAACATGAAAACAGATCATTCGCAAAAAGCTACTAACGACGAGATTAAGACAAGGTTCGATAATGATGTTGAACGCTTCTCAAATCTTGAGTCTGGGCAACAAACGACCATTGATGCCCCACTTACTATGGAATTATGCACCGAAGCAGCAAAATATATTGCCCCGCATGCAAAAGAATTGCTGGATATCGGTTGCGGCGCAGGTAACTATACTTTGAAAATGTTGAGCAAGATTCCTGAATTGAATTGTACACTGAATGATTTGAGTATGCCAATGCTAGAGAAGGCAAAAGAAAGAGTATCTGAAAAAACAAATGGACAGGTAACTGTCATACAGGATGATATGCGCAACCTCGATTTACCTGATAATCATTTTGATATTGTGCTGGCTGCTGCCACATTTCACCATTTACGTACTGATGAGGATTGGGAACTGGTTTTTAGCAAAGTATACAATGCACTTAAGCCGGGAGGCAGTATTTGGATTTCTGACCTAATTAAACATGATTCCGAGCTGATTAATAACCTGTTTGAAGATAGGTATAGGTTATATCTTGAGACACTGGGTGGTGCGGACTATGCGCAAAAAGTATTCGATTACATTGCCTATGAGGATACACCACGTTCCTTAAGTTATCAGCTTAATTTATTAAATAAAGTAGGATTTAAAGCTATTGAGGTCCTCCATAAAAATTCCTGTTTCGCAGCTTTTGGTGGAATAAAGTAATTTTTTTCTATTTTCGGGGCACAGATACTACTACACGCATGAAACCCGTTTTTACCTGCCTTTACTACCTGGAGAACCCTGACCATTGCATAATGGAGATCAAAAGAACAGATCTTACTGAAGATGCTGATATTTCAGAAATTTTCCGCTGGCTTATTCTGGACAAAAAAACAAAACAAATTCAGTCTCTTACCTTCCGTTCGATGGATTCCTCAGGCGAAGTCCAGGAACGTTTCTTTGAACAAGGCTATTTGAAATTCAATGACCAGAGTGCTACCTATATTGAGAAATTCAATTCAGCACAACACCAACTGGATACCCATATCCCAGCAACTCTGCCAACACAAATACAGGATATCGTAACAGCTTATTTCCTTTCTTAGAAACAAATGCTGAAACCGATATTCCTTGAAAACGATACGCTGTTGATCCATACCTTCCGTCCTGAAGATTTAGGAAGATTTCAGGAACTCAGCAGCGATATCTTTTCCATTCTGTCGGACGACCTAACGCTAAAATTTATCCCCGGAAAGCGGCTGAACAATTTACAGGAAGCGGAATTGTTTTTACAAACCATGGTCATGAATTACCATTCCGGGCACAATTACATCCATTTCATTACGCATAAACAACTCAACAAAGTAATTGGCATCATCGATCTGATCTCTCCTGAAGTAGCCAAACAGCATTATCAAATGGATCATTATCCATTTTTTATTGAGTTTTACCTCAGTGGCTTTGCCAGTGGCTGTTATATCATGACTGAAATCCTGCCGCAATTGATTGATAGTTTATCTGACCAGGGAATTTTAAAGATTGGCGCTGTGGTTAACCGAGAAAACATCGCGGCAAGGAAGGTGCTCGAAAAAGCAAACTTTACCTATAAAGCCAGATTTGACATGCTACAGGATCTGTATGAAACTACAGGCCTATAACATCTGGAGAGATTGTGCCGCCAGAATACAGCGCAAAGAATTCCTTTTTGTAGACCTCGCCAATGGGTAGTTCATTTTCCCCCAGGTAAATCGTATGGTGATCAAAAGACTCGATAAAATTTTTATTTACGATATAGGACTTGCTTACGCGCAAAAAACTATCCGCCGGAATTTTCTGATGGAAGGTTTTTAAATTCATCGCAGTAATCAACTTCTGATTTGTTGTATGGATCACTACATAGTCTTTTAAACCTTCAATAAACCTGATGTCAACAAATTTGATTCTGTGAAACCTCCTGTCAGATTTAATCAATAGGAAATCTGCTGTACTGCCTTCAACTGTATTCTTTTCGGGATGATCTGATAGCAATCCCTGATATGCCTCAGCCTTTCTTATGGCCTTGCTTAGTCTTGACTTATCTATTGGTTTGAGTAAATAGTCAATAGCATCCAGTTCATAGCTTTTTAAAGCGTATTGCGGATAAGCTGTGCTGAATATTACCATTGTAGATTCAGGCAACTCTGTAGCAAACTCCAATCCGGTCACCATCGGCATTTCGATATCCAGAAAAACTAAATCGACCTGATTTGATCTCAAGAATTCAAGCGCCATCGGAGCATTGGAAAAATCTCCCAATATTTCAGTATCGGATACCTCTTTAATCAATGCTGTCATTTCAGCTCTGGCCAGGGGTTCGTCATCTACAATGATACAGTTCATAAGGGTAAAATTAATGTAATGGTGAACTGATTTTCTGTGGAATTTACAGTCATAGAATAATTCTCATGGTACAGCAGCTCAAGCCTGCGTTTGATGTTCGACAGTCCTAATCCACTGTTTTTCTGATCTGTTAAAATAAAATTAGGGTCTATTGAATTTGTACATGAGAAATGAAGCTGATTTCCAAAAAGCGCTATTTTGATGCCAATATGAGATTGACCGCCACTGATATTCACACTATGTTTGACCGCATTTTCTACAAACGTGGTAAACAAGTTTGGGGGTATAAAAATACCATTCAGTATTCCAGATGTATCCGGGACACTAACGTCAATGACGAGGTGATCCCTCCTAAGCATCTCGAGGTCAAGGAAGTTTGATAAAAAAATGATTTCAGAGCTCAATAATGTTTGCGCTTCATTGTTCTCGTAAATCTGGTAGCGTAAAAACTCTGAGAGTTTCATAATAACAAGGTTCGCCTTCTCAGGGTCAGTTCGTATCAATGCTTTTATACCGTTCAACATGTTGAAGAAGAAGTGCGGATTGATCTGATTTCTTAACTCATTAAGTTCCATCCTCAAGGTGATGTTTTTCAATTCGGCAATTCGGTCATTGTCCTTTGTCCAACGTTGAAATAATTTAATCATGGTGGTAATCAGAACAATCGACACCGTTATAAAAAATCCCTCAAAAAAGCCCCTATAGTTCCCAACTTGCGCGATCTCCCCTGAAATCCGATGTGCATGAAACAAAGTTGCCATGAATGTCAGACTGAGGAATACCAAGAGTGAAAGAAGAACCAGATACAATAAATGTCTACCCCTAAAGAAAAAAGCGGGAACCAAAAAGTACATATTGATATAGCATATTGTGATCAACACACCATAGACACAGAACAATCTATAATACTTTAAAGGTTCGGGATATCCAACCTGCCAATTGGAATAAGAAATTACAACCAAACTTGCCACTAAAAATACAACATGACGTAAGATCCTGTACCGATCGTCGATAATAAACTGCAGGAGGTTTGTATTCTTCAGTTCAAGGTTTGCTTTCATTTCAAATTTTTATAATTAACGAAGATAGCGGAATACCACAGCCTCATTGACAAAATTATACTAAACACCTCCCTTATTATACCAAATTCAGGGTATTTCAATTTTAGTATAATAACTAAGCGCTTTGGTATAAAAACAAAAATAGGCATTCACATTATACATTTCTTTGCATTCAATTCACCATCAGAATCATGAATAGGATAAAAAGTACGATGACAGTATTGGGCATACTGGTCATGTCAACAAAGGGCTTCTCCCAGGTTACAGACAGTATCCCGAAGAAAGCAGATGATAGTTTGAGCATACGAAAACGAGTAGTTGCCTTTGCAGCTGATAAGTTTGCTATAGCCCGGCCCTTAAATTTCGAGTTCAGTAACACTGCCCCATATCATTACAAATCAAAGAATGAAGGGAATATCTTGCCAGGCGGAAGATTGACCCGTTTTGAGCAGACAAAATTAAGTGCCAATATAGATTTGATTAAAAGGAAAACCTGGCTCCTAAGCACAACCCTCGGCTACAAATCCACTTCGACAGCAACAGAAGTTGTTCAAACCGGCACGACAGCGCAAACTACTTTAGAGAATGACTATTATTATCTGTTTTCATCACTGAACCTGACTTATTTTTCCTCTTTATTCGGAAAGCGGGTCATCTATAATTCGAGTCTGGTGGTAGATGGTAGTGATAAACATTTCGAAAGAATAAAAGGATTGTTTGCCGGAGTAATGGTATTGAAAGCCAATCAGAAGACTAAGATGACAGCGGGGTTCATGGTTAACATTGATCCGGGAGCACTGACACCATTTATCCCAATATTCTCTTATGAACATAAATTCAACAATGGCTTAATCGCTGACATTTTCCTTCCCCGAAGCATACAGCTAAGAAAATTTGTTTTTAACCGCAGCGGTAGAGTTTCATTAGGTACAGAAATGGACGGCACCTCATTTTACCTATACAATTTGGACGGTACTGCTCAAAAATATGAATATAGGCAATTGGATATCAATTCGGGACTAACCTACGAACATGTAATTGCAAAACACTTTATGCTTACGGCAAAAAGTGGAGTAAAAGTTACACCTGCAGGTAGAATATTTAAAAAAGAGGAGACATTTCAAGATCCCGTTTATCAAATCACACCAGATCCGGCATTTTATTTCAATATAGGCATCTCCTTTAATCCTTTTTCTTTATTGAGGAAGAATTAAAAAGCCACAAAACGAATAATCATGGTTGCAATTTTCAAAACAAATGTCAAACACCCCGCAGCTGCAATGAATGTCATTACGGAGCTATTGTGCAAATATCCTGCGTTCAAGGTTTCCTTCGATCTGGAGGATGTGGATAAAATACTCAGAGTTGAAGGGAATTGCTTCCATGTGGAAGATATTATCTTTTCCCTTTTAAATAGTGGCTACATCTGTCTCTATCTCCCCCATGATATCATTGACTAACGGTTTAGCATAGCAAAAACGCACATCTATGCGTTTTTGCTATAATACTATCTTCTATTTAACTGATAGTCCAATAATTTAATGGCAAAGCCACCTACAACACTGCGAGCCTGAAAACCTACTTGCTTACCATTGGTAGTTTCATACCAGTCACTTAATGGAACTCTACTTGGCGACTCGATAGCAAACTTATCAATTGGTTTGATTAGCTTCTCAAAATCAGCCCGATTATCGGTCAAGGTTGCAGTCCACATAATCCAGTCAGATTTGGTATAAGTTTTACGGCTATCCAAGGGCAAACCAAAGGCATTTTGCTTTTTCAGATAAAAATCAATCTCCTTTTTATAAACGGCTTCTGGAAAAATATCAAGCTTCAATACCTTATCCCATACCAGATTATATTTCTGACTCCAGCTATTTTTCAAATCGAATGTTAAGGCATAATGATCTCCCGCATCGGCCATTTCCATCCATTTTTTCGCCATTTCTTTAGCCATTGCTTTATACTTTCCGCTCGCTTCTTTTTCGCCCAATTGTTGGGCAAGCATTCCGTAACCTCCTAAAGCTACAATAGCCTTAACCGATAAGTTTGTATTCCTGGCCAGGTGACCAGCAAAATCATCAGTACATAGCTGATTTGCCGGATCAAAGCCTTCCTTACTCAAGTAATCTGCCCAAACAGAAAGGGTCTTCCAATGTTTTTTAGCATAGGCTGCATTACCTTCAACTTTGGCAATCGCTGCAGTAAGAATAAGCATGTTGCCAGCTTCCTCTACAGGCATATCCTCACCATAGGTTTGTCCATTGGCCAAAGGGTAAGTACCTAAATCATGTGCAGGAAAAGGTTTCTTCCATCTTCCGCTTTCGCTATAATAGAAAATTCCATTTAGCATTCCTTTTAATAAATCCGTATTGTATACCAAAAACAATGGCGCAGAAGGGTAAGTTACATCTACAGTATTGATAGAACCATTACTAAAGTTCTCTTTAGACAGAAATAAGATATCACCCTGCGGACTTTCTACTAATTTGTGTGCAGAGATGGCCTGACGATACGAAATGTCTGAAAGATCAGCATACTCCTTACCCCCAACTTTTAAGTTTGCAGCACGATACTGCTGATTAAATGCATCACATTTTTTTAAAACCGCAGCATATTCATTGCTTGCAAGTGTAAGCTGTTTATCTATCGTCTGGTTATTTTTACGATTCCACCATGGCTTTAAGTTTTCACCGAAATACTGAACAGACTCGATATCATCATAGCCAATCAATACTGTTTTTTCTGTACTTCCAATACCTACGTTAAAAGGCAATACTGTAGCCAGTGTTAAGTTATTGCCTTTCGCTGGACCAGCATCTACTTTTCCGCTTATAAAAGATGAGATCGCATTGGCGGATGAAGTAACATATTGTTTTCCACTATTTTTAGCAACAGCAACGTACATATAACCCCAATCGATACGGATATCATCCCCCTTTTTCTTCAAAATCGGCTGTGCTATTGTACCCGCTTTAAGTACCGAAAGTGATCCGTTCCTGTAAGCCGATGCCTCAACTTCCTGAGCAGGATTATTGGTCGCTATATCAGTAGATGCACCAAAATAAACCTGTGCATTGTGCTTTCTCCCATCATTGGCTTTAAGCTTGAACGACACGTAAGAAACCGGTCTGGCCAACAGATCAAGATTATCCATCAGCAAGGGCGATGTAAAAGTGAGCTCAAGATCGACCTTACCTGCGCTAAACTGATAAATGGTTTGCGTAGCATTTATGGTAACCCTATTTTGTTTAGCCAAAAGCACCGATTTTAATTCCGCCGCAGGCTTTTCAACAGCTAAACCGATATCTAACCATTGCCCTCCAGCTGTGTTTTTAACATGTGCAGCGAGTACATTTTTGCCTTTTCTCAATACACCCTTTATCTTTTCATCAATAGGGATATAAACATACTTGCTGGTCCAGCAGTTACAATTGTAAACTTTAACACCGTTTAAAAACAGATCGATGTTGTCGTCATGATTGATTCTCAAATTTAACCCCTTAACATCAATGTTATCGAGATTAAACTCGCGGCGCATCCAAAGGTTATCGCTTTTCCATTGGGTTTTTGCATCGCTGTCACCAAATGGCGCATTTCCGGTTTTCCAGTCATGATCATTGCAATCCGTTTTTTCCCAACCCGCAGTCGGTTCAGTTTCCGTATACTTTGCAGTATAAGGTTTGCCTTCAGCCGTAGGTAAAAGCATTTCAAAACTCTTATCGGCTTTACCTAAAAAACTATAAACCTCTTGATCAACTTTTATCAATCCGGATAGCGCATGGTTTGTGCCAGTCCAGTGTTTTGTTGCCCCGGCATTAAGATGATCAGAAAACGACCAGATACTAAAATAAGGATCGTGCGTAATCAATGGATAGGCCGGCGCTTTGCGTTGCTGGGCAGATACACCAAGCATTGCTGCAACCAGGCCTAAAGAGAGAAGGATTCGTTTCATTTGTTTTGTGTTACGTATTTGATTGTGTGTGTGTCTATTTTATTATAACTGGTCTGATAGGTTCACCACTAATGCTGATCACACCCTGTGCGGAGAAACCTAAATCATTGATATAAGACCTTCTTGGCCCAACGTTATTAATATCCGCATGTGCATGATAAATATATTTGTAAGTACCATCTGCACAAACGAAGGGGGCACCATGACCAGTACCAACCAATCCCGAAGCGGCGGGCTTATCTCTACGTAGAATTGGATTTTCATTATACTTCTTCCACGGCCCTTTAGGGAAACTCGCGGTTGCATATCCTACGCCATAGTCCTTACTCTCGAAATGATTTGCTGAATACATTAAATAATAAGTCTCCCCTTTCTTCAGCACTGAGGGCCCTTCAGCAACAGTTCCTTGAATCTTTTCCCAATTCTCGTCAGCACTAATACATTTGGTCAAGGTATTGGTTTTTATGCTTTGCAGGTCATCATTCATTTCGGCCACCCAGATAACATTTCCTGAGGTAAAACGCACAAAATACAGGTAAGGAGTACCGTCTTTGTCTATAAACAACGAAGGGTCAATTCCCTTTTCATTTGCCACAATAGGCTTTTTTTCTTCCTGTAGAAACGGCCCAGTTGGGGTATTGGCCGAAGCCACACAAATATGCTCATCAACAGTATAAAACATATAAAACCTATTTTTTGATGCCACGTAATATACTTCAGGAGCCCAGTACCATCTTGTTCCCCATGAGTGCTCTGGTGACAGCGCAAGATGGTTGCTCCTCTTCCAATGCTTCAGATCTTCTGATATATATACTTCAAAACCGTTTATACGCGTCCCATAAGCATAGTATTTACCATTGTGATACAATACATATGGATCTGCAATAGGCAATTTATCCTCAATAATCTCATAGGAGATTGGTTTTACACCTTCTATATCAGGAGTTAAACTAACGCTACCTCCACAGGATAGTGAGCATACACACAGCGCAAATAAAATGCAGATTACCGAACTATTTTTAATACTTCTCACAATTACCACTGAATTTGCTGATCCTGGTCTGGTATAAGCGTATTCAGGTCACGTTGCATAGATAAAGTACCTTCTACCTTATATTTCAATCGCTGTCCTGGTACAGTTGTATAATCCTCAAACTCGTAGGACAGATAAAGGGTAATATATATGTGTTTCATATAGGGAAGTTTCGCATCCATTTCTTCGTCAATTGTATAATAAGACTGGGACGTCCCTAGCTTAAACTTATTATTTACCACATTGTCACTCCAGACTACAAGTTTCTTCTTTCGAAGTTCGAAAGTCTCATCCGTAAACTTCATCAGCACTTTATAATTTTTGCGGTCCAGGTATTCAATATCCCGGGTTCCTGCATAGAGAAAGATAGTTTTATTATCTACCACATAAGTCCGATAAGTATTCAACGTTAAGGGCTCAGTCTCCCCATCAAGGAAAATTTTATATAAAGTACCACCGTATTCACCAGAATAATCATTAAATGGAGTAATACGCAACATCGCTCTCCTATAACTTTTGTTAGGATTCGCCTTGTAATCATAAGAAGGATCATCTAAAATCTGTATAGGTAATACCCATTTGTCAGATTGGTCCAAATCTCCCATTGTAAAATCGATTGGTAATGAAATCGTACTGACACCTTCCGGTACAGTGATTGTTTTAGGCATATTATAATATTTGGTGTCCAATTGCCTGAAATATAATTCCTCGCGATGGCCATATTGCTCCTGGTTTAACCTTGCCAGCGTATCAGGATCCAAACCAATGTGTATGGTCCGGCTCTTATTGTTAGCTGTTGAACCACTGATCACAATTGGAAGGTTATATCTCACTACTCCTTCGGCATTATAACGTAAGTAACTCCATGTTACACCCTGACTGCCTGGTATGACTTTAAATGAGGCCATTTGGGCGAATTGCTCGTCCTCCCATTCATTTTTACATGACATACAGCATACCGCTGTTGCGATCACTAAAAATAGCATATATATATTCTTCTTCATTTTTGCAGATTATGGTAAATTATTCAGGATTTGTCCAACCTGGGTTTTGAGTCAGGTATTTGTTGCGTTTAAGCTCATCAAAATGAATGGGCCAAAACCACATTTTAAGTGTAAAAATAGAAGGCAAAGATGGTGTCTCCACAACAACATGAAAAAGGTCTGCCTGCGCTTTTGTGGCATAAGAATTATATCCGTAAACCGGAGCAGATTCTTCTGCCGGTGCATCCGTCCAACGACGCAAATCAAAATATCGCTGTCCTTCAGCAAACAATTCAATCTGTCGCTCTCTTTTTAGTTTTATGCGGAATTTATTCGCATCGGAATAAACATCATTCGTATAATCTGCTAATCCGGCACGGATACGAACTGGCTGAATCCCTCTTTTCATTTCCCCAACATTACGAGATATCATATGTGTTTTACTGCCATCCCAGGATGCAATGTTATGGGATCCATTCAATTCATTCAATGCTTCTGCATAAATCAGTAAGATGTCCGCATAGCGGATGGCAGGATCCACTTTTTTTGTCATTCGACCTGAATCATAGCCATTAAGCAGCGTATTCCCCATATCATCAGGGTGTATATACTTTTTTATACCAATTCCCGTACGTGTCCAATAACTGGTATTTTTATAACCATTAGGATCTCCACGATAATAAAAAATCTGCTGATTAGGTTTTTCGTCTTTTACGATTTCTGCGTTGAGGAGATTCCAGGTTGACCCATTATAGGAAACTGAGGCATAAAAACGAGGCTCTCGTTTTGCGAACTGTTTATTTACACCAGTACCCAATGCGCCTAATTCTGGATAATTAGCCAATTCTGCCGTTTGTACTAAACCTGTCGCACGTTGTTGCGTATTGTAACGTCCTTCATAGTTCGGTCTTCCCGCATACATGCTATTCATTCCAGGTATATCGCTACCATCATTCATATAATAAGCGTCGATTTGTTTTTGGGTCATGCCGTGTGAATTATAGCCTTTACCTTCAAGACGCGGCAACTGGTGTACCACCATAACATTGATGCCTTCGCCTCCCTGATTCTGCCCACGGGTAAAAATCAGTTCCGGATTTTGATAAGCGGGAACTGCTCCGTTAAACAAAGCCCTGTAAGATTCAAAAGGATCAATATCTTTCCAACCAGCAGGCCAGTTGTTATTAGAGAAATTATTGTCTGCAGGAGGTGTAACTGTTGCAGGATAAGCAATATCTCCTGTCGTTTTCTTGTAAGCAACATACAATTGGTATTGGCCCAAATCCATCACATCTTTTGCAGCCGCTGCAGCCCTAGCCCATTTTGCTTCATCATATATCGGAGAAAGTAATGGCTTCTTTTCTTTGGTGACCATTGCAGCGGCAACTTCAGCCGGTGCTTTTCCATTAGCCAAGGGGCTTGCGGCAAACAGCAATACCCTGGCGCGAAGACCGAGAGCAGCGCCGCGAGTGGGCCGCGCAACGTCCTGTATGCCGTCCTGCAGTGGAAGCGCCTTAGCCGCTTCTACAAGTTCATTAGAAATATAATCCGCACATTCGGCGTAGGTATTTCGTGCCTGTGCGATTTCATCATACTCTTTTGTATAATCGATACCTTCGTCAGGCACAATAGGTACAGGACCATACGTACGAAGCAGTATCCAATAAAAATAAGCTCTTAAAAATCGGGCTTCCGCCTTCATTTGTGCAATTTCCTTGGCTGTAAAAGTCTTATTGATGTCGATATTTTTCAGGAAAATGGATGCCTGACGAATTCCCTGATAGGCGGTAACCCAGATCCCCTTACTTTCCCCATCCAAACCATTTTCAGTGTACTGACCATTTTTCCATCTTTTGTATTCATCATTTTCATCACCGTAAAACATATCATCGGCAAAATTAAAGGGTATAACCTTTTTACTGGCCACATCCTGAAGCTGGTTGGTTCCCAGATAGTAATAGGCACGTGCCAACCATCTGTTTGCATAGTCTGAATTGGTAAACACATCCTCCGTTGTCATCCTTTCATCAAACAAATAATCCGAATCGAGATATTTTTTACACCCTCCAACTACTAAAATTGACATTGCAAGGGTTAAAACTATAGGTATTTTTTTCATAATTTTTCTCTTATAAATTAACTGACAACCCTACTGATAAGGTCTTACTTAGCGGATAAACTTTTCCATTTGGATTTCCCAATTCCGGATCCCAAAGCTTGAATTTCGAAAAGGTTAGCAGGTTTGTGCCTATAAAAAATACACGGGCGTTGGTCAGTCGCATTTTGTTGACGAAAGTCTTAGGAAAGGAGTAACCGATATCCAGCGTTTTCAAACGCATATAAGCTCCATCCTTCAGCCAGAATGAGGATCTTTGATAATTATTGCTGTTATTTCCGTAGGTCAGTCGTGGATAGTCAGCATTTGGGTCCTCATTTTTCCCCAGTACCCAACGGTTACTGTTCGCTAGCTCATTTAATACATTTCCCCATCCGTCTCCGCCCTGGAACATAAAAACCGAACTGCCATCTATGAAGTAACTTGATTTTCCTACTCCTTGAAAATGCACATTGATATCTAAGTTTTTCCAGCTGGCAGCAAGGCCAAATCCATAAGTCAAATTCGGTCTGGTTGTTGCCCCAATTGCTACGATATCGGTGGCGTCAACCTGACCATCACCATTTACATCTTTATACTTGATGTCACCAGGCATCACTTCGCCAAACATTTGCTGTGGACTATTCCTGATATCATCATAATCTCTGAACAGTCCTAAAGAGATCAGGCCCCTGGCCTGATTTACGCGATAACCTTCCTGCAGCCGATAGCCATAAATCGTATTTTCTTCGTCTCTTTCAATAATCTTATTCTTACTATAGGTTACATTACCACGTAAAGTGAAATCCACTCCAAATACCTTTTGTTTGAGTACAAAATTACCATCAAATCCGCGGGCTTGTACTTCGCCCACATTGGCAGATGGGTTACTCTCCAGGCCTAGAAATCCAGGAAGAAAATTTCGACTCATGTAAATCCCCTCACGACGTTCATCAAAGTAGTCAACTGCCCCTGAGAACTTGTCACCAAAAAAGGAATAATCGATTCCCAGATCTTGTTTAGTAGCAATCTCCCATGTAACATTAGGAGATGCTATAGAAGAATAGCGGATACCTCCCCAAGGACGAGCAGAAGATTCATAATCTCCAAATTGATACCCGCCGATTCCTATTGGAGTTCCGTCAGGGTAAGTCTGGATAACTCCAGCATCATTTTTTTGAAACATCTGCTCTAATGTATACAGGTAAGGAAACCGGATATCCCCCATATTGTCATTCCCTGTTTTGCCATAGGAATAACGTATCTTGAACATGTTTACCCATCCTAAATTCTTAATCACAGACTCCTCTCCAATATTCCAGGCACCTGATATGGCCGGGAAGAATCCGAAGCGATAATCTTTATGAAAATTCTCAGAACCCGTGTATCCGAAATTGAAATCAACAAAGTACTTATAGTTCCAATTGTAACTTACCCGGCCTGCTAATCCCTGATTGCGTCGGGCTATTCCATTTTTAAGATCGGAACCAATATTTTGGGTGGAAACTTTGGAAGCTTGTGTATATTTTGCCACCGCTCCGAATTGATGTTTTCCTATTTCTTTATTGTAGTAAAGGTCCCATTCAAAGAAATCTCTCCGTTCTCCATCCGAGCCGGCCGACTGGGTCATTTGCTGCTGTTCGGCTACACGTTTGAATACAAGTTCACCATTTGTATCACGGTACCGGTTGGCATTCCACAATTCAGGGCGCTTAATTCGTTTGATATAATTGTTATTGTAAGTGTCATATCCGAACCTACCTATAAACCGAAGTCCATTAGTAATAAAGTCTAATTTTTGTTCTAAGTTTAATGTTGTCTGAATGTTATTTGTCCAGCTTTCATTGTATCCGGTCATTGTACCCTGCACCCAGGGATTGAGATTATCATCCTTTCCTGTCCATGAAGCTATTTTCCCATCCGAATATTGCATAGGCATCATGATCGGATTATAGCCCATCAAGGAGGTCCAGATCGCGTCAGTTCCTACTCCCGGGTCATTCTGTTTCCGTAAGGAACCGGAAACGCCTACTCTTAACAAGGTAGTTTTCGTAATGTCCATATCTACACTTAAACGATAGGTATATCTACGGAAACTGGTATTGGTATTGTAGTCGCTCAAAGCTTCATCAACTTTATACATTCCCTCTTGATTCTGATAACTTCCAGAAAGATAATAACGGGCAGTTTTTCCACCACCGCTTAAATTCAGCAAACTGCGCTGACTCAAAGCTCTTTTCCGCATCAAAACATCCATCCAATCTACATTTGGAAACAAATCCGGATCTAAGCCCAAACGAAGTATTTCCAATTCAGAGCCAGAATAAAGCGCTTGCTGATTACGAGTAGTCTTCGCTTCATTGGCCATAGTTGCGTAAGTGTATCCATCTGCAAAATCAGGGAGTTTAGTGGATGAATTGGAAAATCCCTCTATCTTGGCATTGATATTAACTTTGCCTTCCTTTCCACGTTTGGTGGTAATCAATATTACACCATTGGCGCCTCTACTGCCGTAGATCGCAGTTGCCGATGCATCTTTCAATAAGGAGAAAGTTTCAACATCTTCCACGTTGATTTCATTAAAGTCACGTTCGAAACCGTCTATTAAAACCAAAGCTGAACTATTGGCACCAAAAGTAGATATGCTACGTACCCAAAATTCGGATACACTACCAGGCCTGCCTGATGTTTGCATCGCCTGAATACCAGGTACAATTCCGGCCAATGCATTTGCCATCGATGACGAAGGATTTGATTTTAGCTGTTCTACATTTACAGTTGTAATTGCTCCTGTGACCGCGATCCTTTTCTCCGCGCCAGTAGCCGTAACTACAACTTCATTAAGCTTACTGTCGTTATTTTCTTTCATTGTGACATTGATGGTACGCTGGTCTTTCACCAATACCTCTTTCTTTTCATAGCCGATATAACTAAAGACCAGTGTTTGAAAGGGACGCATCTTTATACTATATTTTCCATCTGTTACCGAAGTAGTTCCCAATCCTGGCATGTTGCTAACGTATATGCTTACACCTATAAGAGGTAGATTTTGTTCGTCGAGAACGACTCCTTTAACGATCACCTCATCCTGCGCTAGAGCATTAAAGGAAATCCCCATCAACACCATGCATGTTAATAAAATAAATTTCATATGTATACCGTATATTTTCATTATTCTTCTTTTGATATTTTACGAATGACCCAGTTCCCAGCTTCACCGATGTAAAAACATTTTGCAACGTCATCATATGCAATTGCCTGCGGGGCGTTGAAACGAGCCTCAGTACGTAAATCACCGTTAGCATATCCACTGGTCCCGTTGTTTCCACGCCCTGCATAGGTACTTACCCTTCCCATTGGGCTAAGGATACGAATCGCATGATTAGTTCTGTCGCAGAAATAAAAATCATACTGATCTCCGCCACTCAGTTCGTAATCCGGATTTTTCACAAATACACCTTGTACTGGATTATTCAGACGAGCATTGGTGCCTATTCCATCAGCATAACCAGATGTACCGGATGCGCCACAAATCGTATAAGGAATTTTAAAGGTTTTATTTACACGATCATAATCGGTACGCATGATAAAATGCTTATCGTATTCCAGTAAATAAGCATAGTCCCCAGACGGATGTAGAACCATATAAATCGCAACTCCGCTAGATGGATTGGTGAACACCAGTTTGTCCTCTTTAGTCGTAAAATTATATTTACGTACATCGCCAGCTCTAAACCTTGAATAATACAAATCCCCTGTTTCCGGATGAACGAATGTACCTCTTACACCTCGCATGTAAACTTCGATGGCTTGCTTCTGCGTAAAATTAGATTCACGAGTAAATATGTAATTGCCATATTTGGTATCACTGGCATGATTGTGTGAAACAATCATATCCTGATTTCCGTCAGTTCTCCATGCCAATACGCCAACATTGTCAAGTGTAGTTCTAAAATAACTTACATACTGCTTTTCAAAATCAATCAATCTGCTGCTGCTGCTTCCTGCTGCAACATAAAGATGATTATGATTTTTTGGATCAAAGGAAAACCATTCCATCCCTTTAAATGCACCGCAGTCATTAAAAGGACCTTCCTTTTCTTGAAAATCGGTTGATACTTGATAATATTTACCAAGAAAAGTAGAAACCAGCCATTTCTTTGTATAGGAAAAGGTTTCTTTTGCTGCGGTCTGAGCAAGTTCTGCCTTGTTATCATCAAGAATACTTACTTTTATATCTCCATCATAAGCCTTTTCGGGAATGACACAATACAAACTGTTGTTGCTCACCCCGACAACTTTGGCTTCTTTTCCTCCAATAACCACTTTTATTTTAGAAACGTCATTGCCGAAATTCTCACCATAAATCACGAGATTGTTTCCTACTCCCCCCTCCTTAGGATAGAAATCCGTTACGACTACCGGTTTAGATGGATCGAACCCATCTTCTTTCTTTACTTCAGCGTTTTTACAATGCGTAAAGCAAAGAACAACCACTCCTAGCAATATCCAATGGATATGCCAACGCCTGATGTTAACCAAGTCGGTTATCATTAAGAGATGTAAATTTTTATTCATACAATGCTTGTTTTACTGCAATTGCCGTAAGTACTATCGACGGAAGAGCGCATGCAGTTGGTTTATATTTGGTTGATTAACAATCAAATTAACCGATTACGGTTTATATAATTTGTTCAACTTTTTGTCGAATTATCTCAATTTAATGGGATCAGAAAAATAGAATTCAACCGAAAAAAGACGAACAATAGGCAGCAAAAAAAGGGAACCTTTTGGGCCCCCTTTCTACTATTAAATCGTAAGCGTTATTTATAATTGCTTTATTTTGTGGAAAATGCATATACAGAATGGCTTTCATACACTTGTCCAGGCTTTAAAGTTGTTGATGGGAACTTAGCTTGATTCGGACTATCTGGGAAGTGTTGTGTTTCAAGACAAAATGCGGTCCTAAAATCATCCGTTCCCTTACGTAATCTGTTTTTGCTTTGCATAAAATTACCTCCATAAAATTGAAGGCCAGGCTCGGTGGAGTAAACCTGCATCACAATCCCAGTTTTTTCTCCTTCAACTTCAGCGGCCAGCACATCCAGACCAGAAGCATTCAATACATAATTATGATCATAGCCCTTTCCAAAACGGAGTTGTTCATTGTTAAGATCCACTCGTTTGCCAATGGCAGTTGAAGTGCTAAAGTCAAATGGTGTATCCTTTACCGCCTCCAACTTCCCGTTGGGTATTAAAGTCGAATCTACTGGAGTATAAGCCGCTGCATCGATTCTCAACAAATGGTTATTAATTGTCCCTGAACCTTCGCCGTTTAAATTAAAGAAAGCATGATTGGTCAGGTTAACTACCGTTGTCTGGTCAGTTACTGCATGGTAATCTAGTTTCAAACGGTTGTCAGCGGTTAGCGTATAAGTCACTCGGGCCTGGAGATTACCTGGAAAACCTTGCTCGCCGTCTACAGAACGATAGCTAAGAACCAAAACTGAATCACCCTGCTTCACTGCGTCCCATACTTTGTATTGAAAGCCATCCTTTCCCCCATGCAAAGTATTCGGGCCATTGTTCACTGACAACTGGTAATCTTTTCCCTCGAGCGAAAACTTTCCGCCCGCTATCCGGTTTCCATAGCGACCAATAGATGCCCCAAAATAGGGTTCAGTACTGTTGATATAACCAGCCAGACTATCAAATCCAATCACTACACTGGTTAAATCACCTTTTTGATCAGGTACCAATAGTGAAACTAGCCTGCCACCATAATTAGTTATAGCAGCAGACATACCTGCAGCATTTTTTAAAACATATAATTCGACTGGTTTCCCTGCTACCATCTGCTTAAAATTCTCTTGCTTAGGCAATAAATCTTCATTGGGTTTGTTGTTCTGGGAACAACCAGCGGCAAGCAGAACCAGGCAACAACTCAGTTTAAATATTTCTTTTCTCATGGTAATCAAATCACTTATCATTTTTTATTTACCCGGATTAGCTTTACTGTATTTTACCATTTCGGCACCAGCCATAATTACCGGACCAATACCATGTACATCATTGTAAGGAACTGGCCTATTGTAATAAAAACTCACCGCATCCGAGATACCTGTACCGATACAGATGTCAAATATCCCACCCTGCTGATCTACTTTTGAGGCTACACCTTTCCAACCTTCTTTAGCAATACTGATGTAAGATTTAGGTATCCATCCCTCGTTTACGGCTTTGGCTACTGCATAGGTAAACATAGCGGTAGCTGAAGTCTCAAGATAGGAGTCCTTTTTATCCAATACCTGATTCCATAGTCCAGATACATCCTGGTAACGCGCAAAACCAACGATTTGGCGCAAAAGCAAATCAATCAAATGTTTACGTTTCGGATGCTCGGCAGGTAGTGCTGCAATCAAATCCGTTTGTGCTAAAGCAAGCCATCCATTACAACGGCCCCAACGAGCTACCCCCTGCTTGTTTACATCTGTATAATAGCAGTGAATAAAGAGACCGCTGGCACTATCATATAGATAATTGTTAAAATTATCAACCTGCATAATGGCATCATCAAAATATTGCTGATCACCGGTAATTTTTCCCATGCGCGCAAGTAGAGGAACACTCATATATAGATCATCTGCCCATAAGGTCATCTTTCTTGGGCCAGGGCGCACAAGTGTACGATCTGCCAATCTCACTTGTTTAGTGCTAACATAATCCGTTGCGCGTTTTAGATAGGCCGTATAATCGGCACGTTTTGCGGTCAAATTCACATCGGCTAAACCAGCGGCCAACGCCCCGCAGGCATCAAGTTCGTTCATTGCAAAAAGTGGCGACCACTCCGTCCTCACATTTTCCTTATAAAGTTTTTCAAAGTAAGCGCTGTTGCTGAATACAAAATCATAGTTACGTGCAGCATAATCAGCATACTTCGCTTCACCGGTAAGGTTGCTTAACTGTACCATGCTTACGGCCAATACACCCATAGGGTAATACCATTTATTGTAAGGACTTTCGGCTCTAAGGTCCGGCATACTTTCCAGCCCTTTTGTTGAGGGATACTTAACACCCGTTTTTAAATTTTTAAACTGATATGATGTATTATCGATAACATTATTGGCTACGCGACGTATCACATCTTCGGGCTTACTACTCGGTTGAGCTTGACTAAAAAGCGTGTAAATAGTTAAAAGAATTAATAGTGTGTTTTTTTTCATATTTTCATTTGTTTGTTGTGTAATATTCTATTGAGGTTTAACGGGCTTATATATGGCTACGCCAACTCTCGAATCGGCGCAACCATAATAGAGAAACCATTTATTCTTAAACCAGGCCATACCTTCAATAAATACGGTGCCGTCGCGGTATTGCCCACTTTTTTCAAAGAATTCCATAGGTCTAAAGAAAGGAACATCAAGACGGGCCAATAACTTGGTTGGATCAGCTTTGTCAAATAGCATTTGACCTGCACAGTAGGCACCTCCGTTATATCGCTTATCGCCTCGGTCACCAGCATTGTTTCTACCATTATAAAGCAGAACAATTCCCTTTTCAGTCATTATAGCCGGTGGGCCACATTCGGTCATATCGCTATCAAAAAAGCCTCTTCGTGGTGATGCCAGTTTCAATAATTCTCCCTGCGCATCTACCAGCGGTTTCCAATCCACAAGATTTGACGAGGTTGCAGCATATACATGCCTTTCACCCCAATACATGAAATATTGCCCATTGGATTTAACGATAACTTGTTTAGCTCCTTTAACCTGCGTTAAAATGGAAGCAGATTTTGTAGCGATGTTAAGAAATTTCCCTTCATAAGCATCCTGAAATATTGGGCCATGTTTTGTCCAATTGATCAAGTCTTTTGAAGTTGCAGCGCCCAATCTTGGTATCTTTCGGTTCCATTGCGTATACAGCATGAGGTAAGTTCCATCTTCAGTTACTGCGATTCGAGGATCTTCACATCCGCCAGACCATTCAAATTCTTTTTGATCATCATGATCAGGATAAAGAACAGGTTCAGTTTTACGCTTAAAATTCAGGCCATCCTTACTAACGGCATAACCAAGTCTCGAGGTACGGCTGCCAATCTTAATCCCGCTTTTGTCCTCTGATCGATAAAGGACCACTACTTTTCCATCTTTAACTGCAGATCCAGGATTAAAGGTGTCGTTGGCTTGCCAATGAATTTTAGAATTGGACATTGGATCCAAGAACGTCGTGTTTGAATCTGCAGAGATTATAGGATTGGCACCTTTTGGCCTCACAAAGCCGCCCATTGCCCAATCGGGAAGTTCATTTTTATCTTGGGCTGAGCTACTGATATTAGTACCAAATGCCAATATCAGGCTTAGGAATAGAAAATGTCTTGTTCTCATATTTTATTATTCACCTACAGGAACAGTAATATCTACCCCGGTTGCTGTGGCTACACCGAAATTCGGTGAACCATCAACGTTCCAGCTAATCTTCTGCATTCTTGGGCTTCTGGCTCCGTTCGTAACATTAGGGACACTTCTCGCATGGTATATAAACCAATTTTCTTTTTTGACTACCCCATTCGGATCAGTATAACTACTGGTAAAAAAGCCGTTGTGCCCTGGCCCGTATACCGCATTGACATCATTTCTTACGAAAACCTGTTTCTTATTGATCCAGTCGGCAGCGACTGTAGGATCGCCCCCACTTTTCAATTGTATTTGTGCCAGACAATAATCGTCGCTACTATAGCGACTGGCAGAATAGATAATAAATACCGGACTGCTGGCGTCTCTCTGCAACATAATCGGTCCTTCGTTCACACCCGCACCTATAGAACTGGGTTCATGTTTCTCCCAGGTATTTGTTGGTGATGATATTTTGATTCTTGGCCCACTGATGGTCCATGGATCTGACATTGTAGCCAGATAAAGGTATTGCTTATACCTGCTGGCAGTGCTTTCCCATCCAGACCAGATAAAATAATTGGTTGATCCTATTGTCAGTACCGAACCATCAATAGCCCACTGATCGCTGGAATCAAATATCTTCCCCTTAAAGGTCCAGGTTCCAGTCATCGGGTCTGCATTGGCATTTTCTAATACATACATACGGTGGGTATCTCCGGTACCATCATTAGCGGCAAAATAGATGTACCATTTTCCAGAAAGAAAGTGTAGTTCTGGCGCCCATATGTTAGAAGAATATGCTGTCCCAGTGGGTGGAGTCCAGACTACGCTTTCAGTAGCTGTGGAGAGCAAAGACATGGAAGTGGTTTTCCTAAGACCGATCTTATTCCCCCTGGTGTACATGAAATAATAATAACCGTCCTTTTCTGCGACATATGGATCTGGCCTGCTGGCTTCAATCAGAGGATTTTGAAAGTTGACGTTATGGAAATTGAACAGGTCTTGTGTACCTGAGATGGTACTCTTTTGCCTTATTTTTGTTCCGGGCGTGTTGTTTTCAGGATCTACCACCATTTTCATCCCCGTAGCTTTATTAGTCAGTGAAAATATATTGTTGCTGCCAGTATAGGCAATGGACCAGCTTTGCGCATCAGTCCCGGCATCGGTAGCCTGCTGCAAAATGTCACCTGAAGTTGAGGATGGTGATTCCAGGCACTTATTGCTCGTTACATTGACTAATTTATAGTAGGTAGCATCAATTTTAAGCAATTTCCATTTCTGGCCATTATTGGGAAACCAGGGCCACTGCTGAATCTTTGCATTTTCGGCGCTGGAATTACCTGTTACCTCTACCACTGGTCCACCGGAAACGTTGGAGGACACACCTCTGATACGATAAGTGGCCCCATCAATCAGCGTCCCCAATGGCGGAGCAGCGGCAATGACCATATCCATTTTCTTCACAGCCATTTCATCGCCGTCAATCGCGACATTTGAAACTTCTTTTTGACAGGCTGCCAGCAATAATAGAATCGTGGCAGTCAGTTTAGTGAAAGATTTAATTCTCATAAATGAAATTCTATATACTGCATAGGCACATTCATTTGCCAAAAAAAGACAATCCGCAGTACGGTTTATAATTGGTTAATTCTTTCAAAGAAAAGGAATGGAGACTGTAATATCTGTTCATCTTTTTGTCGATTTGTCTCAAAACGACAATCTCACACTTCATGGAAAGCATATTATATATATATTTATAGTTGACCAAACCAAACTATGCGCGCCATACTTTCATTTGCTTTTTTTCAAGTGATGCTATTTTTTGCAGTTTTTACCTGCGAGGGTCAATCTTATTATTTTAAACATTATCAGGCTGATGATGGCTTAGCACATAATTCTGTAACCTCAATCATTCAGGATAGGAAGGGCTTAATATGGATCGGTACCCGCGGTGGGTTAAATCGCTTTGATGGTTACAGCTTTAAAACCTACAAAAACGAAAAAAACAAATTTGGCAATATTGGAAATAACCTTATAACCACGATTATCCAGGATAAAAACGGTATGCTATGGATCGGTACAGGCGCCGGAATCTTTAAATATGATCCTTATAAGGAAGTTTTTACGCCACTTGAAATCGCACCGCAAATTTACATCAACCAAATTTTAATTGATGATCAAAACAACTTATTCTTTATAGCAGAAAGAAACCTATACCAATACATCCAAAAAGAAAATAGAGTCCTGGACTTGAAAATGCAGGCCTCCTGCTTAGCTATCGATAGCAACATGAATTTGAGGATCGGCAATGATGATGGCCTGATAATTACCTATAATCTCCGGAACAAAATAAGGAGCAGTGTTAGAATCATTGATCAAAACGTCCCAGGAAATTTACGGTCTATCAGCAAAATATTCCCTATTAGGGATAGTGAACTGTTAGTGGGCTGCTTTAAACAAGGCTTAAAAAGTTACAATACTAAAACCGGATTAATCAAGTCTCTTCCCCTATTTAGCAAAGATAATACCGATATATATGTACGAGATATTACCGCTGGCAGCAATCAGGAATATTGGGTGGCTACCGAATCCGGCATTTTTATTTACAATTTAGCAACCAATACCAGCCGCAACTTACGCAAACGGGCAGGCGATCCATATTCTATTTCAGATAACGCGGTTTACACGATATGCCGGGATAACCAGGGCGGGATGTGGGCTGGTACCTTTTTTGGAGGATTAAATTACTACTCAAAGGAGAATGCAAGATTCGAAAAATATTACCCCCTACTCGGTACCAACTCCATTTCAGGCAGCGCAGTACGGGAGATATGTTCAGACAATAAGGGCAACCTCTGGATTGGAACTGAAGATGCCGGCTTTAATAAGTTCAACTTAAAAACCAGAAGGTTTACCAATTATACTTCAACTGGAAAAAAAGGAGATGTTTCCTATCCTAATATACATGGATTACTAGCCTTAGATAATCAATTGTTCATAGGACCATTTTTACATGGAATGGAAATAATGGATATGAACACCGGCTTAATAAAGGAGCGTTTTAAGCTCATTGGCGATAAAGGTGACCAAGTTAGTGATTTTGTGCTGTCCATCTATCTTACAAAGGATAGCACCTTACTTATTGGGACAGCTTATAATGGCTCTGGCTTATTTACCTATGATAGGAAGCGCAAAACATTTACTCGTATCCAACAAATCCCTTATAACTCGTATGTTTTTGATATTAAAGAAGATGAAAAAGGGAATATCTGGACCGGTAGCGTAACACAGGGAGCATTCTATTACCATCCTAAAACTGGCAAACGTGGCAACATCCGCTTTGGAGATAAGATCAAAGACAAAATCGTAAACGAGTTTCCTGTCTATGGTATATTGGAAGACAGTGATCATGCGATGTGGTTTACTACCGAGGGCGGCGGCATGATCCGGTTAAGTCCAGACAGGAAGACTTTAAAAAAATTCACTACCGATAACGGCCTGCCCAGTAATGTCCTGTTCCGAATGTTGGAAGATGACTCCAAACATCTCTGGATAAGTTCACTAAAAGGTTTGATCTGTTTTGATATGCGTACGGAACAATCCAAAATTTATACGCAATCCAACGGATTAATTACCGATCAGTTCAATTTCAGTTCAGCCTATAAAGATGTCAATGGCAAAATGTATTTCGGATCTGTTAAAGGAATGATTGCTTTTGATCCAAAAGAATTTGGACATAAAGATACCCGATCCTCAACTTACATTACAGGCTTTCAAATCAACAATAAAGAGATCATCCCTGGAATGGACAATAGTCCACTTCACAAATCCATTTTGTATACAGACACCATAGTACTTGCACACGACCAAAATAATTTCAGTATAGAGTTTGCAGCCCTAAATTACTCCTCACCAGAGGTTACTCGATACGAATACCTAATGGAGGGCCTCGATAAAAACAGGACTTACCTTAGCAGTAACCGCAAAGCCTATTTTACCGACCTATCAGCTGGCAACTATACATTTATAGTTCGGGCCAAAAGCAATATAGGCAGTTGGACAGGTAAAGAGCGGCTGCTTTTTATTAAAATCCGCCCTCCCTTTTGGAAAAGTTACCCCGCTTATTTCTGCTACCTAGTGATATTGGCGATCAGCTTGTTCTGGTTAATACGCTATTATCATCGTTATTTGGAACGTAGGAATCAGAATAAGCTGCAGCTATTTGAACACGAGAAGGAAAAAGAGATTTATCAGGCCAAGATTGAGTTCTTTACCAATATCGCCCATGAGATACAAACTCCGTTGACCTTGATCTTAGGTCCGGTTGAGCGGATGATTAAGAAGACGGCTGAACAAGAGGCTATTAAAAAAAGCCTGCAGATGGTCGAAAAAAATGCAAAGCGTTTAGCTGAACTAACCAGTCAGCTCCTTGATTTCCGTAAAACTGAAATGAACCAATTTGGGTTAAATTTTGTCAATACGGACGTTAGTCGTTTGTTAAACGAACAAATTGCAGCGTTTAGGCCAGAAGCCGAAAAAAACAATATTTCATTACATATCGACCTCCCAAAAAGTCTTGTTATCGTCTTCGCCGATCCAGAGGCTTTGGTAAAGATCTGCAGTAACCTGATCTCAAACGCCATCAAATATGCAACAAGTACAGCCAGGGTGAGCTTAGCCCCTATTCAACCCACAGACGAGCAATTTGTCATTAGGTTTAGTAACGATGGTAAGGGTATACCCGATGAGTTCAAGGATAAAATATTTGAACCATTTTTTAGATTGCATAGCAAAGATAAACCAGGCACTGGGATTGGGCTTCCACTGGCTAAATCCTTGACAGAATTACACAATGGCTCGCTAAAATTAGTATCGGGCAGCACGGATAGAGTAGTTTTCGAATTAACTTTACCTGTACGTCAAAAGTTTGAATTTAAATTAAGTAGTTGGAAAAAGATTAAACAAGTATGACCGACAATGTTCTAATTATAGATGACAACGAGGATATCTTAGAATTTTTATCAGAAGTTCTGGGCGACACCTACAAATTGCATTTGGCCGAAAATGGCGAAATCGCACAAGATATTTTAAATACCGAAGTCGTAGACCTGATTGTATCAGACATCATGATGCCCGGAATAGACGGTTTCGAGGTTTGTCGGCTGGTAAAATCAAATGTTGAATATTGTCACATCCCAGTCGTGCTGCTGACGGCCAAAAACACCTATCAGGCTCATATTGAGAGCCTGGAGGTTGGTGCGGATCTTTATATTCAAAAACCCTTTTCTCCTGAGTTGTTGCAGCTGCAAATAGCCAATTTGCTGAAAAATCGTTTAAATATAAAAACCCATTTCGCAAGCTCGCCCTTCGAAGATGTTCGTGTAATGGCGCATTCAAAAACCGACGAGGCCTTTCTAAAAAAGTTGGATGAGTACATCCGTAAAAACATTAAAGATCCTAATATTGATATTGATCAGCTTGCTGATCATATGAACATGAGTCGACCTACCTTTTATCGCAAAATAAAATCTCTTTCCTCCTTATCCCCAAAGGAGCTGATCGACATTACCCGCCTTAAAAAGGCCACGCGACTAATTGCGCAAAACGAATTCACCTTGTTCGAGATCGCTAAAGCAGTCGGCTACAGCAGTCAAAGCCACTTTAACAAAAATTTCCAGAAATATTTTAATGTTACTCCTCTTGAATACATCAATTCGTTGAGTAAAGAAATAAACATTTAAAAATGAACAAACTGACTTTGCTATTCCTCCTTTTCTTTGGGGCCTCTGCAAACGCACAAATCAACACTGAAAAAACATTCACAAACCCCATTCTGCCAGCCGGAGCCGATCCTTGGGTGATCTTCAGCAAGGGCTATTATTATTACACGCAGACAACCGGGAAAGATCTAGCCATTTGGAAATCTAAAAGTATGGTTGATTTGCGCAATACATCTCGCAAAGTGATATGGATCCCGCCCACAGACAAGTCTTATTCCAAACAGTTATGGGCACCTGAGTTACATCACATTCACGAAAAGTGGTATATGTACTTCTCAGCTGATGATGGTGATAACAAGCATCACCGACTTTATGTAATAGAAAATAGTTCGGAGGACCCGACTGAGGGTAAATGGGTATTCAAAGGTCAAATCACCGACCCAAGCAATAAATGGGCGATTGACGGCAATCTATTTGAGCATAAAGGAAACTTGTATATGATGTGGTCGGGATGGGAAGGAAATGAGAATGGACAGCAGAACATCTACATTGCTAAAATGAAAAATCCATGGACGATCATCGGGAATCGGGTGAAAATTTCAGGATCTGATTACGACTGGGAAAAATACGGGGATTTGGGTAAACATAGCAACCCGCCGCATGTAAATGTAAACGAGGGACCACAGTTTCTTGCTAATGGTAAAAAGATGTTTGTCATTTATTCTGCAAGTGGCTGCTGGACGGATTACTATGCGCTTGGGATGCTGACTGCTAATATTGATGCAGATCCGATGAAAGCTTCAAGCTGGATCAAATCAGCCCAACCAGTATTTAAGTCATCGGTAGAAAATGGAGTTTATGCTACCGGACACAATTCTTTTTTCAAATCAGCCGATGGAAAAGAAGACTGGATACTCTACCATGCCAATTCTGCGCCGGGACAGGGTTGCGGTGGCAAACGCTCACCGAGAATGCAACGCTTTAGCTGGAATGCCGATGGAAGCCCGAATTTCGGGATCCCATCGGCAACCAATGTACAAATTCCGGTGCCTTCCACAAGCAAATAGAAGCCTCTATACCCGAAATTATTACTTAGCGTCGGTTACTTTCTTAATGATGTCAGTTTCTTCCTTTTTGTAAGGAGTACCATCTGCTTTAAAAATTTCATGAAACCATAACACAGGTTCTCCTCCATCAGCCATTGGCGTATCCCAGGCATATTTAGTATTGGTTTTTCCATCCACAAAACCCCAGTTTATCGCAGCTACATTGTGTTTTTTAAGTACAGGTAAAGAGTTCACAAAAGTACTGTTACGGGTACGGGCCATATATTCGGTACATATCAATGGTTTGCCATATAACTTAAACAGTTCAATGGTACGTGAATGTAGTTCGGGATTATCATAGCAATGGTATGAAATCACGTCAGAATTGGCCAGCTGAAACCTGTTGAATTCATTAAACTGTTCTCCCCAGTTCCAAAGACCAGCAGTTATCGGCTGCTCAGGATTGACTTCACGGGCCCAGGTAAATATGTTGCTCAGCAAGGTCATACTCGATCCAACTTTGCCGCTATTTCCTGGTTCATTATATAGATCCCATAACAATATCCGTTTGTCATGCGAAAAGGATTTCAGGATATCTTTTACGTAAATCTCCAAAGCCGGATAGTTTGCGGGCTCTTTGTAAGCGGGATCTCCAGGATCTTGCATCCAGCCAGAATTGTGTACCCCTATCTTTTTCTCAGGCTGTTTGCCACTCTTCGGCACTTTATTCCAGCAATCATCAAAAAACACGAACATCGGCTTTATATGATGTTTATCTGCAATTGACAGAAACTCGTTGATCCGTACTTTAAAGCCCTTCGGATCCGCTTTATAAGCCAGACTATGCAAAAATACCCGCATGGTCTTCATCCCGATACCTTCTGCCCAACCCAGTTCTTTATCTATAGTGGCTGGATCAAAGGTATCTGCCTGCCACATTTCTAATTGATTTATGGCATTTGCAGGTATATAGTTAGCGCCAACCAGATAAGGTTGTTTTTTATACCAGTCATTGGCTTTTGCGGCCGACCATACTTTTTCTGGAGCAATTGTTTTCAGTTGAGCAAATGAGCCGACATTTAAAGTTAAGCCCGTAATGATTAGAAGAAAGATTTTAATTTTCATGCAGATTTATTTGGTTGTTTTCTATCAAAGTAAACCAATCCATCTTACAAAAACTATTCATTTTTTAGTCGATTTGTCTCAGTTTTTCGACTCCCTGCCTCATCTCTAATTATTTTTCAGTTCAAAACTTTTAAAAACTCCTTGTTCTGAAGGTTGGCCTTTAACAACAATGCCAGCCCTATAGCCCATCCCCCAAGGGACATATTTGGATGCGTTAAATTCCAGTGTATGAAACTTTAGCCAGTCGGATACTCCATTCTTATAAAACAGGTCTATCTGCTTCCCTCCTTTACTAATTTTCATTCTTAATTTTGTTGCGCCCGACAATGATTCATTTGATTGTTTAAGCACAGTGTACTTTCCTTCCAAATTGCTAAAAACAGTATACCCATCTTTAGCGGCGGTAATGCCAATCCCCCCCAACTCACCCGGCCATTTACTTTTGGCGATTGCTCCTCCCAAAGAGATTCCTGTTAACGCAGTTCCGGTTTCAACTTCAGCGATGATGTCGAAATCTACTGATTTAATGTATTGCCCAAGGAAAGTGCCCAAATCATGATTATCCACTGAAGCATTCAGTCTCAGGCCATTTTTAAAAGTCATTGCTGGCCTTTGCAGTTTTGAGGGCCATTGCCAAACCAGATTTAGCTTTTTATCCTTTTGAAAATCATCAAAAAAATCAAGATCCGCTTTTGGGCGGTTCGCTATTGTTGCATTATGCAGCACTGGCCATCCGTCGACTCCCTGCTTTAGTTCTTCGATAATACCTTCGCGACCGACAAAGACATCATAGTTTTTGTTAAAGGCATGGTACAGCATGAATAACCTATTGTCGGAAGACTGAACTACGGTACCATGACCAGGACATTTCCACCTGTCATTGCCGACCATAATCGGGTTTCTATCGTACTTCTCCCAGACTCCACTTGCCAGACTTTTGGTTCTGGCTATGCCTGTTTTATAATTACATTTGAAATCGCAGCAGCCACCAACTGAATAAAGGCTATAGATGTACGCTCCCATCTTAAAAAAGCAAGAACCTTCTACCAGGGCCGTTTCCCATGGTTGACTGTTTGTATAGGCCTTCTTTTTTTTACCTAATAATTTTGTACGACTTTCATTGATTTCCTGCATCCATATCCAGCTTTCTTTCCCACAGCCATTGCCATCGTTTTTCCAGAAGGCATAGATTTTACCACCGTCTTGTAATTCAAAAGCATCTATAGCACCACAATCGTCTTCTATGATCACAGGACCATTATCATTAAATTTTCCAGATTCAATTTGATCCGCATCTATCCAGGCAACACCACACTGCAAGCCAGGATTCCCTTTTACTTGGCGATTATGGGCAGTATAGTAAGCATAAATACGGTTTTGTTTCGCATCATAAGCCAGCTCTGATGCCCAGAAATTATTTTCTCCCCATTGGTTCTTCATGTCTTTGAAGCCATTTGGAAAGACGTGATTCACCAATTTCCAATCTTTGAGATTGGTTGATTTGTAAATGGTGAAGTAGGGTGCCCATTCGTTTGTTGTAGAGCTGGCATAATAGACTTGTCCCACTCTTATGATGGAAGGATCAGGATTATCGCCTGGTAAAGCCGGATTAACAAAGGGTGTATCAATAGGAATGTCTGTCGTTCTTGAGGCCTCCTTTTTATTAATGCCGCAAGAAAGCAACGTTAAACCCAATAATAGATAGAAGGTTGCATATTTCAATCTGTAATTTCTCATAGTTTTTTAACACTGACATTGAGCATAGCTGAATTCAGGTCTTCGCAGGACTTTATAATTTGGTTTCTGTCCAAAGTAAACCAATCAATTTTGCAAAATCTGATCATCTTTTTGCTGTTTTGTCTCAGTTTATCGCAAAGAGTTAAGCACTACTTTTGTTCGCTTTACGATTAGTTTCTATTTTAGCGAATCCTGACCCAGGAAATATAAACAGGATCAAAAATGGAAGTAAGAAATTTAGAGCAAGTAGGACTGGAAGAATTGTTGTCGGTTATCAATTTATCATTTTCGGATTATATCGTACCGTTGAAGTGGACCTTGGAAATATTGAAGTCTAAAATTGAATCAGAAGATGTTAAAATGACATTATCCACAGGAGTGTTTGACGCAGATAAAATGGTTGCTTGTATGTTACATGGAATACGGAATACAGATGACGGACTAATGGTGTACAATGCTGCTACAGGAGTAATTCCAGACTATCGCGGAAAAGGGTTAGTGGCGAAGATGTATGACCATTTGCTCCCTGAATTGAAAAAACTACAAGTAAAGAAAATGATACTGGAAGTGATAACTGGAAACCATTCTGCGATAAAGGCCTATGAAAAAATGGGATACACTGTTGCTAGAAAATTGGACTGTTACAACGGAAATCTTCAGATCAAAAAAAATAGCTCAGTAGCCACATTAAAAGAACTTGATAGCTTTAGCTGGTCAGAATTCACTTCTTTCTGGGATATCCTCCCCTCCTGGCAAAATGCTATTCAGACATTGGAAAACAGCAAAGAGAACTGTCGTGTTATAGGAGCTTACATGAATGATCTATTGGTAGGTTGTGCAATATTTAATCCAACATCAAGAAAAATAAATCAATTCGCTGTAGCGAAAGATCATCGAGGTCAGGGAATTGGCAGTCAGATATTTTCCCATATCAATGAGGTTGTTGAGCAGCAAGAAGTCTATGTGTATAATGTAGATCATACAGCGGACTCCACATTGGGCTTTTTAAAATCTATGGGGCTTCGCGAAAAAATAGCACAGTTCGAGATGAGTAGAATGTGCAATTAGTCTGCAAATCCTATGGCCATTTTATGCTTTTAGCTCGCTAAAACTTAAGTATTGCACAAACCTGGGCAATTCAGAATGATTTGGACTGGCGGCATGAGGTAGTGATTCCAACCAAACAATAAGATCTCCTTTCTGTCCGGGAACTGGTATTTCTTGTTTCTTTTCTCTTAATGAATGCATAGCAGCTTCGGGATCGCTGAACTGGCTCAGGATATTTTCAATATGATGATGATAACCAGGAATAAGCGTTAATGGTCCACGATTAGCAGGAACATCGTTCAAATACACTAATCCCTGGATATAATATCTGGGGCCGACGCTAAAATCAATATCCCAGTGCAAAGGACTACCTTTAAATGTATAATATTCGTTTACGGGCGGGTTAAAACTAACCTTATCACAATTGGGCAGTATATCGCCATGACCGTATAAACTCGCGAATATATTTCTCACATGCGGGTCTTGTCTTAGTGAATCAAAAACCTCCCCCTGATAAAGTTGTAGCATCATGCCCTGAAGTGCAGGATGAGCCTTATACCAGCTGGCTGGATCTCCAAGGTCGATCTGCAATGCTTCAGTCAAGTGTTGCACGATGGCATCACAGCGCTCAGCATCTATAACTTTTTCGATTTTTAAATAACCATTCAGATTCCAGAATTCCAGTTGCTCCGGACTAAGTACAGCATGGAAAGTCTGATTAGCGAATTGCTTTCCAGATTGATACCATTCATTAAACTGAATCACCGCACGATCATAAAACTCCATCCCTTTTAGATCAATAAGCCATGCTCTAAAATGTTCGTCATCTCTGCAGGTGTTATATAGAAAATCATAGATTTCAAAAAGCCCCACCTGAAAGACATTCAGAAATACCTTTTCAGTTTGCAGAAAGTACTCATCTGATTGCCGATTGCTGTTTCCGGGACAATGGTGTTGTCGGTAGGCTGAAAAAAAAGCGTGCGAATTCATTACTCAAAAATATAAAAAAAGCCTCAGAAGATAGTTCAAATATCAAGGTTTAATTGACCATTAACAATTTAAAAAAGCTATCTTTACTTAGTAGAATCCTTTACTTAAAAAGGAATGCCGCGTACGAAATACTCATCTCGATTGCCAACTTGATGAAATAAAGATCTACATTCTCCGTAACCACACCGCAAAAATAGGTTTATTTCTAATTCAGCTAATTCTTAAGTTATGAAATACGTATTCACTATTACCCTACTAATCATCACAAGTATTGCATTAGGACAGTCTAGAACAATACTAATCAATAATGTAGAAATTTTTAATGGGAAAGATGAAAAAACAACGATCGGAAATGTATTGATCGAAGGTAATCTAATCAAGACCGTTTCCACCAGCCCCATTGCAATAACTCAAAGTGCAAATGCGCTAGTTATTGACGGGAAGGGAAAATTTTTGATGCCTGGTTTAATCGATGCACATGTTCACTTAACAATGGAATCTATTCCATTACAGCTGGCAATGGTATCAGATATTGGGTATGTTAACCTTGTTGCAGCAGATGCAGCCAGGAAACAACTACTCCGTGGATTTACTTCAGCCCGGGATATGGGAGGATCATCGTTTAGTTTGAAGAAAGCGATAGATCAGGGAGTAGTTAATGGACCTCGTATTTATCCAAGCGGTGCTACCATTTCTCAAACCGGTGGACATGGCGACTTTGGAATGCCTACAGATGTGCCAAAGCAGACAGGCTCACCATTAAACTATATGGAAAAATCCGGCATGACCATCATCGCCGATGGTGCCGACCAGGTTTTGATGCGGGCAAGGGAACAATTGCGTTTGGGTGCCACCCAAATCAAAGTGATGGCTGGAGGTGGTGTGGCCTCTAACTATGATCCTTTGGACGTGTCCCAATTTACAGAAGCAGAAATTAAGGCAGCAGTGGATGCAGCCGATAATTGGGGAACCTATGTAGCGGTGCATGCCTACACACCAAAAGCTATAATAGCGGCGGTACATGCAGGTGTAAAGTGTATTGAACACGCACAATTGATGGACGATGCTACAGCGAAACTCCTTGCACAAAAGGGTGTATGGTTATCATTGCAGCCTTTTTTGGATGATACTGATGCCAACCCCCAGCCTGAAGGGTCGGAGAACAGGAAAAAGCAGTTGGAAATGACCCAAGGAACAGACAACGCCTATGCACTCGCAAAGAAATATAACATAAAAACTGCCTGGGGCACCGATTGCCTTTTTGATGCAAAACTGGCTACAAGACAAGGTGCACAGCTTGCCAAACTAGTACGCTGGTACAAACCTTACGAAATATTAAGAATGGCTACTTCTACCAATGCGGAATTGCTTGCTTTATGCGGTAAGCGCAACCCATATTCTCAAGGAAAACTTGGTGTTATTGAACAAGGAGCTTATGCTGACTTGCTACTAGTGGATGGAAACCCAATAAAAAATATCAAATTAATAGAAGATCCTGAAAAGAACTTCATTATAATTATCAAAGACGGGATTATTTGCAAGAATATGGCACCGGGTAATTAATATCTTCAAAGTACAAAAGCCTCACATCACTAATTCGAGGCTTTGCACAATTATATAAAAAGATTATCAGACGACTTTACTTTTCGTTATTTCCCCCCTTAAGCAGGTCTACCTTTTCACGTTCGCTTTGAAGCAGTCGTTCATAAAGTTCTACAATTTTATCCAATGGATTAAATGAACATTGATAATTTAAAGATGCCGAATTATCATGATAAGTATTGCCGATTATATTAAATATAGCCTCTTCACTAAAGTTTTTAATAGCCTCCACGCTTAAACCTAAAACTTTACTAATTTTTTCTAAAGTTGAATCCTCTACATCTTCGCTTTGCTCAATTTTAGAAATCGTCTGTTGGCTTACGCCAAGTTCAACAGCAAGATAATCCTGCTTGATACCACGTATTTCCCTGATACGGCTGATCTTTCTACCGAGATGCACTTTGTTAGATTTTGTAGGCGTTTCCATAAAGCAAATATAATAAATTCCTAAGAGAGTAATGAACCAATGTATTGTAGTAAGATACCAGTTTTATTGGTAGGTTACGGCATTGCCGTACCTCATTTTTGATCTCAGAAATCAAAAATGTCACGATTATGGAAACACAATTCTCGCAATCTGGTCAGTTCCAGAAAGAAAACTTTTCGGCCTTTATCAAAGAGCTGGTTCAAAAATTCAAGCCCGAGCAAATCTATAGCTTTGGCAAAAACATTGATTTTAAAGTCAATGACGGTTGTTTTATAGAGAGACATAGTGCAGAAAACCATCATTATTTTTTGTTGATGGTCACCGAAAGCGTTACCAGAATTGAACACGAGGTACAAGACTTTGCAAATAATCATTATCCTTTCGGTAAGATCACCATATTGGCTCATGGGCAAGAAACCATTGCAGCGGCAATAAAGGCCAATAACAGGTTCTTCATCACCATTTATAATGAGGGTAAAATTCTTTATAGTCGGGATGGTATGGTACAACTTTCTCAAGCTACAAGTTTGATACCTACACAGGGAGCGGTAAAAGCTCAAAAGCATTACAACCACCGCATTCCATTGGCAACAGGTTTTTTAAAAAGTGCAAAAGAATGCTTGACGAACCAACATTACAATCTAAGTGTATTTATGGCGCATCAGGTCGTAGAACAATGCTGTATTGTTTTGATAAGGGTTCATTTGGCTTACCGTTCTGATATACACAACCTATATAGACAGCTTCAGTTGTGTGATAGCTTTTCTTCGGCACCATCAGGACTCTTCTTATCGGGCAGGGAAGATGATAAAAGGCTCTTTGACATCATGGTGAAAAGTTATTCAGCTGCACGTTACAAGGATGACTTTAAGGTCGAACAAGCCGATGCGGAGCAAATATTTACCCGTGTATCAACCTTTCTAAAGCTTACCGAAATTATGTGCGGCGACAAGATAAAATCCCTTGCAAAAGTGGCAGAGTCCTACACACGATTAAAAAAAGAAAGTGAGGTGGATTATGTCGGATAATATTCCGATATCAGAAAACCCAAAAGGGGTTATCTACCCATTAAAATCAGAAAAATATCTTTCAACAATGAACTGCTTGTAATAGGTGTGATTCTGGACAAAGAGCCCGAAGAAATGAGATATACTATTTTTTATAATCAATTGATGGAATTGCTGAACCTGTGTTGTAAAAAAAAAGCTTGCAATCATTTTATTTGCAAGCTTTTATACGTTTTAGATACTATTCTCTGTAATCCTAGGTACTCACCTTACGAACTCTTTTATAAATGACATGATAAAAATCGCTGATATTGATGAGTACCAAACGACTTGGTGATGGAATGACGATCTGACACGAACTTTGCAATTTTGACTCGCCGCCTTATATTGATAAACTCCCTTCTATCGAATTAAAATTTGTCCTTATTTTTTCGTATAAATTCAATGTTCAAAAAATTTAAGTCGTCTTCATAAACAAAGAATTTTTGGTTGAGTTCTTCCCAAATTGGGTTCGCCACCTCTTCAATTTGTTCTAAAATCACTTGGCGTTCTTTTTTGTTCTGCGGAACTTCTTTGTTAGGGAACTGGTCGATGGCCTTTTGTAAAATATCAGCAGTTGTATTTGCATTAATCGTCCTCAAAGACAGAACTGTCAGATGAGCAAAGTTACCACTTGAGTTAAAAAAAAATTGATTCAAACCACCATTGTTAATTTCTCTCTCCAAACATTGATTATAGTAAAACTGTTTTTGTTTTTCAGTCAGCTTTTCCATTTCGTCTCCATATGAGCAAAATTCACCTATATAGTTGTCCAGTTCAATTATGCTACTGTTCATGTCGTCCATTGAAAGTAGTTTTTCAAGGTTAAGCTTTTTGCTACCCAAGTTATTGTCTGATTCGCCAGAACCACCAAATAGCCTTTGAAATATACCCATGTTAGTTGTCCGTTTTAAGGTTGTCTATAATATTAAAGTGATCCCGTTGGGATTCGAACCTAGTCCTGAAATCAACGTGTAAATAGTATTTATTACGGTTTTCGATTTTGACTCACCTAATCGCTCACCATTTTTTTTCGGTATGTTTTAGCTGCAATTGCTATAGAATGAATATAGGGACTTTTGGTCAAAAATTATTTAATTATTCATAATAGAACGGCCAGAAGAATTTGAGCTTTTACTTTTTTTCTGAACATCAAAAATTCTATAACAGAACATACTAAGTAAATTATTGAGAAGCACAAGAGTGTTTTTATTGGGTCAGGTGTAAAGCTATATTGGAAAATATCCATCGAAACATTTACAACCAAAAAAAAAACGCAAAACAACGGAATTCCTGAAAATGTAAGAAAAGACAAAAAATAACTATTCTTAATCCTTTCAATTTGATTTAGAAAAACTGAGAAAGAACCAGCAACCATTACCACAAGATAGATCATCGAAAAACCAAGATTTAACAATATATCCAAAAAATTGAAAAACCTTTCTAAAAAAGTGGTGTCAGCAGGCTGTAATCCAGCAATAACAATTCTGTACAGCATAAACAGTACAATACTTAGCAGAAGGTTAACCAGCCAGATCCTAAATACAATTTTCCTCATATCTTACCCTATTAATATCCTCTTAATTACCTGATTACCTCAAAATTCGTCTTACCTTTTGGGATATGAAGATAAAGACTGATAAAACTAGCTATAACATTACCGTCCTCATCTTTATATTTCGACCATAGCGCAGATTCACCTCTTAACCTCTTATCAAGAGATGTTTGTTCTAATCGAACCAATCGCCCCCCTCCATATAAAACCAGTTTATAATTTTCCAGCGGTTGCATTTTGTAACCTTTTGCTGATAAGGGTTCCATATAGTTTTTCAGTGATTCCTGCAAATCATTTTTAATACTGTATTCACATTGCGCATTTTCTTTTTCTTTATTAAATACGAGGGCAAAAAAATCATCAACTTTTTTATTGTCTTTCATTTGCCAAACTTGTTTATAGGCATTTTCTGTTTTGGTCAGTAATTCCTTCTGATCTAATTTACTTAAATCCGTACTGCTTTCCCAGCCTTTATTTTCATAGGGTACATTTGCATCAAAAGTAAAGCTGCACTCGTAATAATCTTTATCTTTCCCAATAAAGGTTTTGCCATCAGCTTCGGTTAAACTGCTGTGTTTAACCACTGGTTTTTCGTTTGCGAAAGTATTTTTGCCCGTGTCAGCCTTGTTGCGTTGAAACACTTCAATTTTTATATTGGTCCAATCCAGTAATGTCTTAGCCCCCTCTCCTTGCTGGCTTTCAGTTTGAGGATATAGCTTATAAGTAATGGTTTGTTTGCCACTTCTGTTTATCGCAGAATAAATATCTATAGGCGTTACAACTTGTCCTAAATTAAAATAATTATATACTGGTAAATCATTAACCAGGATTTGAAAATAACAGGCTTCATGGCTTACAAACAGATAATAAAACGGTTCTTGAGGAGAATGCTTTGCTGACTTAAGGAGCGTTTCTACATAGTCAGTACTTGTAAGCTTAGGAGTGGTTTCATCAATTTCCGACTTGTTTTGCTTATTGGAATCTGAACAACTTGAAACTGAAAAAATAAGCAGGAAAACTAAAATTGCATTTTTAATAATATCCATATGATGAAGAGAATTTTCGCAAAAGTTGCAATAATCATACCGCATAAATTCTCAGATTACGGCTGCAAATGGCTTTGGTCTAAGATTTGTTATCATTTTAACTTCGATAATCCTCACAATTCTGTAAATCAGCAAAATGGCCGCAAATAATAATAACAACAAATTTATTTTCAGATTAGCTTTTCTTGTCATTCCTTTTGGTATCCTCACTTTAATATTGCATGATGGTCAGTCAACAGGAAGTTTTGGTGGAGGAGGCTATGATTTGTCTGGCCTTATTTACGGTATGATACTTTTTACCGCAATTACCGTGTGGATGATCTGGATGTTGATCTGTTATTTTATCAGTAAAACACCACTTGACCGAAAGATGTACCTTAAGCTACTGCTCAGCGGCATCATCGCACTGATTGCCGCCTGGTTCGTTACACCCCGAATGTTTTAGCATACTGGACATTTAAATTTATGAAGAGAATAATTGAAAAAAATCCCGTTTTAATCTTTGCTATTCCGCTTATCATTTTCTTTTTAATAGGATGTGTATTGCTTTATTTTGCAGTCCTAAAAATTGAAATCATTCCATTTTATGGCTGGATCGTTATCGGAGCTTTTATCATCATTCCATTACTATTGACTTATGGATACTTATTTGGTTTCAGCCCTGGCAAAACTATAGCTTCCAATAGAAACCAATTGGTTTTCAACCCAGATGGAATTAATTTTGAAATGACTTTATTTGACTGTTCTTGTTTCATTACATGGAACAGCATTGATACCATTATTTATTCAGATTCGAGAAATGAGGATTACAATGAGTATATCATTTTTGTCAATAAATTACCAATATGTACTCAAAAGGAAAACCCATGGTGGCTAAATAGGTTATTCCCCTTCAAGCAAAAAAACAATAAAATAAGAATAAAAAGTGATGCTATAAATTTTAAGGCACTACCTGATCTGGTTGAAAAATATTTACAATCAAAGGTTGGTTTTGAATTTAAAGACAGTAGAAAAGGGACTTTAATAGATTCGAAAACGTTTATAGAAGGAAATACACATTCTACAATTGAAAAGTGGAAGCCAGCAAGTAATTATCACCCTTTTGAGATGATATATGACAAGTATAACCGAACAGTTCATGATATTGAAAAACGGGATGGTGCAATATAAAAATAAAGGTGTAAAGCATAAAAGGCTTAGATTTCTCTAAGCCTTTCTGTGATCCCGCTGGGATTCGAACCCAGGACCACTACATTAAAAGTGTAATGCTCTACCAGCTGAGCTACGGAATCATTCCCTTGTTTGAAGGAGTGCAAAAGTATAAAAATTATGCGTATTTCAAACCTTAACAAGAATTTAATTTCAACTTAACACTAATATTTCCTTTAAGGGATTGATTTATAGGTTGAAAATTTAGTCCTCGTTCTAATATTTTCTGCTTTAAATACCTATTTTTATAAGCATAGTATTTCTTTAACCTTTTTGCACAACTAACACAATGAAAAAAGTCTTAATTTTTATTGCCTTATGCCTGGTTGCTAAGCTCAGTAGCGCACAGATTTTAAATCCTGTAAAATGGAGCTATGCGGCTAAACGCATCAATTCAAAAGAAGCCATCGTTTATCTAAAAGCAACAATTGACAATGGCTGGCATATCTATTCCCAAAACATTGCAGCTGATGGACCGACGAAAACAGCATTCTCCTTCCATCCATCAAAAGATTATGTGTTAAACGGCAAGACGATTGAACCTAAACCTATTAGTCATTTTGACAGAATGTTTAATATGAAGATCGGATACTTTGAAAAGACTGTAATATTTCAGCAGAAGATTAACATAAAGTCAAAAGGAAAAATAGCTGTTAAAGGCAAGTTAGAATTTGGAACATGCGACGACACTCAATGTTTGCCTCCTCAAGAAATTGAGTTTAATGTAGCAGTCTAATTTCCAGATATAGCTCAATTTGGATCGTATTCAGGGCTGTTCTTTACAGCTTCCTTTGAAACATCAACAGTGATTGATGAACTTTCCCAATTGAGTTCTTTTATCCATTCAGGTGAGATCAGGACCTTTTTGCCAGGGAACCAATTACCAGTATCGACAACCAAAAATGATATCTTCCAGTCCTTATCCACGATAAGATCCGACACATCCCCTATTTCGCCATCTGTAGCATGAATCCGGTATCCTTTGATTTCGCTGGTACTACGAAGGTGCGGGTCGCCTGATTTCTTTTCGCTTCGCTGGAGCGCAATAGCATCTTCGAGTGGCAGCCGGGATTCTACCATCCCCATCATGCCCATACCCCCATAAAACCCTGCTCCTACAGGATCGCCATAAGGCCATTGATAATGATGATATAATGCAAGCTCCTGCTGACGAGAGACCGGCATATCAGTATCAATATCAGGACTGTGTTTAACCTGATCCTTTGTCAGATTAACAGGAAATGATTTATGCTCCCAATCCGGCTCCTTCAGTGCTCCCGGTGAAATTAGAACTTTGCGTTCCATTAGCCAGCCGCCAGTTTTTACGACCAGATAACGTATTGTCCAGGTTTCATCATCAAAATAAAACTCGTCAACTTTTCCAATTTCCCCATCGGTTTCCGCCATGGCGAAACCGACCATACTTTTTATGTTGCGTTGCATGATACAAGTATTTCTGGTTAAACAATTTTAAAATTGATTTGTTTAATCGGCAGAAAGTAAATACTTATGAAGAAGAGAAGAAATTTTATAATCTCTGGAATCTTGATTGTCATTGCAGGCTTCTTAACTAATTATGCGTGGGGTACTGAAAAAAACGCTTTAAGTGTTTCCTTAATGATCTTGGCAACCGCACTTTTCTTGACAAGCATAGTCATCTTTGTGCTTAACTTTAAAGAGTAAGTCCGCTCGGGTTGTTTGCCTTTTCAACCGCAAGTTCTCCCAATTCAACTTTGAGCATATTATTCATTGCAACCGTTTCGATAAACATAGCAGTTTGGATCTCGTTTTCCAGTTTCAACCGATCATCTATTTTCGCCGTATCAACCATTTCGCCATTACCAGTTTCAGAATTATGGTTTGCATGCTGGCAGCCTTGAAAAGTAAGACCGACAATGATCAATATCAATGATAAAACGCCATTTTTCATGATATGAATTTTACTCATTTGAATTCATGAGCCTTAACCGATAAATATTAAAACAATACCCGCTTGGATTGGTTTAAAAAATCAAACCTTTTTATCATTAAAAACTAATACTATGAGCATTGTAAAAGTAATTGAAGTCATCTCTTCATCAGAAAATGGATTTGAAGACGCTGTGAGAAATGCAGTAACAGAAGTATCAAAAACAATAAAAAACATTGACTCGGTCTATGTCAAAGATTTTAAAGTACATCTTAAAAATAATCAGATCACCTCTTATGGAGCTATTTGTAAAATCTCTTTCCGTGTAGAATAAAGAGCCTTATAAAAGCAAAAGCCTTTTTTTCTAAGGCTTTTGCTTTTATCCTGATTATAATGGATAACTGGCCAGTATACCAGAGATTTCCTTTATTGTTTTTATACTGAAAGGATGGCGACCAGATAACCACCTCTTGATTTCGTCCGGATTGATGTCAAGGGAAACAGCAAGGTCAATTTCTGAAAGACCATTATCGGCTAAAGCTTTCGCAGCCTTACTGGCAATGTCAAGATTCAGCTGTGTTAATTCCTCTATTGCGGGGTTTCCGCTTTCTTCTAACCATATGGATACAAAATCGTTCTCTTCCATGTATGTTCTTCGTAATTGTTTTAAGTATTCCGGTCCTTCAGCACCGTTTGTTAGTTTGCGCGGCAAATCTAAGGAGATTAATTAAATTGTTGTATCTAAATTTACCCGTAGATTTCCCATTTCTCAAGGAAAACATTTTGGAGTCAATATTTTTTTCGCTTATTTAGTGTAAACGAAGGAGACAAATAGCATAAGGCATCAAGCAAAAAATGAATATAGAACCGCTTACTGCATCTGAAAAGAAAAAACTGAAAAGCCTGCTGATGCAGCGGTTAATCTTCCTGGTTATCTTTATTACGCCATTGGTATATGCCTATGTGATCTTTATTAAAAATGTGATTAAAGATATAGCAAACAACCATATTAACGGGCTAACTTGGTTTGGGATTATCCTTATCATCGTATTTACCATCTTGCTTATAGCTGTATTGATCCCTTTTTACATACGCACCTTTAAACACTGTCTTCAATCTTCCAAAAGGGTGATAGATACGGTTATACAGAGCGTAACAGTAGAAAACCAAATAGGCAGTGTTTTACCGCCCCGCTATATTATAAAAACCGAATATCAGGAACTGGATAGTTGGGCAACGGCAGTGTTGGGTCAGGGGCTTAGTCCCCAACACTTAAAACCTGGGATGACTGTTCGTATCCATTGTACGATCGATCGCAGCCATGATATACTGTTTATAGAAAGGCGTTAATAGCGATATTGATGCTTAAATAACTATAACCTTTGACAAATCAACCACTAATAAACCTTTAAGCGCGGCATAGGTTAACTTATCCATCATAGCGCCGTCAAAGTCAACGGTCTGGAAGGCACGATAAGACCTATTGGTGACAGAAAAAGGCAGACGAAAGGACACGTTTTTTAGTGTCGCCCCTCTAAATGAAACGTTGTTTAGTGCGGACTTATCAAACTGGACACCGATAAAAGTATGCCCTTCAAAATGTATTCCCCGCAGATCTGAATATTTAAAATCCACCCCATTAAAAACGCAGTTTTCAAAAACTGTTTGTCTAAGGTCTACCATGGTCAGCTTCACATCGGTAAGTTTCGCATCGATGAATTTTGTTCCAGCTAGTGAAGACTTATTGAAGTTGGTGCGAACGAGAACCGACTTGCAGAAGCTAGCGTTTGCAAGTTCAGTGATAGAAAAGCTACAGTCTGTCAGATTTGCCCCATCAAAATTGGCTTCACGTGCATCGCTAACCTCAAACGAGCTACCTGTAAGATCGGAACCAGCAAAGTTGGCTGCGAACATGGGGCTTGCTTTGAATCTGCCATTGTGTAAATTAGTCCCTGAAAAATCACTCCTTTCCAGATTAACTGCAGTCAGTTTTATTGGAATCTGACGCTCCTGCCCTATTTCCTCCATATCACTGTCAACGGGCAGATCCATATTAGTTTCAGGTTCTGAAGATTGAGTGTTTTCTGAAAAATAGTTCAGATCAACGTTTAAAATTTCAGCGAGTCGGTTAAAAGTAGTAATATCAGGCATTGACTCACCCCGTTCCCATTTTCCAACTGCCTGTGGGCTAATAAATAGAAATCCAGCAAGCTGAGCCTGGGATATATTAATCTTCTTTCGTGCTTCGGCTATTTTATTGCCAATCATTTTAGTGTTTAACATAGCATATCTTTTTATTTTTTCGACACTGCAAATGTATCCAGCTGCACATCCGGAATCAAAAATTCTCGACTACTTATAGTTGCATCTCCACTACTTATAGTTGTTATCTGGCAAAAAAGGTCAGTTTAACGCAAAAAACTTATTAAAATCAATTTCATTCGGAATTTGGGATCGGTTCTGTCAAGATTAGTTGATTTTTCTGATCATAATAACTGCAGGTCATCAATGATAAATTCACTATCCATCTGTCGATTCCTGTTTCTGCACAATGCCTACAAAAACTGAGGTAATCCGTTTTCCCTGCCTGATGCATTTTCAAATACTTCGCAAACTTTTTCTTATGACTTACAGCAGCGACGACTAAAGGTTCATACTTTGCCTTG
>RCUH01000086.1_pt1 | contig 153942 bp, 153 predicted proteins | sample 2166191 | NCBI WGS metagenome assembly RCUH01 (sample SAMN09932848, study PRJNA488358) | compost metagenome | feature: garden; material: soil; isolation source: compost soil in an enriched community after 214 h of incubation | place: Germany: Experimental Botanical Garden Goettingen | collected...
CCCTTCAACACGATACGTAAAGCACTATATCCTTTCATATCTTTCTTCTTGAACATAAGTGATACGACGCCAATTATTGCTGAAATAAGCAGGATTGCGGCCAGAATGTACCATTTAAAACCCCACTCAATGATGGATACAACCACAAAAATAAAAAATGCGGCCAACACCCCAATGCGGACCCAACTCCTGATTCTCTTTTGATTAGATTGGGTTGCAATGCAGTATACCGCTAGTGCGATCTCTATAACCGCTGAGATGATAACTATTACAAAGCCCATTTTTTCAGCTCCTCTTCTTCTTTACATTTCTGTCCTCAGATTGCAGGATACTACCTCAGCCGAATATTGTATATGGGGTATGCAGTATCCTGTATGAACAGCCAGGTAAGTTGTAAAAAAGGAGCGATAAGCTGCAATAGACTTCTTATTCTTCTTCCGATCCAACGCTTAATTCAAATTTCATCGTTTTAAGTTTTTCGTTGATTTTATTGGAGGATCTTTTATCATCCAGATATGTTAATAAGCGGACGATCCCATAGATTACCGCTATTTGAACCGCAAATATAGTTGTATTTAGGACACCATGTACCAGACCAAATACATGTCCAAAGGTCAATAGTACAGCTTCCAATGCTGCAAAATGGATCATTACTCTACTACGGAATTTATTCGTCGGCAGCTCTCTCGGAGAGTAAAATATTAAGCTTGGTAGAATACCAACCAATGCACATATCATATATATAAATATTTCTTTCAACTCAAAATACTTACCTGTTGAAAAAATCTGCCGTAATACAGTAAGACATATAACGATCAACGCAAATACAATAAAATAATTCCTGGCTAACCTCTTGGTAAGATCCGTTAATTTCATTTTAATACCTCCTATAAACCCAGCATCTTCTTTAATACAGGTACGTACTGTCTGGAGATCACTAATCTCTCTCCATTATCAAGCTTTGCCTCAAACCTTCCGCTTAAAGTAGGTTTTACCGATGACATTTTGGTTAAATTTATAATGCTGGATTTGGATGCTCGAAAAAACTTCTTTCCTTTACATATTTCTTCCAGTTCATAAAGTTTCTGCTTGGACTCAAATACCTTATCTTTACAGTAGATGAACACCTTATTGTCCACTGCTTCAAAATAATACACATCTGCAATTTTGAGTCTATGTATATTATCCGCGTCATAGCCAAGAAGCACTGCGGGTTCAGTTTTTAGTTTATTTAGCAATGTGATAATATCATCATTCACCTCATGGCACCTGATGATGATTTCTTCGTCCCGATCTCTGCTGACTTCTTCAATGGATACCTTCATGTTTTCCCCACTTTATATCTAATTTTCCCAAAACGTACTCTTAAAAGCGACTTCTTCACTTGATCAAATCTGGCCTATTCTTGGAACCGATCAAGCCCTATATTCTTATCTCGTCATCGTAACATGTAAGAGTGAAGTTAAGATAGAATTCAATGAACCAGTACAGTTAGTAATAAGCTTACTGAAAAAAACCGACCCTTCTCAGGATCGGCTCGTCTCTATTCTCATAGTTAAACTTCAATGTGGTCCCTTCACTACCACCAGTTGAGTTCATCCCTGCAGCACCAGATCTACCACAACTGGAAAGTGATCACTTGGAAAAAGACCATCGGGACGATCGCTGACAATCCCTGCGGACGCTACAATCATATCCCCTCGTCCAAGAATCCAGTCGATTCGCTCTGAACCTCCATGTGGATCCTGGAAATCATTGAATGTTCCTAATTCCTCATTAAACCGCGAATCTGCTAAATTCCACGTATCCGAAAATGCCCCTTCTTGTAAGAAGATCCTATAAGGCTCCGAACCCATGTCAGTATTAAAATCACCCGTTAAAATAATTGGCAGATCTCGCTCAAAATCCTCTGCTTGCCGGATAACCAGCTTCGCGCTTTGTACCCTCGCAGTTACTGACTCATGGTCGAAATGGGTATTCATATGATAGAATTGCTGATTCGTCTGCATATCGAGCAATCGGGCCCAGGTCACCAACCGGGTATAGTAATTCCCCCAGGTAGCTGAAGATATGGTATGAGGAGTATCGGAGAGCCAGAAATGATCGTACTCCAGCAGCCGAAAGCGATCCTTCTTGAAGAAAATGGCTGCATATTCCCCCTTGCTGCCTCCTTCTCTCCCCAGACCGACCCAGTCGTACTCCGGGAGCATGTCCACCAGGTCACACACTTGGGCATATACTCCCTCCTGCGTTCCAATAAGATCCGGAGATGTCCGCTTAATTAAATCTGCTACCATTTCTTTGCGTTCATTCCATGAATGAGGGGGTGTTGCCGTTTCGCATTTCAGATTATATGTCATAATCCGCATCTGCTGAGTTGAAGTCACCGCTCTCTCCTCCAATTATTATCAAATATAATAATTAATTGATGCCACTTAGGTTGATCATACAGGCTCTAATTATTATAAACTCAGCAAGTGTAAATGGACAATTGAAGTTACGCCTAATAGCCAGGATCAATAGCCGGACACATGAGCAGCACCAATAAGACCGTGACAGATTGTCAGAGTCTTACTGATAATAAGATTAGGTTCATAATTTAGAACCATATAGGATCTCCATAGCTGGACATAGAGAGAAATGTCAAGATAACAAGCAGAATCAAGATCGCATAGAACACGGTCCCCACAATTCCGCAGACCAAACCAGCAACAGATAATGCTCTGCCCTGCTCGCCGCTTCTTCTGAGCTCTTTGAATGAAAGGCTTGCAAATACGATAGCCACTATACCAAGTACAAACCCGAGATAGGGTACGACTAGGGAACATATACCTAACACAAGAGAAGCGATTGATTTCGTATTCGTTCGAACAGGTGGATGCGAATTATAACGTTCATAAGTAAATGGATCATGTGGTGGTTGATTCATGGCTGTGTAGCCCTCCTATATATTAGGTAAGTTAAGATTACCATGTATTACCTTTTAATAACAGAAAATTCAAAAGTGCCTTTTCCTTACTATTAACTTCATATTCGCTGTAATCTGATCATCCACTGGACAAAAAAACAGAACCCGAAACTCGGCCCCTGTTATGGCTGTTCGAATCTTCTCCTGTAATCTATAATTCCTTCAAATGCTGGATCAAGTATTCTCTTCTCTCTTCTGTATAATCCCGGATGACTCCCAGCTCTCCATGAAAAGCACTCATACTCCATTTCGTGTTCGGGTCTCTTCTGACATCGGCTGTGATGCGGCTGTGCATCCGTTTGGCTATTGCCATAATTCTATCGGGCCTGAATTCGTTCTTAAGATGGCTCCGCAGCAATCTCTTATACTCAGCACGCAGAGACCGGTAGCCTAAGATCTTCCCTGTTAATTGATTATCCCCTTGTATGGGAATCAGATTAGAATCCGTTCGCGCACCAAAAAAATTCCTTCCCCAGGTCCCCTCGTAATCCCAAGGGATGATCCCATATTTCCCCGTCACTCTATGTTCATACCAGGTGTAATTCTGACGCAGCCCATCATCATTGCCTGTCATAACCGCCCCGCATAACCACCGCAGGTAGTTATCGATATTAATGCGGCTATGCAGGAAACGAAGCAGATCTCTCCCTCTCTTGGCATTCAGCCAATCTACAAATTGTTCGAACCTTTGCCGATCTTTCTTCAAGCCTTTAATCAGACTGTAACCTGAGAACAGGGAGTCTTTGAAATAGCCGGTATCTTTATCGAACAAGGAGAAATCGGCATTATCATTAATCGCATAGAGTATGCTTCTTACTGGAATGTTTCTTTTGCGGAAAAAGCTTGTCTTGACCGCCTCAAGCCTTAGGTACACCCCCAGCAGATCACCGTTCAAATAAAGTACACAGTGCTGCGCAGCCGGAGCATGAACACCTATTGATTCCAGGAATTGAAAAGATAGCGCATTTCGCAGCATCGATGGATCATCATATTGAGCATTGAAATGGTAGGTCCGCTCCGCTGTTCTGATCTCAAAAGATTTCTTCGGATAATCACGGGTATGCTCCCCGCGGTATCTTATTCGGACTGACTGGCTGCTTCCCTTCATGCTTAGCACGCCGCGGACGAATTCTTTTGACCAGATATCGCGGTTAAGCTGCGTGAATTCATCGTTCTTAATCTTAATTCGGTATATCGGCAGACCCATGTGCTACCGCCTCATTTCACAAGTTGCTGATACAGCTTATGCAGGCGCCTCTGCCCTAGATTGGGCTAATTCAAGGGCTAATCTGTAGATAATAAGACTGTTTGATTTGAGGCACAGGCCTTGAAGAATTCATCGAAAAAAAGAGGATGAATGCACCCTATCTCGCATTCACCCTCTTGAAGACAATTTATTGCTCGTCTAATCTTCCGATTGATCCCACTTCTTGGAATAGGCTTTCTTAGTGACCCAAAAGGTAGCCCACACAATAATAATCGCAACGACAATGATCATGAAATAAACTATAAACACCTGTTATCCCCCCATAATTCCCTTACAAGCATATAGTAAAGGAAATGCCGGTATATGGCTACTATCTCCGTACAGATGGGCGCAATTCTTCGGTTAAGGTCCCGTTCTCCAGACGTAAGACTCGATCGCATAACGAAAGCACGCGCTCGTCATGGGTCACCATAACAATTGCTTTGCCCTCTGCCTTAACCTCCCCAGCCAGCATGCTAACCACATCATGGCCTCTGGCTGCATCCAGGCTGGCAGTAGGTTCATCGGCGAACAGAATGGCTGGGTCATTCATCAAGGCCCTTGCTATCGCCACGCGCTGCCTTTCTCCTCCAGAGAGCTCATGAGGGTAAGACTTCCGGCGGTGCCCTACTCCCAGACGGGTAAGAAGTTCCTTCGCCCGGGTTATGGCCATGCTCTTGTCTGTTCCAGCAAGTTTGGCCATAATAAGGAGCTGCTCGTCGACTTTCAAATAAGGAATCAGATTTGCACTTTGAAATATGAAGCCGATCCGACTCAGCCTCAGCTGCTCCAGCTGATGGGCACTATAGTCTGACAGGCTATCCCCTTCGATCATGACCTGTCCTTCCTTTGGAGTCAATAGAGCTCCTGCGATGGACAGAAATGTGCTCTTCCCAGAGCCGGACGGCCCGATCACAGCAACAAGCTCTCCTTCTTTCACCTGAAGATTCACTTGATTCAGAACCTTCAGCTGAGTATCCCCGTCCCCGTACGAATGCGAAATGCGGTCAAGTACCAATTTGTCTGTCATGCGGATACCCTCCCTATGGCTTCCAGAGCATCCACCCGGTTCACTTTAATGATGGATATTACTGAACCAGCCATGGCCATAATCACGAATAGACATCCTGTAAGCCCAATCGTAGCGCCGCTTAGCTGGAATGGCATCGATTCCGGCAGCAGGCGAGCAGCCGCCAGGATAACAAGAATACTAACAAGCAGACTAACCATCGTGAGGAGCAGCACCTGACCAAGGACACTTTTGGCAAGATAACCTGAACTCGTTCCCATCGCCTTGAGAATGCCGAACTGACTTGTCTTCTGGATGGTGATTACGTAGAAGAATACAGCAAGCACAAATCCCGATATCACAAATAAGAACACTATCATCATAAGGAGCGAGCCTTGCTCCTCCTTGTACCCGGGAATCGCGGATACTGCTGTTTTCTTGGACATGATCTCCATCTCCGGCAGCTTGGCCTTCAGTTGATCCGCTTGGCTGCTGGTCGCCTTTATGGCTATGGTATTGTAAGCAGCATTGCCAGAGGCTTGTGGATGATTCGAGAACTTTTGTTTCCAGCTCTGCCACTCCTGCTCGTTCATGAAGATCACCGGGGCGTGACTGAAGGATTCATTTCGGGTGAAACCGGCAACCGTCCAGGCTGTACCCGTCATTTGGTCACGGATTACACTGCCAAGCTTCACTCCGGATTCCTTCAACTTCTGATCTACCAGTACCTCATCGGAGGTATTGTTGGTGATTCCTCTTCCTTCCACCACACCCGGCATGATCCAGCCATGGGTCTCGGCGGCAAAAAACGGCACATCTATTTTCTGACTTGCTCCATCATGGGTCACTGTTGCCATCTGTACGCCTAACACAGCCGCATTGCTGTTCCCTACAACACTCCGGGTCTCGTCAATCACGGATGTACCGAGTTCTGAGCGGCTGAACCGCTGACTGGCGTCCTTTTGTACCACAAAGTAATCCGCAGGTATGTTCTCAATAGAGGAAGCATTGGCATAGGCAAGGCCCTTGGCGAGTCCTGTTACAAACATGACCAAAAAAGAGACCAGCAGCATGATCGTCATGATGAGAGCATATCGCGTCTTGGCAAATCTCATCTCTCTTAGAGCTAAATACATTTCAGTAACCTCCTTGTCTAAGACAAGTGTAGGCGTTGAAAATGAACGGCATATGAACAACAAATTACAACTTCGGCAGGGTCACCGTGAAGGTTGTTCCTTGCTCGCTGCTCGAGACCTCAATATTTCCTTCATGGAGGAGAATAATCTTTTTAACAATGGAAAGTCCAAGGCCGGTACTTCCTGAAGCCCGTTCTCTCGCTGGGTCAACCCGGTAGAATCGGTCAAACAGAAGGGGCAGCTGATCTTCGGAAATCCCATCTCCCGTATCGGACACAGTAACGACAAGCCCTTCATTCTCCAGATCAGCTTTCAATTCAATGGATCTGCCTTCAGGAATGTGTTTCACCGCGTTGGACAGCAAATTCATCCATACTTGATAGAGCAGCACTTCATCCCCGTTAACCTGGATATCTTCTGGCACTTCAAAGCGAAGTGCGATCCCCCTATCGGCCATTTGCCACTGCATAACCTGAACAACCTGCCTTAATTGGGATCTTAGATTGAATGACTTCTTCTGAAGTCCATCCACGGCTTGATCCAGTGACGAGAGAAGAAGCAGCTGCTTGCTGAGTAAGGACAAATGATGGCTCTCCTCATTGATGATCGCAACATACTGATCATACTCCTCTTTGGGTAGAGCTTTGTTCATCAGCGCCTGGGCAAAACCTTGAATGGAAGTTAAGGGAGACTGAATTTCGTGTGAAACATTCGCTACAAACTCCTGGCGAGCCTGTTCGGCTCCTTCCAATTCCTTGCTCATGCTCATAAAATGGGCAGCGAGTTGACCAATCTCGTCCCGCCTGCGAACGGGGATCTCGATATGATAAGTACCTTGGGCAATTCTCTTGGTCGCCTCGGTCAGGCGGGTGATCGGCTTCACCAGATAGGTTGTGCTAATTAGCATGGCCATCACACTGAACACAATGGTAAGACCACCGATCATCGCGAAGAATCTCCGGAGTTCTCCGAACTGAAGAATGACGTCCGGGCGCATGAACAGGGCATACTGTTGTCCGTTTAACGTTAGCGGCATACCGATCGTATTGCTCAAGCGATTATCGAAGAAGCCTGTGATGAACCAGGAGTTAGGGAAATTCGATACCCCATGATAGACCTGTCCGCTCAGCACCAGCTTTAGAGATTCCTCAGCCAGATCCTTTTCCCGAAAAGAGCTTCCATAAGAGCGCTCCCCTCCTTGTTCAGAGAGAAGAATCATTTCGTATCCGAGTGACGCCACGCTACCAAAGTATTCATTTGAAAGTTCCGGGTGAGCCTCCGCAAAACTCTTCATGCTGGCTGCCATGGTCACAAGCTTCTGATCATTAAATGGCTTTAGTTTCATATGATAATAAATATTGGAGACCAAAAATCCCATAAGACTGCTAACGATAACCGTGGCTATCGTGATCAGAAACACCCGGTAATAGAGTGATCTCATTTCACCGGCACCTCCAATCTGTACCCGATGCCGCGTACAGTATGGATAATGAAGTCCTCCTGATAGTCCAAGAAGCGTTGCCTTAACCGCTTAATATGTACATCAACCGTCCGCTCATCCCCTTCATAATCCACACCCCACACCAATCGAATCAGATCGTCCCTGGAGAACAATCTGCCGGGATATTGAGCCAGCTGAGCTAACAACTCGAACTCCTTTAGTGGGAGAAGAAGAGTGGATTTCCCATCCGTCACTTCATAATTATGCCGATCGATAATCAGACGATTCAGACGAAACTTATCACTCGATACGACAGAATACCGCCGGAATAGTGCTTTTATCCGAAACATCAGCTCCTCTGGCTCGAAGGGTTTGGTAACATAGTCATCGGTACCGCGCCGGTAACCCTGCTCTTTGTCAGGCAGCTGATCTCTGGCCGTTAGTAAAATGATCGGAATATCATACTCATTCCTGATATACTCACACAATTCCAGGCCGCCAATTCGCGGCATCATAATATCGATTACGGCCAGATCAATCGCTTCTTCGTTCAGTCTCTCCTTCGCTTCTTGACCGTCCCGGGCCTCGATCACCCTGTAACCTTCCAAAGTCATTACATGCTTCAGCAAAGTAAGAATATGTCTATCGTCGTCAGCTATAAGTATCGTCTTCAAAGGTTTGACCTCATTTCTTCTGATTCCACGTCACTTTCTCAGCTATCATTATACATAGTTCCTAATCCTTAAGCTCAGTTCATCAACAATTTGGCAAAATATATTCTCTGGCCCTATTCTAAGAATTCACGTTTGTTAATATGTTTGTTAAGGCGCTTACATAACGTCACATATTATTCACAATTTGATGCTGGAGGGAATGACATGGAACCGAAACCGGATTACAATCGAATCTCGACGAGTCCCGCTTTCAAGCGATTGATGCACAAGAAAAAGCGATTTCTGTTTCCGATGACCTTGTTCTTCCTGGTGTTCTACTTCCTGCTTCCGGTGCTGACCTCGTATTCCAAAGTGCTGAACGAGCCAGCCATAGGTCCGATCAGCTGGGCTTGGGTATTCGCTTTTGCCCAGTTCATCATGACCTGGACGTTATGTATCATTTATTCCCGCAAATCCGTTCAGTTCGACCAAGATATTGAACAAATTAAGCAAGAAGCAGCTGGGAGGAAAAAAGCATGAATACAACCGCCTTCTCACTCTTTCTCGGAATTGTTGCCATCACGCTGGTCATTACTTATTTCGCTTCCAAACGAACCAAGAGCACCAGCGAATTCTACACCGGCGGCGGTGGGTTAACCGGTTGGCAGAACGGTCTTGCCATCGCAGGGGATTACATGTCTGCGGCTTCTTTTCTCGGCATTGCCGGGTCCATTGCGCTGGCGGGTTTTGATGGTTTCTTTTACAGCATTGGTTTTCTCGTCGCTTACCTCGTTGTTCTCTATCTGATTGCTGAACCATTAAGAAACTTAGGCAAATATACAATGGCAGACATGATTGCCGCCCGCTTTGATGACAAGAAGATTCGCGGGGTTGCTGCTCTCAATACCATTACGATCTCCACCTTCTATATGATTGCACAGCTGGTTGGAGCGGGCAGCCTAATTCGTCTTCTTCTCGGGCTGGATGCCGTGACTTCCATCGTTATTGTAGGCGTCCTGATGACCGTCTATGTCGTCTTCGGCGGCATGACAGCAACCAGCTGGGTACAGATTACCAAGGCCGTCCTCCTGATGGCCGGTACGTTCATCATATCCCTGATCGTGTTTGCGAAGTTTAATTTCTCCCTGACCGAGATGTTCAATCATTTGAAGACGGCCACTCCCCTCGGAGAAGCCTTTCTGAATCCGGGCAACAAATATAAGGTTCCACTGGATACCCTGAGTCTCAATCTGGCACTTGTGCTTGGAACTGCGGGGCTGCCGCATATTCTGATTCGGTTCTTCACGGTAAAAGATGCTCCAACAGCACGCAGCTCAGTTGTCTATGCCACTTGGATCATCGGCATTTTCTATATTATGACCGTATTTCTGGGTTTCGGGGCCGCTGCCTTCGTAGGTGCTGACGCAATTACAGCTCAGGATAAAGGGGGCAACCTGGCAGCTCCGCTGCTCGCTAAAGCGCTGGGAGGCGACTTTCTCTTTGCCTTCATCTCCGCAGTCGCGTTCGCGACCATTCTTGCGGTAGTCACGGGTCTTGTTCTGTCCGCCGCTTCCGCATTCGCTCATGATTTCTATGGCCACATTATCAAGAAGGGCAAAGCTTCCGAGAAACAACAGCTTAAGGCTGCCCGCTGGGCTTCGGTAGGGGTATCTCTTCTGTCCATCATCCTTGCCCTATTCGCGATGAAGCTGAACGTGGCTTTTCTGGTCTCGCTTGCCTTTGCGGTAGCCGCCAGTGCGAATTTGCCAGTTCTTGTCTTTACAATCTTCTGGAAAAGATTCAATACGGCCGGCGCCATCACCGGGATGCTGACCGGCCTGATCAGTGCACTTCTCCTCGTGGCTGTTAGCCCAAGTGTATGGGATCCTGCAGGAAAAGCCATTTTCACGGGTGAAGCCCTGTTCCCACTTGCAAATCCGGGAATCCTATCCATCCCGCTTGGATTTATCGGAGCCATTGTAGGCACCTACCTCTCCTCCAAGACCGATGCGAAGAAATATACCGAAGTTATGGTTAAGGCCAATACCGGCTTGTAAATGCTTAACGATCTTAAATAATACCTAACAAGCGCAGCGCACCCCCTAACCATACAAGGCAGAGCCAAATAGGCTCTCCAAGTATTTTTAGGAGGTGCGCTTTATTTCTATGTGATTAATGCTTCTGTGTTCTTGAAGCCCATAGTCTCCATCCGGTGAGCAAGGCAGCAACGAGACTAATACATGCAGCCATAATAAACACGATATGCATACCTGTTAAGAAAATATCCGGTCGACCCGGAATGAGTCCAATAACCCGGCGGCCAGCCTGGCTGCTCATTACACTAAATAAAGTGGTAGTCGCTACCGTGATCCCGACAACCATACCGATGTTCCGGATTAGCGAATTAATACTCCCTGCTGTTCCGAGCTGGGTTCTTGGCACCTTGGACATCACCAGGGAATTATTCGGCGATTGGAATAGGCCGTTACCCACACCGAGAAGTGCAGTCCAGAGCCCCACAAATACGAGCGAGCTCCCTTCATGAAGGGAAGCCATCCCGCACAGGGCGGTTACGATGACAAGCAGCCCCGCAAAGGTAAGCAGCTCAGAGCCAATTTTGTCTGACAACGCCCCGCTTAGAGGAGCCACGATCACCATAGTTACCGGAAATAGCATCAGCAGAAACCCCGCATGGTAAGGAGACAATTGCATCACGCTTTGGGTATAGAACGGAGCTAGGATATTGAAGCAGAAAATCGAGACGAAGACAAGAAATCCACAAAGAATGCTGAGTGAGAACCAGGAGTTTCTGAACAAAGAGAGCTGCAGGAGCGGATTCGAACTTCGGTTCTCCACCCATAGAAAAAGAAGGAATGCAGCGCCCGACACAATAAGACTAGTGATAATCCATCCGTTATCATACCCTGCCTGCTGACCAAGCAGAAGACCTGCGAACAAGAGCAGGATGAACAATGCAAACAACAAGCTTCCAGGCAAATCCATTCTTGTTCTTGATTTAACAAGATCACCCGGCAGCACCTTCCAGCCAAGACCAATAGCTACAAGACCAATCGGTATATTCACCCAGAAAATATATTCCCAGCCTAATGAAGAGACCAAGACGCCACCGATGCTAGGACCCGCAATACTTCCAAGCGATACGAATGTGCCGATCAGTCCAAGTGCGCGGCCTCTCTCGTTCCCGGGGAAGATATCCGTTATGATCCCCATGTTGTTCGCCATGGTCATTGAGGCTCCCAAAGCTTGAATAACTCTTGAGATAATCAGGAAGGTCAAGCTTGTACTAAAGCCGCATAACAGTGAGCCGACCAAGAACACCACGGTGCCTATTTTGAATATCCGTATCTTGCCGACATTATCACCGAGCTTCCCAAAGAAGAGTACTGCTGCACAAATCGCCATTAAGTAGCTGGTTGCCACCCACTCGGTTTGAGCTACAGCAAGAGAAAGCTTCCCTGATATTTCTGGCAGTGCAATATTAACTATGCTTCCATCCAAGGTCGCCATGAAAGTAAATAAATTAACAGCGATTAGGATGAACCACCGCTTGCGCTGGACCGCTTCATTCTCCTGATAGGTTTGGGGAATTGCATTCAATGTTCACACCTCTATTCCTTAAAAATACGTATTAGTTGCGGACGCAACAATATCTGGTATTCAGATTATATCCCATGTTAGTTGCATGTGCAACAATTCTACGATAAAATTCTGGATAACAGTCACTGCGTGTGATGTGACATTTGCTGGGGGGATCTGTATGCGGAAAGAACCTATCGGGAAGCTGATTTCCCTGATTCATAGGCATAGTCAGAAGACATTGAATAAACGGCTTGCTGCTTACGACCTCGGAGGAGGTGGACAGCACAGCTTCCTGAAGACGATCCTTCATAAACCAGGTATCAATCAGGATCAGTTAACCCATGACCTTAAATTTGACAAAGCGACGACGGCCAGAGCCGTCAAGCAGCTCGAGCAAGCCGGATATATTCGCCGAATTGTGAATGATCAAGACCGTCGGTCTCTCTCCTTATATCCAACAGCCAAGGCTGAAGCTTTCATGCCACAGCTGCAATCCATTCTGGATGAGCATAATGACCGGCTGACCCGCAATTTAACAGAAGATGAACATCTTCAGCTTATTGCCCTGCTGCGTAAGGTAAATTTGGAGACTGAAGAATAATTGTGCGATTCCTGCCTTTGGATTGGCCATGCAATCATGTTATTATATAAGGCAATTAACTAAGGAGGAATCACTTGTTGAACAACATATCGGATAACCAGCTGCAAGAATCCAGAGAGGGCATGGGAAGCGTCGTGGTGTCCATCCTGCTTATGATTATCGCTTTCATCCTTACTCTATTTACACTGCTGATCTTTTTCCGGAATTACACTTCTCCGAACACAATAGGAATTTGGATTCCGATCGGAATTACCTCGGTGGCCAGCCTCGCAGGCCTGCTCTTCGGGCGGAATGCACTAAGAACCGGAGCGGCCCGCGGTCTATCCCTGTTTAGCACCAGCGTCTGTGTTCTTCTGCTCCTGCTTGAAGCAGGTCTTGCTGTGTATTTGCTCATTAAATAAGGAATCTCTTCTATAAAGAGCACAAAAAGATCTGAATTGCGGACAAGTTCTGTTCCGTTTTTCAGATCTTTTTGTGTTAAGTGATAACCAACTATGTTACTTAGAAGGAGATTGATAAATCCATAGATCCCCAATAGGGGTATTAATTTTGTACCAGTTGCCCCACTGCTGAATCGCATGAACTTCAGTAAGCGTAATCGTTGCTTTTGCTTCTTTCGCAGCTGGCTCAGAATACACCTCGGTCTCCGCGCCAAGTGTTAATGTAAGATCCACATCTACAGGGTCTCCAGTTGGAATAGTAGACTCTGCCGGTTCACGTACGACCGCTTTTTTATCGTATAGCCACTTCTCTCCCTTATCCGTCTTCACCTTGTACCAATTGCCCGACTTGGCTGTGGCGGTTAGCGTCTGAGGACGGATCGTACCGACAGTTCCCGAAATAAAGTTATTGGAGTTAAACAGCTGTTTGAGCTCCGATATCGTGATGTCTTTGTGGAATTCCTGTACGGTCATCTTGCCTTGATTCTTCTTCAGCCAAAGTCTATAACCTTCATCGGCAATCCATAGACCGATTCTTTTATTAAGCTTCCACTCCGAATCAAATACGGACACCGAGAGATTTGTCTCCCCTTCTTTGATGCCGATCTCCGGCGTAAAGGCAGGGCGGCCGAATGTAGTGATGAACCAATCGGTATAACCTCCACCAGACGGATTCGGTGCAGGCTTCACTTGGGAGTAACCGGTAATCGCTGTGAACGTATTCGCTAGCTTCTTGTCGCGAGCCAGATTGCTCGGCTTAGTATTGAAGTTCCAGTATAAAATATGGCCTGCGGTATGGTAGGAAACAGCGATTTCAGGGTTAATTTGATAGGTGAATTTGACCATATTCTGATTCTCGCTAGTCTGCAGCGGCTTTGTGCCTTTATAGTTCATCCAGTGTGGTGCTTTCGCAGGAAATTTAATGCCTGACCAGAGGGCAGGATATTGGCGATTCGGATCGATCCCCTGGGCATTCGCCTTCCAGCGCTTGAAATTTCGGCTGCCGTCATTCATTTTGATCAGATTAGACCATACCAGCTGTGGAAAAGCGGAAAGCCCATACTGCTGAAGGGTCACGCCATCCGGGTTAACCATCGGGACGAACCAAATGGTCGACTCGGACAAAATCGTTCTGACATCATAACCCTCGAATTTATTACCGCTTTCATAAGCTTTAGCGTACTGTTCAACCATATACATGTTAAGCGTGCTTGTCAGCCACTCCCGGGCATGATGAGACCCGTTAAAGAATACGGTAGATTCCCCGTTACCAAGACTTACTGCCCACTGCTCACGTCCATATGGCGTTTTCCCAATCGACTTATAATGAACGATGTCCGGATATTCACTGGCGAGCTCTTTGATATCCTTTGTCATTCTGTCGTAGGTATATGTTTCTTTTGGATTTACTATATTTGAGGCCGCAGATACCCCATTAGTATGTATGAATGCAAAGCTAAGACATGCAGCACCTGCGATGAACCACTTTTTCATTTTGACTCTATTCCCCCATGATGTATAATTTCTCTTCTTTACTAAAATATCTCATTCTATTAACTATTGTCTAGTAAAAAAGACCCTTCCTTTCTAGAAAGGAGGGTCTTAAGATACTTCATGTTATTCTTATTCTATTAACTTACTTGCCGCTCAGCGAGTTAACATCAATAAATGGGGTAGCCCCGCCAGTAACTTGCGGCATTTGACCATTCCACTTCTCAATGGCCTTTTCCTGAATTTCAATCTGCTTCAGTTGAACAAGCTCAGGTGTAACTTCCTGCTTCTTCAGCTTCAAAGACTGCGCTTCCGCTTGAGCCTGAGCGATCTTTTGCTTGGCTTCAATCTCAATCCGCTTCAGGTCATTCTCAGCTTTCAGCGCCTGCTGCTGAGCAACCTGCTTCGCTTCAATCGATTGGTTGAACGCCTCAGAGAACTTAAAGTTAACGATGTTAATATCGTTCACAACCAGATCATATTTCGAGAGACGCTTGGTCAGGTGCTCACTTATTTCCCCAGCAACCACATCACGCTTCGCAATCAAGTCCTCGGCCGGATACCTTGCGGTAACTTCCTTCACAATCTCCTGGATTGCCGGATTAATAATGACCTGGTCGAAATTGCCCCCGATATTGTTCATCAGATTATACACCGAATCTTTGTTCACTGAATAGTTCACAGCAACATGTGTGGATACCGGCTGTAAGTCCTTGGAGGACGCAGTTGTATCGGTCTCTGCTTTGCTGACTTGAACATTGACCTGAATAATCGTTTGAACAAACGGAATCTTCAGATGAATACCCGGTGATAAGACGTTGTCATTCAGCTTCCCAAATGTCTTGTACAGTCCTACATGTCCATAGGTAACGGTAGCATACGAATTAAGTCCCACGATAATCGCTGCAATTGCAATGACAATGACAGCCGCCCCTACTCTCAGATTGCCTGCTCTCTTCTTTGGTTCTGTCTCTGGATTCACAGATATCCCTCCACTGGTCTATAGGTTTCATTCCGCTTTATTAAAGCGTACTTATCCAATATTACGCAGCAATCTGGAGAAAGTGGCAAAACAGGGAAATAATTCTTTACTTTTTCGACAGCCAGGCGCGGTCTTGGTTCCACATCACTTGTACTGGCATTTCGAAGAATTCAGACAAGCTCTCATTCTCCAGCACTTCCTTTGTATAACCTGAGGCGAACACTTCGCCCCTGCGAATCAACAGCGTTTTGCTGAAGATCGGAAGAATCTCTTCCGTATGATGGGTGACATACAAGAGATGCGGCGCATCCGGCTGCTTCGACAGCTCATCAATACTTTCCAGCAGACCTTCCTTGGAGATAAAGTCAAGTCCGTTCGCGGCCTCATCCAAGATTAGAAGCTTAGGAGCTCCCATTAGAGCACGCGCAATGAGCAGCTTCTGCTTTTCCCCTTGAGAACATGTCTGGTAAGTTCGATTCATTAGATGGGAACACCTCAGTTGTTCCATTAACTGCTCTGCCCGTTCATAATCCACTGCCGATGGTTTCTCATACAGACCGATAGAAGCAAACTTGCCGCTAACCACCAAATTCTCTGCTTTGTCATTTCCATACAGCTTCTCTTGAAGTGAAGAGCTAACCCATCCGATTGATCTTCGCAGCTGCCGGATATCCACCTCTCCAAACCTGTGACCCAGTACAGAAATCTCACCTTGAGTAGGCCAAATATAACCGCTCAGCATATTTAACAAGGTCGTTTTGCCTGAACCATTAAGCCCCAGAAGAGCCCAATTCTCTCCCTTGGAGACTGTCCAGTTAACACCTTTAAGCACAGATTTGCCGTCTCTACGCCAAGAGACATCCTTCATCTCTATGATCTGTTCCATTAATTGCACCCTCCTGCTCCTTGTCATCGTTAATTCCAAACTAACCCTGCAGCAGGATACTTGTCAACTAACACCCCCATCTCTTATCCATAAATTGGCTGTGCCCGCTCGGATCAATCCGTTAAAATCAATGTATTACCGGGTAACCAGATTGTCCAGGGGGAGATTGCATGATTACGAACACACAGTGGGGCCAAATTGCAGAACTGGAACAGGTCTGCAACCGCCATGATGGCATTAATCTAAAACTAAACTGGGATATGTTAAGAAGCCGCAGACCTGACCAGCATGATGATTATATCGTTATTCGTAACGGGAGCATTGTCGGATTTCTCGGCTTGTACTGTTTTGGCAAAAAAATTGAGGTGTGCGGGATGGTTCATCCGGATTATCGGCGCCAGGGCCACTTCACTTCCATGTTAGAACAAGCACTTCCTAGAGAACGACGGGAAAGTTTAGAGGAAATATTATTGAATGCGCCAGCAAACTCGCTATCGGCAAAAGGACTGCTAAAGTCGCTGGACGTTCAGTTTGCCTTCTCAGAATATCAAATGAACTACTTCCAAGGTACTGAGGAATCAAAGATTCATCACCCCTCCTCAGCTAATCTTCGTCCTGCTGCTCACTCGGACCGGGCAGATTTAGTCAGGCTGGACGTGCTCTGCTTCGATTATTCCATCAATGCGGCTGAGCAATATTATGAAGCGACGATAGATGCACCGGATTCCGTTACATACATCATAGAAGCAGGCGAAAGTACTGCAGGTAAGGTTAGAATTGTGCATGAGGCTGAGATCAGCTGGATATATGGATTAGCCATATATTCAGAATTTCGCAGGCAGGGATTGGGCCGAGATGTTCTTCAGCAGTTGATCCAGCAGGAAACCTTATCAGGGCGCAGTTTACGTCTGGAGGTTGCCCTGAATAATCCGGCAGCCATGAAATTGTATGAGTCTGTCGGCTTTCAAATTACCGAGGTACAGGATTATTATCATTACTGAGCCTTTCTCTCTCAATAATATGGCACCATATACGCATAATAAGGTACAATAAAGTCTAAATGAATTTTACCGAAGGATGGAGTATGTTATGTATATCGCGAATGATTGGAAAGACTACGAAGTAATCGATACCGGGAACGGTGAGAAGCTTGAGCGCTGGGGAGATGTGATCCTCCGCCGTCCCGATCCTCAGATCATCTGGCCGATCCAGCAGGAGAATAACGAGTGGAGAGAGGTTCACGGCCATTATCACCGGAGCTCTTCAGGCGGCGGTGAGTGGGAAATGAAGAAGAAGCTCCCTGAGCGTTGGACGATCTCTTATGACAAATTGAAATTTCATATTAAGCCTACGAACTTTAAACATACCGGATTATTCCCTGAACAAGCTGTCAACTGGCGCTGGATGATGGACAAGATCTCGAATGCCGGACGGCCGATTAACGTGCTGAATCTATTTGCCTATACGGGAGGAGCCACGGTCGCAGCGGCATCCGCCGGAGCTTCTGTAGTCCATGTGGATGCCGCCAAGGGCATGGTGCAGTGGGCTAAAGAGAATCTTCAATTATCAGGACTCGGCGACCGCCCGGTCCGCTTCATCACTGATGATGTATTTAAGTTCGTTCAGCGCGAGCAGCGCCGCGGCAGCCGTTATGATGCGATTATTATGGACCCCCCTTCATATGGGCGCGGACCTGGCGGCGAGATGTGGAAGCTCGAATCGAGTCTTTACCCTTTTGTGGAGTCCTGCCTTTCCATTCTGTCGGACAAACCATTATTTATGCTGATTAATTCCTATACCACAGGAATCTCGCCTACTGTGCTAAGCAACATGCTGAACATGACTGTGAAGAAAAGATTCGGTGGGCGCATCTCATCGGGTGAGCTAGGCCTGCCGATCACTCGTTCAGGACTCAATCTGCCGTGCGGAATTCTGGGACGATGGGAGGAGTAGTTCCCCATGTGTGCTAATGAGCATTCACAGGTTCCAATTTTATACGAGGATAATCACCTTCTAGGAATAGTAAAACCGGTTAATGTATTATCCCAGGAAGATGCTTCGGGCGATCTGGATCTTCTTACCCTGCTCAAGCAGGACCTTAAGGAACGTTATCATAAGCCTGGCAATGTTTATCTCGGACTTGTTCATAGGCTGGACCGGCCCGTGGGAGGAGCCATGATCTTCGCCAAGACTTCGAAGGCAGCTTCGAGGTTGTCCGAAGCTGTCCGAAGCCGCTCATTTAGCAAGACGTATCTGGCGGTGGTTCACGGATCTCCAGCTGTGTCCTCTGGCCGGTTGGAAGATACGCTTCTAAAAGATGAACGAACGAACACAGTCCGTGTTGTTTCTAAGGGAACCCCCGGAGGCAAGCATGCCATTCTGGATTACAGAGTACTTGGTCAACTAACAAATGGCCTGAGTCTCATTCAGGTTGAATTGATGACGGGGAGATCTCATCAGATCCGTGTGCAGTTAAGTCACATGGGCTGTCCCTTATATGGCGATCAGAAGTATGGGGCCAAGCTTAACAAGCCTGGACAACAGCTGGCTCTCTGGTCCGCTTATGTAGGCTTCCCACACCCGGTTACGAAGGAACCTGTTGCTCTTGTCTCCACACCTCCTGATGAATTCCCATGGAATCATTGGCCTAGATCCCTGTATGATCAAGCAGCCAGATCGTTCTAGAATAAGAATCATTCGTCTTCTATATTTGAAGAAAGAGCTTAAGCCAACTGGCTTAAGCTCTTTCTTTATTTAATACTGTCTCATTGGACGACGTAATCTTGCCAAGTAAGAAGATCAGCAGCTGTTGATTATGGGAGGATATCTGATCCAGAACATTCCCGAGGAAGTCATTACGAATCTGGAGTCCCCGGTTCGTCTCTTCTCTCCCTTTATCTGTAATGGAAATCCATACAATTCTTCGGTCTTCCAAATCTCTCTCTCTGGTGATGAGCCCCGCCTTCTCCATACGATCCAGAAGCATCGTTACTGCGGCCGGTGTGGTTGCCAGATAAGGAATTAAATCCGAAGGCTTCATCCTTTTACGTTCCTCCAGAAGCTCCAATACTGAGAGCTGAGCTTCGGTGAGTGAAGGCGAAAGCTCCGACTCCATATGCATCTGGTAGTTCTTGGATAGCTTAGCCCACAAGCGGGCGAAATCCTGCGTGTACATCATATCCCCCCGTTATCAACAGATCTCAAGTTCGCTCATGTATTACTTCATCAGATAAACTTTCGCCACCGAGTCCTGATTTCCTTCCGTCTGTGCCTAATTTTCTCCAAAAATTTCCGGGTTGCGATTTAGAAAAATAAGTTCTATGTAAAAAAGCCCTCTCAGCCATATGTTGTGGCCGAAAGGGCTTGTCTTAATTAGGATCTTTTCACAAGCAAGTCTACAATTTCATCGTTTTTATCCATTTGGATCATCGCTTTACCAATGGATTTGCGATCCATGATTGGTGCTTGTTCAGAGCTAAATATAAACGTCTTGCCGTCTTTGTTCACTGCGGTAATCTGAAGAGGCTCTTTGCAGAAGTAGGCTCCTGCGATACGACTGCCATTTGGCTTCACACGCTTGCCCTCTTTGAACTCAAAGGACTGAATCCCTTTGCCTCCACGGGTCTGTGTAGGGTAGTCAAGCAGTAAGGACCTTTTCGCATAGCCAAGATCAGAAATTACGAGGACTTCCCCTTCTTCACCGTCAACCCACAAGGCAGCGGCCACTTCATCATCTTCGCGAAGCTGAATACCCCGGACACCTCCGGAGACTCTGCCCATGGAACTAACCTCTTGCTCATTAAAGCGAATAGCCATACCCAACTTGCTAATCAGGAAAATATCCCGTGTATTCCGGCTCAGCGTGACCGATATCACCGCATCCTCCGGTCCCACCTTCGCGGCTGCAATGGCTCCAGATCGCTTGGACTGGTATTCTTTAAGCTCCGTCCGTTTGACCTGACCCCGCTTGGTTACGAACACGAGGCTTGCATCGTCGTCAAAGTTCTTGACCGGAATGACACTCACAATCCGATCTTCCTTCGTCAGTGGAATAACATTTACAATGGCTGTACCGTTATCCTTCCACTTGAACTCAGGCACCTGATGAACAGGAAGCAGGAAGTACTGCCCACGCTGGGTGAATATGAGTAGATTCTCCAACGTACTCACATCAAGGATATGCTTGATGTAATCCCCTTCCTTCACACCCGATCCATCCCGCTCTCCACCGGAACGTGTGAAGGAGAGCATGCTTGTCCGTTTAATGTACCCCTCACCGGATAAAGTAACAAGCACATCCTCCTGTGTAACCAGAACTTCCAGGTTAACCTTTAGCTCTTCCACTTCACCCTGGATCTCGGATCTACGGTCAATCCCGTATTTCTCACGGATCTCAAGAAGTTCCTTCTTGATCACATTCGTCAACTTCTTATCGCTCTCCAAGATTGCTCTCAAGGAGTTAATCTTCTTCTGCAGGTCATCCAGATCTTTCTGCAGGGAAGTAATCTCAAGGTTCGTCAGCCGATAAAGCTGAAGCGTCAGAATCGCGTCGGCCTGACGTTCAGTGAAGCCGAACATCCACTGGAGGTTGTTCTGTGCATCCTGCCGATTCTTAGAGGCCTTGATCGCAGCGATCACTTCATCAAGAATATTGAGCGCTTTTACCAGACCTTCCAGCACATGAGCACGGTCCTCAGCTTTCTCCAGTTCGTATTTCGTGCGGAAGGTAACCACTTCACGCTGATGAGCGATATAGGCTTCCAGCATCGCTTTAATTCCAAGCTGCTTTGGTGTTTTGTTCACGATAGCGACCATATTGAAGTTATAAGTCACTTGGAGGTCTGTCTTCTTGAACAAATAAGCTAATATCCCTTGTGCGTCGGCTTCCTTCTTCAGTTCAACAACAATACGAAGTCCGCCGCGTCCGCTCTCATCACGAACCTCTGCAATGCCTTCAACCTTCTTCTCAAGCCGGATGTTCTCCATGGAAGTAACCAGACGTGATTTGACAATCTGATAAGGAATCTCGGTAATTACAATCTGCTGCTTACCGCCGCGTAGAGATTCAATCTCCGTCTTGGCCCGGATATAAATCTTACCTTTACCCGTCTGATAAGCATCCCGGATCCCGTTCTCGCCCATGATCGTTCCACCCGTAGGGAAGTCAGGACCTTTAACATAGGACATAATCTCATCCAGCTCAATCTGCGGCTTCTCCATTAGAGCAACACAGGCATCAATAATTTCCCGCAGATTATGCGTTGGAATCTCAGTCGCGAAGCCGGACGAAATGCCGCTCACTCCATTGACCAGTAAATTCGGATAACGTGAAGGAAGAACCACTGGCTCTTTGGTCGTGTTATCAAAATTATCTTTGAACAGAACTGTGCGTTTCTCTATATCTCGAAGAAGCTCCATTGCGATCGGAGACAACCTAGCTTCTGTATAACGCATCGCAGCAGCCGGGTCATCATCCTGGGAGCCCCAGTTCCCGTGGCCATCGACCAGAACATGGCCCATCTTCCACGGCTGAGCCATACGGACCATGCCCTCGTAGATCGAAGAATCTCCATGCGGATGGTAGTTACCCATAACGTCACCGACCGTCTTCGCAGACTTGCGGTAAGGCTTGTCCGGCGTATTCCCCGAATCATACATTGCATATAAAATACGCCGTTGTACCGGTTTTAGCCCATCCCGGACGTCAGGGATAGCGCGGTCTTGAATAATGTATTTGGAATACCGCCCGAAGCGGTCTCCAACAACCTCTTCCAAAAAAGCGGGTAAAAAATTCTCAAGCGAGCTCATTCATTCACCTTCTATTCCTCAAACTCTGTGAAATCCACATTCTCCACAATCCAGCGTTTACGTGGATCAACTTTATCACCCATTAATGTGGAGACACGTCGTTCCGCCTTGGCGGTATCCTCAATTTGAACCTGCAGCAAATTACGGGTCTCGGGATTCATGGTCGTCTCCCACAGCTGCTCTGGGTTCATCTCTCCCAGACCTTTATAGCGCTGAAGCTCAAAGTTCTTCCCGAATTCTTTGAGGTAATTCTGCAGCTGTTCATCCGTCCAGGCGTATCTCGCTGTCTCCAGCTTGCCTGACCTGCGTGTAATCTTGTAGAGCGGAGGCTGGGCAATATAGACCCTTCCGGCATCAATCAGAGGCTTCATATAACGGTAAAAGAACGTAAGCAGTAGCACCTGGATATGTGCTCCATCCGTATCGGCATCCGTCATAATGATAATTTTGGAATAATTGCTGTCTTCCACTGCAAATTCAGTTCCTATTCCTGCCCCGATTGCAGAAATAATATAGCGATATTCATCATTCTTCAGAATATCTGCCAGCTTGGCTTTCTCCGGATTCATCGGTTTGCCTTTCAGCGGCAAAATGGCCTGAATCTTGGAATCGCGTCCCTGCTTGGCCGATCCTCCTGCGGAGTCACCTTCTACGATGAACAGCTCGGTACGAGTCACATCCTTGGACTGAGCTGGAGTCAGCTTACCGCCAAGATTCGAACTTTCACTTCTCTTCTTGCCTGTACGCATCTCATCACGCGCTTTACGAGCCGCTTCCCGCGCCCTGGAAGCCTGAACCGCCTTCTTAATGAGCACCTGTGCTACCTGGGGATTCTCCTCCAGGTAGACCTGCATCCGCTCAGATACGATTGAATCCACAGTACTTCGCGCAGAGGCGCTGCCCAGCTGATCCTTGGTCTGGCCGACAAATTCAACATCTGACATCTTCACACTAATTACGGCCATCATGCCCTCGCGAAGATCTGTACCTTCAAGATTCTTATCCTTCTCCTTGAGCATCCCGTTCTTACGTGCATAATCGTTCATAATCCGCGTATATGCGGTCTTGAACCCGGTCTCATGCGTACCGCCGCCCCGTGTCGGAATCGAGTTCACGAAGGAAGCCAGCGTCTCGGTGTATCCTGCATTGTACTGCAGGGCCACTTCAACCTCGACATCCTCTTTCTCGCCCAGGAAATGAATGACGTCATGGAGAACGTCCTTGCCTTCATTCAGGAACTGAACGAATTGTCTTGCGCCGCCTTCATAAAAAAACTCGTCGGAACGGTCAGATCGCTCATCCTTCAGAACCACTTTCAGGCCCGAATTCAGAAAAGCAATCTCCTGCAAACGTTCCGCGAGTGTGTCATAATTCAGCCCAATTCCACCTTGGAAAACTCGAATGTCCGGTTTGAAAGTGATCTTCGATCCCGTACGGTTCGTATTACCCAGGACCTCAAGACCAGTAACAGGTTCGCCTACGTGTTCAATTCCCTTTTTGTCCACCCAGTATTCAAAGCGCTGCTTGTGAATTTTTCCTTCCCGGAAAATTTCAACTTCCAGCCACTCGGACAATGCGTTCGTGACCGACGCACCCACCCCGTGGAGTCCCCCGGATTTCTTGTAGCCTGCCCCACCGAACTTGCCTCCGGCATGGAGAATGGTGAAGACAACCTGAGGGGTTGGAATACCTGTCTTATGCATACCGGTCGGGATCCCCCGCCCGTTATCAAATACGGTAATGGAACCGTCCTTGTGCAAAGTAATATCAATTCGCGAACAGAATTTGGCGAGATGCTCGTCCACTGCATTATCCACGATTTCCCATACGAGATGGTGAAGGCCCGACGAGCTTGTACTCCCAATATACATACCTGGCCGCTTACGGACTGCGACTAGCCCTTCGAGCACTTGAATGTCGTCTGCCCCGTAACCCTCTGAGCCGTTTCCGCCCACTGGTTCTTCAGCAAACAAATCGATCTGATCGACCATTCATGCTCCTCCTTTATTTACGCTTTATGTATACAGTGAACGCAAGAGTTATACCCCAGGTACTTAGCTCAATCGATAACCTTTCCCCTAAGGGGAGTCTTCAAAAGTTACACTGTATTAACAAAAACAATCAAAATGCAAACAGATGTTTTGTTATCCTTGTCCATTTTAATTCAATATATCCTGTTTCGTAAAGACAGTGAATGAAATGATGAGCGAAACGACCGCCCAAATCGCCAGAACTGTTAAAGAAAATCCTAAAGTCATTCCTTCTATAGGTGCCGGAGTACCCGCCAAATAATTGGTTAAGTCCAAATTCACCATGAACAAGTATTTAGCACTCGTCCAGGCAGACGCCATGTTCGTTAGAATCGTCCCGGCAATCAGCGCGGCCATCATGATCACGATACTTGCTGCTGTACTGCGGACTAGAACAGACACCATGAATGCAAGCATGGCGACAGTAATGCTCATGAACCAGATCAGCCCACATTGCATCAGGATATACGCCCACTGCGGAACAGCATGCACACCCGACAGGTCCACGTCAGACCCGCTAAGCTTAAACCCTGTGAACACCGGAATACTAAATCCTTTGTATCCAAAAACAAGCCCGGATATTAAATAACTCACGACAAAAGCGGAGATCACTATCAAGGAAACGAACATAAGCAGAGCAACCAGCTTACTTAGCAGCACTTTCCATCTTCGCACAGGTCTTGTAAGCAGCATTTTGATCGTTCCTGTTGACCGCTCTGAGGATACAATATCCGAGGCAATGGCCATGATCAAGAGCGGAATGAACAGCGTAGCCGCATTATCCATGAACTCCCGCGTGAAGCCAACGCCCCCTGGCTCCTGAGGATTCACATCATGTTCCAAGTAATATTTCATCTGCTGAATATAAATAATTCTGTATTTCTTCCATTCCTCAGGTACACGAGCGCTTTGTAGTGAGTTCTGATTATCGGTAATGGCCTGACGAACAGCCAGACGCCAATCTGAATTGAACTTCTCACGATTATTCTGGGCAATCTTCATCTGGGCATATACAAAGATCGGAACAAGCACAATCAGAACCAGGATGACAACATAGAACCTTTTCTTCTTCATCATCTTAATTGTCTCGTTCTTTATTAACGGCAGTACACTATTCAATCGATTCACCTTCTGTCATCTCGAGGAACAGTTGCTCCAGAGTAGGATTTATCTTATGAACGTCCCGTATCTCAATCCCGGCGCTCACCAGAATAGGAACAATAGTGGATATAGAATCACCGATGAACTGGGTAACCACAGAATCCTCATTTAGACCTGCGGCAATTGTATCATCAAGCACGGTGTGGGGGTCAGCTACGATCTTGGCGCCATGCTTTACCAGAATATCGATGCCACGTGACCTCGGACTCAGCTGCCAGATCACATAGTTGGCATTTCCAGAGACCAGTTCATTCACGCCGCCTACGGCCAGTACCCGGCCACGGCTTATAATCGCCACACGATCGCAGAGCAGCTGAATCTCACTCAGGAGATGACTGGATACGAACACGGCCATTCCCTCTTCAGCCAAGCGGCGGATGAATGCCCGGAGTTCCTTGATCCCCTTAGGATCAAGTCCATTTGTAGGCTCGTCAAGAATAAGCAGCTTAGGGCGGCCAAGCAAAGCTTGTGCAATCCCCAGGCGCTGACGCATCCCCAGCGAGTAGGTCTTCACTTTATCTTGAATTCGCTGATCTAGTCTTACAATCTCCACCACTTCTTGTATCCGCCGCTCATCAATCCCCGGCTGCATACGGGCGAAATGCTGGAGATTCTCCCATCCTGTCAGGTAGGGATAAACCTCCGGGTTCTCCACAATAGAGCCTACATAGGCTAGTGCGCACTCCGGGTCACGCCTCACGTCATAGCCACAGATCTGAACTTTGCCTTCGGTTGGCTTAATCAGATCCACCAGCATCCGAATCGTTGTCGTCTTGCCAGCTCCGTTCGGTCCTAGAAATCCGAAGATCTCTCCACTTCTCACGTCAAAAGTGACATCATCGATAATCCATTTCTTCCCGATCTTCTTCCGCAAATGATCCACGGAGAGTACGATCTCTAAGTTACTGCGTTCTTCCTGAATGTTATGGACCAATTCTTCTCACTCCTCAGCCTGATCTATTAACGCAGTCCCTGTACAATGCGCTCCGCGATATATTGATATCCGTCGCCATTAGGATGGAAATGATCGTCCGCCAAATATTTCTTCGTATTGCCCGTGAAAATATCAAAGGTTGAGACAACCCGGCCATTCTCATAGGTGTTAAGTATTTCAGAAGCCCTCAAGTTCCACTCCGCAACGGCCTGGTTCCCAGGTATCCGCATTTCCTTTAAGTCGTTAAAAGGATTATAGAGGCCTACATACACCAGCTGAGCTGCAGGGTTGATCGCATGAATTTTATCAACAATTTGCTTCAGTCTTACAGAAGCCTTCTCTACTTCAGAAGATAACTCCTTATAAGTGGGAAGTGCCTTTCCGGTTTGGACATTCTGGGCTCCCTGGAACAAATCATTTCCTCCTATGGACAGAAGAATGACATTTGCACTCCTTAGAACGTATTGGACTCCCTCTTCACTCAGAGTCGGCAGAAGCCCTTTTGTGGTCATGCCGTTCACGCCCAGATTGTTCGTAAGCTTGACCGGAAGCTTCTGATTCTTCTGGAGCTCAGTTACCGTTCTTCGCACAAAGCCTTGACCCGTATCATCCCCGGTCCCTTTAGCTAAAGAGTCTCCAAGCGATACAATATTAAATTCTTTGGCACTCGTTGTCGGAGCTGCGCTTGATAAGTTCCCGCTAGGCGTGCTTGCCCACAGATTCCCGGTCTCCGGTGCGATTACGTCTTTAACCGCATACAAAAATCCGGCAAGCAGCAGCAGCGTTGCCAGAACTGAGGATATTCCTATAGTCCGCCATAACCAAGACGAAGAATTCATAATGAGCCTCCCGCTGAATTAGTTCGATGTTGCTTAGTGACATTTACATTTGTATAGACTTATGTAATTAACATAAATCACCTTTTTACAATTTGCAAATTCATTAGAGAGAATGCTAGACATTTATGAAATCAAGGAGTATAATAAGTTTCATCGAGTTATTTTGCGGGTTATTAGCTTAGCTGGTAGAGCAGCCGACTCTTAATCGGCAGGTCGCAGGTTCGACCCCTGCATAACCCATACTGTTTTGAAGAAGAAGCAGCGGACAAGTTCCGCTGCTTCTTCTGTTATTTCTGTCGATGAATTCTCTTCTCTTAATGAGATTTATAAAACAATAGCAAAAAAGCTTTCAGAATAAAAAGCACTGCTTACCTGGATTAGATAAGCAGTACCTGGATCATTTTCCGATAAATTCTTGTACCCAGAGTCCGTTGAAATAACCGACACCGATCATCGTATAATGCGGACTCAAGATATTCTTGCGGTGACCCGGGCTGTTCATCCAATCCTTGACTACTTCTTCGGGGGTACGCTGCCCCTTGGCAATATTCTCACCTGCGTAACGAAACGTAATGTCATACGCATCCATCATGTCGAATGGAGAACCATAGGTAGGTGAAGTATGGCTGAAATAATTATGCTTGTACAGATCAATAGCTTTATCCTTCGCCAGTCCTCTTAACTTGTCATGAACAACAAGCTTCTTCAGTCCCTCGCTTGTCCGTTCCTTGTTGACGAGTTCAACCACCTTGGCTGCTCGATCGGCCTGAATCTTGGCGAACATCGCTGCCAGCCCTGCCTGCTTGGATGTCACGCCGGTCTTTGGCGCAGAAGCTGCAGCTGTACATGAACTGGTATAGAACGTACCGAGCAGCAGGGCGGCCAGTAATGCACAGATCATGCGTGATGCCAAATGTTTTACGTGTAACTTGTCCATGATCATTCCCCCCCTTTCCAAGTGGTACTGTACTGTCATTAAGCTATACTGCTAGTTCAGTCCAAGAGAGTTAGTCCCATGTAACATTTTAACATGGATAGAATGACCTTGCATTACCAAAATGTGGTATAACCGCGACATTTCTGCCGCGGCTAATTTCTTGCTAATAATTTAGTTATTTTTTGTTAGCATATTTACGCATATCGAAGGCTACTGCAGCAACGATAATAATACCTTTAATAATCAGCTGCCAGTTCGGGCTTACTCCGATGAACGTTAGACCATAGTTGATAACTGTGAAGATCAGCACCCCGGTCAGGACACCAGGTACGGTACCGATACCTCCGGTTGTTGATACACCGCCTACCACGCACGCAGCAATGGCATCGAGCTCGTACATGTTACCGTAGTTATTGGTTGCTCCGCCTGTTCTGGCTGCTTCCATTACACCCGCAAGACCATATAATGCACCTGCGATGGAATAGATCCAGATCAGATTACGGGATACGTTAATACCTGATACTTTAGCAGCTTGTTCGTTACCGCCAATCGCATACATATTTTTACCAAGCCGTGTTTTATTGAAGATTACCCATACAATAATAGCTACGATGATTGCAATAATAACGATATATGGGATGGAATACTGGCCAGATCCGATACTTCCGGACCCCCACCAGGTAGTGAAGTCAGGTCTTAAGCCACCAATCGGTTGTGAGTGGTTCGGATCCATATCGAAGTACAGTGAGTTCACACCATAAATAATAACCATTGTACCCAATGTAGCAATGAATGGGGGCACCCGTAATTTGGCTACAATCAATCCATTGATCATTCCGAACAAGAATCCAACTGCAATCGCAAGCAGTACGGGAACGATTACTGGCAGATCGACGAGGCCCGGGAAGAACCTTCTGGGATAATCCTGGATCTGCAGCATGGATGCTGAGATTACAGCGGTTAGTCCGACCATACGTCCTGCTGATAAGTCCGTTCCTCCTGTAATCAGGATGAAGGCAACACCCAGCGCAATAATCGTCCGTGTAGCCGATTGATTCAATACGTCACGCAGTGCGTTGATCCCGATAAATGATGGGTCATAAATAGCTATCCCGATAATCAATACCACCAATACGATATAGATGGCATTATGCGTAATAATCTCTTGTATTCTTCTAGCACTCATGTTCATGTTTCCTCCCTCTCCCGCCTCTAATGCTGGGCAGCCAGTCGCATAATTGTCTCTTCACTGGCCGTTTCTCCATCTAAAATTCCTGTCATTTTCCCTTCGGACATAACCATAATGCGATCTGACATCCCCAGCAGCTCAGGCATTTCTGAGGAGATCATAATGATGCTCTTTCCTTGGCGCGCCAAGTCCGCAATGATGGAGTAAATCTCGAATTTTGCTCCCACGTCTATACCACGGGTAGGTTCATCCAGCAGAAGAACCTCGGGTTCGGTCAACAGCCATCTTGCTAGCAGGACCTTTTGCTGATTCCCCCCGGACAGATTCATAATAAGTGCCTTTGTATTCGGTGTTTTGGTACGAAGCTTTTCAATCATTTTGTTGGTCTCAGTCTGCTTCTTCTTCTCATTGAGCAGCAAATATGGCGTTACATATCGGTCCAGATTGGCAATGGCTCCATTCTCATGCACGGATAGCACCGGAAATATCCCGGTAGTCCGGCGTTCTTCGGTCAAAAGTGCCAGGCCATATTTCATAGCATCCTTAGGAGACTTGATTTTGACTTTCTTACCGTGAATAGAGATACTGCCCGATGCCAGCTCCCGTAGGCCGAATAGAGCTTCAATCAGCTCCGTCCGCTGAGCACCAACCAGACCACCGATACCAAGGATCTCTCCTTTTCTAAGCTCGAAGGAGACGTTCTTGAACGATTTGTCCACAGTTGAAGTTAATTCATGTGCTTGCAAAATGACATCTCCAGGCACGTTGTCGCGTTCTGGGAAACGATGTGTCAGATCACGTCCGACCATCTTGGAGATAATAAGATCCGTTGTCATCTCAGCTGCCGGCCAGGTGCCGATTTTCTTCCCGTCACGCATGATGGTGACATCGTCCGAGATGCGAAGGATTTCCTCCATTTTGTGAGATATATAAATGATGGCGACGCCTTTGGCTTTCAGATCACGGATAATACGGAATAAATGTTCAACTTCCACACCGGTGAGCGACGAGGTTGGTTCATCCATCACGATAATTCGAGAGTTAAAAGATACCGCTTTCGCAATTTCGATGGACTGGATCTTGGACACAGATAATTTACCAACTAGGGTATCCGGCTTTAAATCAATATCCAGCTGTTTGAAAAGCTCTTCCGTATCACGGTACATCTTGCTGTGATCCACGAATTTAAATGGCCCTACTCCCTTCATAGGGAATCGACCGAGCCAAATATTCTCCATAACATCCCGAAAAGGGATCGGATGAAGCTCCTGATGGATCATCGATATGCCGTTTGCTAAAGCAGCACTTGAATTCAGAATCTCGGTTTTTTTGCCATTTAGATAAATTTCTCCGCCGTCCGGCTTGTAAATACCGAACAGGCATTTCATCAGGGTCGACTTCCCTGCCCCGTTCTCTCCCATGAGCGCATGCACAGTACCGGGCCTAACCTGCAGGGTTACTTGATCTAACGCTTTAACTCCGGGGAACTCTTTCGAGATATTTCTCATCTCAAGGTAATACTCTTGTTCAGCCATTTGCATTTCGCCTCCTTACTACCGCATTTCCTATCCGCTTTATTTATACTTTGCTTATCATAAAATTCGGAAGGCTCCCTGCAGGTTTGCAGAAAGCCTCCCTTTCTTATGCCTTATGCCGAGAAGCTTTAATTCACTTATTGAGCGTCTTTCATGTTTTCTTTCGTGATTTTTTTGTAAGGAATCCAGATGTACTGCTTGTCGGTTACATCAAAGCCAACGCTTTCTTTCGTGATTTCTTTGCCTTGACCGAGCAGGGAAGCCAGTGTAATTGCTGCTTTACCTTGGTTGTTCGCATCGTTAAGAACGGTACCCAGCAAAGTTCCATCTCCAAGGGCTTGAAGCGCTGGTGCAGTGGCGTCAACACCTACAACCGGAACATATTTGCCGCCTGTGAAGTATCCACCCGCTTTCAAAGCTTCGATAGCTCCGAGCGCCATATCGTCGTTGTTCGCGAAGACAGCTTCGATCTTATCGCCATGAGCGGCCAGGAAGGCTGCCATTTTCTCTTGACCTTTTACGCGGTCCCAGTTCGCATTGTCTTCAGCCAATTTCTCAACCTTGATGCCTGCTTCTTCAACAGCCTGGATCGAATACTTCGTACGAAGCTCTGCATCCTGGTGACCTTGTTCACCCTTCAGCATGACATATTGGAGAACGCCGTCTTTATTCTTATCCGCTTCCGGATGAGCTTTCCAGTAATCTACAACCAATCCGCCTTCGAGGGAACCGGATTCTTCTGCTTTGGCTCCAACGTAGTACACCTTATCCCATTTCTTCATATCCTCAGGAAGCGGTTCGCGGTTCAGGAATACAACCGGAGTGTCTTTCGCTTTGGCTTTATCAATGATGACACCCGCTGCCGTACGGTCAACCGGGTTGATGACAAGAGCTTTCGTGCTCTTGGTCAAGAACAAGTCAACTTTATCATTCTGTGTCGGTTGGGAGTTCTGGCTATCTACGATCTCCACTTTCGCAATTCCTTTTCCGTTCTTCTCGATCGAGTTACGAACACCAGTCATGAACGTGTCATCGAACTTGTAAATCGCTACACCTACGCTCGGCTCAGTGGAAGAACCGCTGCTTCCAGAACTTGAACAACCCGCCAAGGCTGCTCCCAAAACCGATGTTGCCAGTACTACCATGCTTAATTTCTTCATATTTCTGTTGACCTCCCATAGTCTAATATGATGTACCTCTTCTTTATTTAGGTCTGCTGTGTGGGTCCTGTGAACCACTTGGTTACGTTTTCATTATGCATGAATATTTAACTTCTGCGAATCTAAAATTCTGATGTGTTTATATAAAAATTCTCACTAATCTGCTTAAACGAACACACAATAAAAGCGCCCCTTCCCCTTTCGGAAGAGACGCTTCATGAATCGTTCCTGTTCTTAATCACAAATTGTGTTCATCTACATACCTGCCATGCTCAGGCACGGCAAGTTCCTCAAAGTTCTCAGCTAAGTGGCTGAGTCCTATAATCAGTTGCTCACCAGACACCGGTCGTCCATGTCCGGTAACAGCCCTTTGCGGCTTCAGCGCCGCCAGCTTCTGCACAGACTCCTTCGCCTGCTCCCAATCCGGGGTGAAATAAGCTGGAGGACCATTAAGCTCGATATCTTGGGAAATGACCGATAAGGCAGATTCTTGTTTTACTGTGATGAATGCATCACCAGCAATTAAGGTTCCGTCTGAGTCCCGGTATAAAGAAATATGACCCGGGCTATGTCCGGGAGTATGAATCCAGCGCCAATCCGGAAGATAAGGAACACTCCCATTACTAGGAAGCGAATGCACCCCATTCTCCAGTACGATAGCCTTATGCGGATAGATCGGTGAAATTCCCGCCATTAATCTACCACCAACACTGGGATCAGCGGGCGGGTAGTCCTGCTTCCCTGTCAGGAATGGCAGTTCGAGTGGATGCGCATAGACAGGTACTTGCCAACGTTCGGATAGGGTAATTACCCCTCCCACATGATCAAAGTGCCCATGCGTGAGAATGATAGCTTTGGGCAAGCGTCCATAACGTTCAATCGCTTCTTTCTCGAGTGCATCCACCATAGACTCAAGGCCAGTATCAATTAGCACCCAATCCCCCTTGGAAGGCTCACCTACGAAACATACATTAGCGATAAGCGTCCGTACAAACGTAATATCCCCGGTAACGGATTCCGTATCGAGCGCACCCGTCATCAGCAGGCTTTTATCATTCACTTTCGAATCACCCCAAGTCTTAGGTAAATCTCGTACTAAAACGTAATTTACCCATAGACGAGTCGATCTATTACTTTGCAACAACAGGTAGACTATTTGATAAAAGGGAACAGAAGCTTCTGATTGTCCGGCCAGAGCATATTGTCCAGATCAATCAGCTTTGTTCCTGTATCAAAACGCTCTGAAATACTCTTGCCTTCGGCCAATTGGACTGCTGAAGCCACTGCCAGATAACCGTTGCTGTATGGATTCTGGACGACCATAGCCTGTACCGTTCCTTCTTGGAGCTTCTCCAGCATTTCAGGTGGATTGTCAAAAGTAATAAGTTTGATTCTGCCTCCATATCCCAGATCGTCAATCGCTTTGCCTGCGCCTATCGATGCTTCGGCATTTAGAGCTACAATGCCCTTAATCGCGGGGAAATCGTGAATCATGGTCTTGGTCAGCGTATCGGCTAATTTCTCATCAGAGCCACAGTACTCAATATCTGCGATCTTAAGGTCAGGGAAGCGGGCTATATAATCCGTAAAGCCTTCTTCCCTTTGATCCGCATTTCGTGCTCCTTTTACGAAATTAACGATGCCAATTTCACCTTCGGTACCTGTAAGTTCCACCAGACGCTGAGCCGCCTTCTGTCCAGCCTCGTAGTTATTCGCACCGATATAGGACTTCACTTTGGCCGAAGCGACTTCCGCATCCATGGACAATACCGGAATACCATAATAGGACGCTTGATCTGTTACTTGAGCCAAAGCCATATAATCACTGGCGGACAGAATAATTGCATCTGTTCCATTCTGGATGGATTGCTCCATTAAGGCAATCTGTCCTTTATAATCATTTTCGTTAGCTGGCGCCATGAAATCCAGCTTTACGTTATATTCCTTTGCAGCCACTTCTGCTCCCATTTTAATCGTCTTCCAATAGTCGCCGTGGTCCATTTTGACGATCATACTCACCCGGGTAACGGATTCCTCTACCGCTCTAAGATCCATTGGAGAGGAACAGGACCCAGCCGAAATGAATAGGATCATCATCACTCCAAACCGAAGAATGAGTTTCTTGATCTTCATGGCTGTCCTCCATTATCCTGTATATCCGTTCTTGTGATTATAGGAAGCCTTACGGTTACAGACGTTCCCTCTTCCAGCTCACTTTCAAAAGTAAGCCCATACGGCGTACCATAGTACAGTGAGATTCGTTCATGCACATTCCTTACTCCTACCCCAGATCCGCTCTCTTGCCTGGCTCGTCCTGATAATATTCCCTTAAGCACTTCATCAGACATTCCCACGCCATTGTCGGTCACACGAATGAAGAGGTACTCGTCCTCTATCCAGGAGTAAATTCCGATAAAACCTTCATCGACCATCATCTCGATTCCATGATGAATCGCGTTCTCGACCAAAGGCTGGAGAATGAGCTTAAGTGTCAAACAATTCAGCGCCTCATCCTGGGCCTCAATCTCATACTGAAACTTATTCTTGAAACGGATCTTCTGGATAATCAGGTAATTGCGCACATGCTCCAGTTCATCATGAACCGAGATAATATTGTTCCCTTTGCTTAGGCTGATCCGGAAGAACTTGGATAATGACGTGATGGTGGTAACCACCTCTTCCTTTCGGCCCATTTCCGCCATTCGAGTGACGGAATTCAAAGTGTTATATAGAAAGTGAGGGTTAATTTGTGCCTGAAGAACCTCAAGCTCTCCTTTGCGCTTCGCTTCCTGCTCCAAAATAATCTGATCCATAAGTTCCCGGATTCGACGGATCATGAGATTGAACCTCTTAGAGAGCTGCTCAACCTCATAAGCCCCGCTTACATCAATAATGGTGCCAAAGTCACCATCCTCCACCTTCTTCACCGATCTCTCCAGATTGCGGAGAGGCTTAGCAATACGGTAAGAGACAAGAACAGAGACGATCAGAACGATCCCAAGCATCACGAGCAGGAACCAGAGCATGAAGGCATTAATGTCCTTCCTTGTCGTCATAATCTCATCCGCATAAGTGACGCCCACGACCTTCCAGCCTGTGGGCTGAACGGTCTTGATGGTTATAATCCGCTCTTCCCCCGTGGAATCATCCATATAGCTGCCGAAGGAGTAATTCAGCACGGGCTCAAGGTTCTCATATTTAAGTCCGGCATAGATTAGCTGCTGCTGAGGATGGTAGACAATGTTCCCAAGACTATCAATGATATACACATACCCCTTCTTGCCGAGACTAACCCGCTTACTCAGTTCATCAATGGTACGGAAATTAATGTCAACTGCCAGGATGCCTTTTTTCTTCATCCCTTGATCCAGATAACTAATCTCCTTACTCATGGTGACCACCCAGCGGTACGGGGATTTGAACACATTTTGAATATGAGGTGCGGAGAATTGAAGGAGACCCGGGTGTTCCTGAGCTGCTTCGAACCATCCCTGCCTCGGTAGTCTCGAATTGGGACGCATCCGGACACTCGGCGTGTTGAGTACCAGCTCGCCACCCTTGGTGAACAAAGCGATTGAGACCAAATCTTCACGGGTATTAAGAATCGTACCTAATTGGCTCTCCAGCTGCTCCCCTGTTAACCTCGAGGCGTTACCGACACGGTCCTCTACCAATTCAAAAATATCTTTCATCCCCGAGACATAGAACTCCAGATTTAGGTTCACCTGATCAATAATCTGACCTATGTTAAGGTAAGTGTTCTCTTCTGAAGATTTGGAGAATTTGTTGTACAGCATCACGCTCACAAGGAGCACGGTAATTATGGTGATGAACATGAACGATAAGGTAATCATGACCTGAATCTTCTTATAATGAAACCGTCCAATCGGCTGAAATAACGTCTTCCAAAATTTCATTGCGCCCTGGCTCCGCTGCGATATTCCTTCGGTGAGATTCCAAACTTTTTGCGGAAGCAGAAGCTAAAGTAATTCGGGTCAGCAAAACCTACATGTTCCGCAATCTCAAAAGCTTTTAACTCCGAATTCCGAAGCAGTTCCTGTGCAGCCTCCATTCTTATGCTAAGAAGATAATTCACAAAGGTCATTTTGACCTCTTTCTTGAAGATGGCACTGAAATAACCGGTGCTGATATGCAAATGCTCACACACCTTGTTGATAGAAATCTCACTTTCCCGGTAGTGCTGGCGAATATATTCCTTGGCATCCTCAACAAGGCGGTTATAGCTGGACTCCCGGTCCGAGGCAATTGAATTCCTTAGCTTCAGGCACAGATCTTTGAACCAAGCTTTTGCCTCCGATGCATGTGAGAACTTCGTTATTTCCCCGAGTCCCGTTGCCCCATTCCCGAACAACCGATCCAGATCGACATGGATCTCCTTAGCCACCTTTACAGCAGCAGTCAGCATCTCCAGCAAATAGATTTGAAATTCCTGATATGAAATTCCAGTATCCGTGATCCGGTTAAACAGCTGATCCATCAGAATGTTGATTTCCTGCTCTGTACCAACCTTCAGGCACCTTACAAGCTCTTGTTCGTTAAAATCGCTGAAGGTGAATGGTTCCGAGGAGCGATTCTCCATATCCTCGATCCAGATCACCTTATTCCCACCATATAGTAATCGATAATCAAGGGCTTGTACCGCATCTTTATAGGACATATACAGCTTTTGAAGACTGTCCTGTACGCTTCCAGCCCCAATCGTAACGGTCCGCTTCAAATATTTCTCCATACTGTAACGAATTTCTTCCAGCATACTCAGTGACGATTGACTTACTGATTCCGAATCGCTTTCATCACTAATACTTAGTACGACTACCTCATCATGGTGTATAAAAGCATGGCCACTTTCATACTTCTCGGCGATTTCTGAAGTGATATTCAGCACGGCGAACAACTCCAGATCATGATCAAAAGTCTCTTTAAGAGAATGAGCCCCTTCCTGCTCCGAAGTTAAAACCTGAGTCTTTCCCTCCATTGTTTTATGATCCAGCCTAATAATCGACACCATATACTTGCTGCCTTCCAGATATAACGAGTAAGACTGAATCTTGTCATGAATCTCATTCTGGGGAAGTCTGCGGGTTACCAGTGAGGACAGAAAAATACTCTGCAACACGGGAAGGTTCCGCCGGTAATGTTCAGTCAAGAGATGAATGTTCTCTTTCTGAGCAACCTCTTCATCAATGTTACCTTTAACCTTAAGCAGGATATGAATTAATTCCTGGGAGGAAAATGGCTTTAGAACATATTCATCGATCTGCAGCCGGATAGCTTTCTGGGCATATTCGAATTCTTCGTACCCGGTCAAAATTATAATTTTGGTAGCCGGGTAGTTCTCCCTGATCCATTCGGACAGTTGAAGCCCGTTCATAAAAGGCATCTGAATATCAGTAACCACGATATCCGGTTGATGCTTTTCAATCATTTCCGCAGCTTCGCGCCCGTTCTCGGCCGTATCCGCCACAATAAAGCCTAATGCATTCCAATCGATTTCGGTCAGTAATCCTTCCCTTACATCTGATTCGTCATCGACTAAAACTAACTTATACATGATAACCATCCTTCGGGTAGGGTGTGAACCTGCAATAACCTTGTTGCATCCCATAATTCAACATGAAGATGCAAAACTATTGTAACCGTTTACTCTCAATCCCTCAACGAATTTATCATTTTCAGATGAAGACTTTCGGTTTAGAAAACCTGGAATTATTCAGGCGAAATGGTTGACACCAGCACAACTTTGGTTAAATATGGATAGTGGACCTTATGGTCTATTTTAATATTAACTCATTTTTTGAGAAGACAAAGGAGAACAACATGTTGAAGAAATTGATGGCAGCAGTAATTTTGATGGGCTTATTATCAGCCTGCGGTAACAACAGTACGACGGAGAAGAAAGCAGATACGGGGACAAACAAGCCTGCTTCGTCCGCATCATCATCAACACCTGCTTCTACAGAGCCGGCTACAAATTCTACAGAGGACTCCAAAACCTCAGAGCAGAAGAAAGAAATCCCTGCTGATTTCAAAACTTATGAAAATGAACTATTTAATGTCTCCTACCCAAAAAGCTGGAGTACATACGATGAGAAGCAATTAAATAATCCTATGATCAAAGCGGCTTTCTATGATCCTAAACCTACTGAGAACTTCGCAACAAATATTAACGTGACTGTGAATGCCGACACTACCTATACAGCTAAGGTTATTGCCGAAAGCTCAACCAAGCTGTTAGAAGAAAAAGGCGAAGCAAACGGAATGTCAAATTATAAGCAAATTGAATATAAAGACGTCGATCACTCCGGCTTCAAAGCGGGAATCTCAACGTCCAGCTATACTAACACTCAGACAAAGTCTGATATTATCCTGTCTCAGCTGATCATTCCGGCTAAGAAGAATACTTATGTGGTCAGCTTCTCATCCACCAAAGAAGCTTATGATAAATCCAAGGACACGCTAGTCAAGGATATTATGGATTCCTTCACAATTAAAGAGTAATCAGATTCTATACCGCCTGCTTCTAAGGAAGCGGGCGGTTTTTTTTATTGCATAATTCGTGCAGGCAATTTCCAAATTGGATAAAAAAAAATCATCCCTAAGGGATGACGTATGATAAAGGTGATTTATTCCAATGTTTTATAAAGACGGTATCCTGCGCATTCAAAGCCCATCCGTTCGTAGAACGGTTTGGCATCTGTACGCTCTTCATCTCCCGTGGACAGGAACAGCTCCTGGCTGCCCTTTCGTTTCCCCCAGGATTCAACTTCATGAATCAGTCTCTTTCCAATGCCCTTGCCTCTGTGATTCTCATCTACAACAAGTGCGGTAATACGAGTAACGGGCTGCTCCATATCATGGGTCTGCAGTTGTCTTAGGCTGACGGTACCTACTACTTCACCATCAAGTTCTGCTACAAAATTACGAAAATGCGGATGATTCTCACATGTCGCAAGTCTTTCTTCCATAACACTTACCGTTGTGGGATAACGAAGCTGTCTCATTAGAGCCGTAATATCCTTCGCATCTTCACGTGAACATTTGCGGATTAAGAGTGCCGGAGCACATACCTGGTTACTCATTCAGCCCATTCCACCTTTAATAGACTTGCCGCCTTTTTGGCATGGATGCGTGCAGTCTCCACATCTTCATCTGCACTGAGCGCTACTGCCATCCGACGCCCCGGCTTAGTGAGCGGCTTACCGAAAATTCTGATCTGTGTACGAGGAATTTCAAGTGCTTCACGAACTCCGCTAATCTTAAAAGACCGGCTCTCCCGGTCAGCCTTCAATGTAGCTGAAGCACCCGGAGTCAGCACATGCACCGAAGGTACTGGGAAGCCGAGAATAGCTCTAACATGCAGAGCAAATTCGGACAGGTCCTGTGTAACCATGGTGACCATGCCTGTATCATGCGGACGAGGAGATACCTCACTGAACAGAATGCCTTGCTCTGTTACGAACAACTCCACACCGAACAATCCATATCCGCCAAGCGCATCCGTAATGGTACGGGCAATTTCCTGTGCTTCTTGAAGAGCCTGCTCACTTATGAAATGAGGCTGCCAGGATTCGATGTAATCGCCGTCCTTTTGAATATGACCAATAGGAGGGCAAAAAATCGTCCCGGAGACACTTCGAACTGTAAGCAGTGTAATCTCGCTGTCAAACTTTACAAAAGATTCGACAATTACCGCTGCGCCCTTCGCACGGGCACCTTCAAGTGCCGCATTCCAGCTGGCTTCAGCATCTTCCGGTGTCCGGCATACGGTCTGCCCTTTTCCTGAGGAACTCATCAGCGGTTTAACCACACATGGTGTGCCTAACTCCTTGACTGCTTCTTTCAGGCTGTCTAGACTGTCTGCAAATCGGTAGTCCGCGGTAGGAATGCCGAGCTCTTCGGCAGCAAGGCGCCGAATTCCTTCGCGATCCATCGTAAGACGAGCCGCGCGGGCGGTCGGAACCACATGGTATCCTTCCTCTTCAAGCTCTAGCAGCGCCGTAGTAGCAATGGCTTCAATCTCAGGCACAATGATATCGGGCTTTACCTGATGAATCAGATTCTTTAGTGCCTTAGCATCAAGCATGTCAATAACATGAGACTCATGGGCTACCTGCATCGCTGGTGCATGTTCATATCGATCCACTGCAACGGTCCTTACACCTAATCTTTGCGCTTCAATGATGACCTCTTTGCCAAGCTCTCCACTGCCAAGCAGCAGCATCGTTCTAGCATGATCAGAAAAAGGAGCACCCCACATTCGTCTGAAATCCCCCTAGTTTATATGGATAAAGTTAAGTCAGTGTAAAAACAACTTAAATTCATCCATTTAGATAAGTAGTTTCTTCTTATCTATTTTCCGGGTTTCTCGTCCAGAATGCAAGAGTGCTCCGCTAAAAATTCATTCAATTCCGACAATAAGTTACAAAAATCTGAATTGTGCTTCTATTAACCCACTGTAAATTCCCTGATGCTTCATAAGCTGGTCATGGTTCCCTTCTTCCTTGATCTCCCCGTGGTCAAGAACAACGATATGATCTGCATGTCTGATCGTTGACAACCGGTGAGCGACAATGAAGGAGGTCCGTCCTTTAAGGAGGACTTTCAAGGCCTCCTGGATTTTTAGTTCAGTCTCTGTATCGATACTTGCAGTAGCTTCATCCAATATAAGGATACGCGGGTTAGCGAGCAGCGCTCTGGCAAAAGACAGGAGCTGACGTTGTCCCATGGATAGAGCGCTTCCCCGTTCCTCTACTTCAGTCTCATATCCTCCGGGCAGCTGGGTAATAAAATCATGGGCGTCAACAGCCCTCGCCGCAGCCTCGACCTCTTCATCCGTGGCACCCAGGCGTCCAAAACGGATATTGTCCCGAATCGAACCCGAGAAAATGAACGTATCCTGAAGCACGATCCCGATCTGGCTTCGAAGACTCTGAAGCGTGACATCGCGGATATCATGACCATCTATAGTTATCCTACCTTGCGTAATATCATAGAACCGGCTGACCAGGTTGATAATTGTACTCTTGCCTGATCCGGTATGCCCTACGAGTGCAACGGATTGGCCTGCCTGAACCTGAAGATTGATTCCTTTCAGAGCTGCGCGGCCTTTCTCATACTCGAATACGACATGATCAAAATGAATATTTCCGTTAATGGTAGGAATCGGCTTGGCATCCGGCTTATCCGCCACCGATGGCTGTTCATCAATAAATTCAAAGATTCTCTCCGATGAAGCCATAGCTACAAGAAGCTGGTTATACATCTGACCGAGCCGGTTAATCGGGTCCCAGAAGTTACCAACATAGTTACTGAAGGCTACAAGGAGACCAATGGTAATCTCTCCAGATTGGATGAGGTAAGCTCCCAGCCAGAATAGAATAAAGCTTCCGATTCCGCCGGTAATTTCAATAAGCGGTCCAAACATCTGGTTCATCGCTGAGGCCTTATCCCAGGATTTCTTGCTGTCCTTGTTCATCGAATCAAAATAATTCATGTTCTCTTGTTCCTGAGTGTACGCCTGGGTCACTCGTATCCCTTGAATGGACTCATTCAGATGGGAGTTAATCCGAGAGTTCTTCGTCCGCACCACCTGCCAAGCGATTCGGATCGTCTGCCGCAGCTTGGTTGAGATGAAGAACATGATCGGCACCGTGATCATCACGGCAAGACCAAGCTTCCAGTTCACCAGCAGCAGGATGACCACGATCCCAAACAGCTGCACACAGTCAATCATCAGGTTGACTACCCCGTTGGTGAACAAGTCTTGCAGGGAGTTCACATCATTGGTGACCCGAACAAGAACCGATCCAGCCGGGCGTTTGTCATAGAAGTTGAAGGAAAGCTTCTGAATATGACGGAACAGGTCTGATCTAAGATCATAAATGACCCTTTGACCGATAATATTCGTATATTTGATACGGTAAGCACTCGCAGCCCATTGAATTAGATACAGGATAATTACGGACGCTGTAATGAGGTACAGAAGATTCAAACTGCCTTCCTTAACGATCGCTTTGTCAATGGCCAAGCTCGTTAGATAAGGCACAGTCAGCTTGGTAATTGTACCAAGAACCATCATAAGAATTATCAGCGGCAGCAGCTGCTTGGCATAAGGCCTCATATAAGAGAACAACCTTCGGAACTGCTTCCAATCAAAGGCCTTGTCGATAGCATCATCGTCCTTATAGACAAATCTGTCATTCAGTTCCTGCTTCTTCGTAAGCCCCGGTTCCTGCTGCTTGGCTGCAAACTCGGTTTGTGTACTCATGCTGGGTTCACCTCATCTTCCTTATCCGATATTCGGGAAAGATAATCCGCATACTGAATACGGAACACATCCTGATAGGGACCCTTGGTATTAATAAGCTCATTATGTCTTCCCTGCTGGACCACCCGTCCTTGATCCATGACGAGAATCAGGTCGGCATGTCTCAGCGAGGAGATCCGGTGAGCAATGATGAACGTCGTTCTTCCTCTCATGACCTCCTGGAATCCGGTCTGGATTTCATGCTCGGTCTCCATATCTACAGCGCTCGTGGCATCATCCAGAATAAGAATCTTCGGATTCTTGAGCAGAGCCCGGGCGATGGCGATCCGCTGCTTCTGTCCTCCCGACAATCCCATTCCGCGCTCACCAACCACCGTATCATATCCATCCGGCAGTTCCATAATGAAATCATGGGCCTTGGCGAGCCGGGCTACACGGATGATCTCGTCCATAGAGACATCCTTGATCCCGTAAGAGATATTGTTGCGGATAGAGGAGGAGAACAGGAACGTCTCCTGGAACACCGTAGAAATCTGTTCACGCAGCTGTCTAACCTTGATCTTCCTAATATCTATACCATCGAGTATAATACTGCCCTCATCGATATCATAAGCACGCATCAAAAGCTGAATAATCGTAGATTTACCGGAGCCGGTTCCGCCAAGGAAACCAATTACAGCTCCCGGCTTAGCTTCAAAATTAATATCGGCCACGGCCGGCATTTTGTTGCCGTAGGCAAAGGTCACATGATCAAAGACGACATGTCCTTGAACCTGCTCTCCATGAAGGTCCCCGGCATCCTCATCATCTTTCACATCAATCGGCTGATTCAGAATTTCGAGCACACGTTCCCCGGAAGCCTTGGACTGGGTATAGTTATTAATATGGAACCCCAGTCCCCAGAGAGGCCCGATAATGAACCAGATCAGGCCAAAGAATGCAACCAATTCCCCTAGCGAAAGGGATTTATGTATAACCAGTGTCCCCCCTACCCCCAGTAGAATGGCAACACTAAACGATGCGAGCAGCTCCATAACAGGGAAATATCTGCTCCACAACAAGGCAGCAAAAATTTGATTCGATTTGTATCTTTCGTTACGCTCGGAGAACTTATCTACTTCATATGGCTCTCTTGCAAAAGACTTTACCGTTCTTACTCCAGTAATATTCTCCTGAACGGAAGTTGTTAGAGAGCTTAGGGCTAGGCGCATTTCCTGAAATGCCGGGTGAATCTTGGATTCGAATTTCCATGCAACGAGAACCAGAAAAGGCATGGTGATCAGGGTTAAAACCGTTAGCTGCCAATTAATCGACATCATCATGACAGCGCCAAAGCTGACCATGAAGAATAGGTTGAGCAGCTGGGCGAAGCCGAAACCTATAAAGAGGCGGATCGCTTCCAGGTCCCCGGTCAATCTGGACATCAGGTCACCAGTCTTCGCTGTATCATAGTAGCGGAACGATAAAAATTGCAGCTTCTCGTAACAAGCATTCCGAAGGCGATAAGCCAAGTAATTCCCTAACCGTCCGCCGAAAAATCCGCTCATAAATTGCAAGAAAGCCTTTACAACAATAACTGAAAGCGCTGTTAAAGCAAGATACGGAGCCTCACCATAATTCCTCGGTGTGATTACTTCGTCTATCAGTTTTCTTAGCAAATTGGGGTACACCAGCCCCAATGCCGTTGCGGCTGCAAGACATAGTATCGAGAGAATCAGAAGGTGGTTCTTCTCCCGGTAATAGACGTGCAATTGCCTGAGAACATTCATATGTCTCCTCCTCGCTGCCATCCGTCAATTTAGGAACTTTAAGCAGTTTACCACCATGACTTTAAGGCAGCAAAGAGGAAATAACTTCATATTAATGAATATAATAGTTCAAACTTCATTTAAGAGATACTAATCTGATATCGCCTTCTAAATGCTCATAAATGCTCAGTATATCTGCCTAAGCTGTTGTTCGGTCTTTACGAGGCTTCTTCCCAGCTCTTCCATTGCGGCTGTTTCCTCGCCCGAGCCATCGATTTCACGCATTTCCCTTTCCCATTCAAGCCATAAATCCATGAAATGATCGCATACGCTCATCTTCCGAAGTCTCGCCCCATCACAGTAATATTGGGCATACATACTCTGAATCCGATCCACAGCTTCTTTAACGATCTCCTCCAAGGGAGACTCAAGAGCTTCCCGCAGCGTCTCTCTTCCTTTTCCCTCAAAGAAATGTTTTGGATTCTTGAAATAGGACCAATAAGCATGCCAATCGAGCTTGCCGGTAAGCAGTCCTTCCCCGATCTCCGGTGTAGTCCATGGAGTAAGATCCTTGGCATACAAGAGCGGGCCAAGATCTCGCCGTTCAGCTTTCTCAAGCCATCTGCCCTCTTCTCTCTTCACTAGAGAATTCACCTTTTTCTCAAGCCGCAAGGAGGTAGCCTGAAGTTCCCGTTCCAGTTCACCAGATAGATGTGCTGTCCAGTCATGCACAGATACAGCAAATTTCTTCTTCAGATCGCCTCCGTCCTCCTGGAGCAGCGAAGGGTGAAAAAATTCGCGGTAGAGATCCATGGAAGCGAGCCGCAATCGCTGGCGCACATGGAACAGGAGTTCATCCGTTTCCTGAGTTATCTCACTGCTCAGATCCAGATTAGCGAGCTCATCAAGTGACTTCTTATAGCCCGTACGTTCCGTATCCAGACGCAGGAGAATTCGCTCCCGATCCAGTCCGGACTTGGATAATGCAGAGAGCCTCTGCTGCACGCGGAGCACGCTTTGATGAAGCTCGTCAGCTGCTGAGCTCGCGGCAAGGCCGCTGAGGTCATTTCCTATAAAGGAATCGAATGCCCCTTCAAATACTTCGAAGCCGGAAGAAGACAGCAAGCCGTGATTCCCTGCAAGCTTGGCATCCAGCGCATTTAGGCTGGACACAGGATAGATCTGAGGACGCTCAATTCCCGCTGTGCGCAGACTGGAGTCCACATGAGCTACGACCTCCTGTAATTCATCAGAAGATGACGCCAGGTCTGCCGCATTGACGATAAAGAACATCTTATCCAGAGCAAAATTGCCCTTTACCCGTCCAAGCTGGGCTAGAAACTGCCGATCCGCGCGTGAGAACGCATGATTGTAGTACGTTACGTATAATAAAGCATCTGAATTTTTCATATATTGAAAGGTAACACCTGTATGCCGGGCATGGATAGAATCTGCACCTGGTGTATCTACCAGAACAATTCCCTGCTCTGTAAGCGGGCAGCTGTAGTACAAATCGATTCCGGCTACAAAGCAGGCCCGTGCCTCCTCAGCAACAAAAGCCGAGAATTCAGTTATATCGACAGACAGGCTTGTCCCAAGCTTGCTTTCATAGGAGTTCCAACCCGTTGCTGCCGCCTGCAGAAAGCTATAATGAGAGCGGCCTGAGGCAGGAATATCTTTGGCTTTCAGCTTTCTGACAGCCTCCAGCCAAGACTGTTCCTTCCAATCTCCGAGCTGGAGCACGCCGAAGGAGTAAGCCAAGTCCTCCCGCATAGCTTCCGGAGTCTTCAGCATCACCACGGCTGTGCCGTGAGCATAATCTCCCTCCGGGGCCAGGATGCGGTTGATCGCCGCCGTGGTCGGATGCGGCGATACCGGCAGTACGCGCTGCCCCAGCAGGGCATTCGCGAACGACGACTTGCCCGCGCTGAAGGCCCCGAACAGCGCGACCGTGAACCGACCGCGGCGCAGCTCGCCAGCGCGCGCGGTCAGCGCACGCACCCCCGCCTCGAAGGCGGGGTGCGGCGCAAGCGCCTCGGCCGCGCCTTCCAGCAGCGCGGCCGCTTCATCCAGCCGCCGCCGGATCGGCACGGCGGCTGGCGCCGCAGGAGCTGCCGCTTGCATCGCTGCGGCAGCGGGCGCCTCTTGCGCCGCCTGCATCTGCGGCGGCGCAGCGGGTTCCCTCACCTCCGGCAGTAAGCCGGGGGTGAGGGCTGCGGGCGCGCCCAGCAGCGCCCGCATCTGCGCGGCGCGTGCTGCGGCGCCGCGGTCAAGGGCCTGTAGACGCGCGGCGAGGTTCGCGCGCGTCAGCAGCGTCTCGCGGCGCTGCGAGAGCTCGCCGCGAACGGCCTCCTGCTGCGGAGCCAATCCCGCAAGCAGCTCGGCAGCAAAGTCTATGGCGGCTCTGCGGTACGCCGCCGTAATCACGGCTTTGACATCCGCTGCATAATTCAGCGTTGACTCGCCGGATACCGTGGCTCCGGCCTTCACCGGGCCAGAGATCCATTCGAGGCTTGGCTTCGGTAGCTCCTCGTCTAATTTGGCCTCCCATACGGCCTGCCACAGGTGATATGACTGCCCTAATTTTCGTAATAAATCCCGAACATGCCAATCCACCTGCGCCGAGACCTGCTCACTCAGCTTCTGAAACAGCTCATCCTGCCGGCGCTGCTTCTCGGCTTCCGTTTTGCCTGCAGCGAACAAGAAGCCCATTTTAAAGCCGGGGCTTCGACTCTCCAGATAGAGCTGTGCCGCTTCCCGAATAGGCGGTGTCATCAGCTGTGCACTGCCCAGCAGCTTGTCCAGCTCGGCAGCCAGGTCAGTTTGAAGTCTGGAGGGTAGTGTCTCGTTCTCTTCCGCCGTCCGCTGTAGGGCGGCTATTTCATCCTCCACCCGTGCAGCCGCTTCTTCCCCACCGAGTTCATGAATTAATCGTTCACGCTCCGGTTCTTCAGAGCTAGCGAGCTGCTTCAGATGAGCCTCAGCCGTATGGAAAGCGGAGCAGCTGAGGGAATACTGAAGCAGACCTTCCCTATGCTCCATCAATTCGGCAAGAACCCTTTTTAACTCGGGAAGCATATTACGAGGATGTTCCTGCTGCTTTAAGGACAAATAGAAGATGCCCGCTGGCTTCACCTGCCATACTTCAAAGGCTTGTTCCACAGACTGACGATACTTATCGAAATCCAGCTCCTGTTCCCGGTGTTTATCAATTTGATTGATGACAAGATATACCGGTTTGCCCCAATCGGACAGACTTTTGGCAAAGATCAGATTGGTCTCAGACTGCACATGATTGTAATCCATCACATAGAACACCACATCCGCCAAATGAAGCGCCGATTCGGTCGCAAGGGCATGGCCCGCGTCATTCGAATCTACCCCCGGTGTATCCAGAAGCACTCCCTGGTTCTCCAGTAAGGGAATTTGATCCCACACTGCAATCCGTGTATACTCCTCTCCATTGCGGCAGTATTGTTCCAATTGCTCCAGAGGAGCGAGCACGGGCTCTTCTTCAGAAGATTTGGTAAGCAGCACCCGTGGTGCCCCGTTACGAATCATGACGACATTCGCACTGGTGGGCAGCGGGCTGGCTGGCAGCACTCTTTTGCCGCACAGGGTATTGATCAGGCTTGACTTCCCCGCGGAAAAGTGCCCACAGAAGGCAATCGTAAGCTCTCCGGACTGCCGCTTTAAATCCAGCTCTTCAATATCCCTGCTTGCCCTGAGATCGTAAGCTTGGCTCAGATGATCCTTCAAGCTATGAAGTAACTGCTCCACAGGGAGCCAGTTTTGATCTGATAACGTTTTCATTGGAAAGTCTCTCTCCTGACTGCATTCTTCTATGTGGTTCCTAAATATATAAATATGGTGTTTATTTTATCATTCAGGATCACTGCTTGGAAGCCATCCTCAGGCAAAAAAAATAAAACCGAAAAAATTCGGTTTCATTTCAGGTCGTACAATTATTCAGTAGATCCGCGAATATCCTAAACTACTAACCTGCAGTTACGACTTCGCTTTCATCTGAAGGAATCAAAATTTCAAACACTTTGCCGTGTTGAAGAATCGTAATTCCTCTGTTCTTGTCTTTCATTACTACAACTTCCGGTTTCTTCGCCATGCGCTCCAGATAGTGTTCAGGAACCTCACCTGAGTCGCTGATTGTAATTCCTTCTAGCTCACGCTCGTCATTCTCACTCAAATTAATCTCAATCACCTGTTCAAACATATCCGAGAAAAGCTCGAAATTGTCTGTGTAAACGGAAATACATCTCATGAAGTCTCATCCTCTACTATCAATATCATTTTTTGGCCTTACTCTCTCTATCTTCTCTAAGCTGCGCAGTTTTCATACGCTTTTTGCCTTCCCGGCACACATCAAGCAGTGGACATACCTGGCAGTTCGGGGATTGCGCCTTACAGTGATATCGTCCAAAGAAAATCAATCTATGATGTGTCAGTGTCCATTCATCCTTCGGCACCTGCTTCATCAGCTTCTTCTCAACCTCTAAGACAGAATCCTTCCAGCCTGCAAGGCCCAGTCGTTTGCTTACGCGCTCCACGTGGGTATCTACCGCAATAGCAGGAACCCCGAATGCATTAGAGACAACGACATTAGCTGTTTTTCTGCCTACACCAGGCAGCAGGACAAGCTTATCGTGTTCTGAAGGAATTTCTCCTCCATACTGTTCGATAAGAATCCGGCACAGATTATGGATGTGCTTCGCTTTATTCCGGTAGAGACCAATCCGGCGGATATCCTGCTCCAATTCTTCAATCGGAACAGATACATAATCCATCGGAGTATGGTATTTCTGGAATAAATCTGCCGTTACTTTGTTGACCGTAGCATCTGTACATTGTGCTGACAGAAGGACGGCAATCGTCAGTTCAAAGGCGTTGCTGTGGCTTAGTTCACAGTGTGCATCCGGAAACATGGCTCCAATACTGTCCAGTATGTGGCGGACTGCAGCCGCATTCATGTGCATTCCTCCCGGCAAAAAAAAGTCTTGATACGGGACTGAAGTCCGTATCAAGACGGTCAATCTCAGAAACATGACTTATTGTTTTTCGATCTCAACCAGCTTGTCATTGTTGAAATATAATACAATATTATCATTTTCTTTGAGGGATTGCACGGTTAAAGTGATGTCTCCTTGGTGAACATATGTTTCCAAAGTCACTCCATACCGATAATTATTGTCGTTAAAGTCATGTTTTACATACACTTCTTTGGAAGAAGCATCGTAATAGTTGAATGGACGAACGATAGAATTAAGTACAGTGAACACCGTTTGTCCAGTTTCATCCTTACGGATTTCCAAATGATCCGATGTTGTTAATGTATTCGCATTCGTGCTGACCGCACCACTGCGAATAACTTTAACGCCCGTGTTGACAGGGTAAGATACAGTGGCTCCTGTATAGTTCTTCACAGTAACTGCCTGACCATCCACACTAAGCACTTTACCTAGAGCAAGCTTCACAGCCTGAACAGATACAGCCGCCTTTCCGTTAAAGACAACGTTAATAAATTGTCCTACGCTAAGATCAGTCAGCTTAATGGCTTGGCCGCTGTCTCCTAGCAGCACTGCCTTGTCCACATAGAACTCATCCGTCACTCCCTTGGATTTCGCTCTTACCCGGTTATTTACTGCATCAATGGATACAATCTCAAATTGAACCGGTGTCTTAACAGCTATTGTCTGAACCGCATCCTGATTCGCCGTAAGCTGGGCAACTACACTATCACCTGGCTTAATGTCCGATACAGAAGGCGTTGCGATTCCGTAAATTTCTAATGGTGGTGTGCTGCCTGTGTAGTTCAAGGTAAGTGCTTTTCCTCCGGACAGCTGGATCGTTACAGTCTTGGCTGCGGTATTTGAAGCCACATAAGTACCTTCATATTTATAAATAACTTGGAGCGAAAGCGCACGATCTCCAATATGTGTAATACTGATTTTACGATCTTTCGTCAGCAGAGGTTCGATTCCAGCCAGGGTAGGCTGAGCCGAGTTATAGTCCAGCTTAGTTTTGTCATCAAGTGTATATACATGGAGTTTCTTGGCGGCATCAATTACTGTAAGTGCCTTATACTTGCTGTCATAGGACACAACCGCTGAATCCGTAAGCAGTTCGGACTGACGTCCAAGCACTTGAATCCGGGTTACCTTCTCTTGGGCATCAAGCGTGATTTCCACCTGATCGCCAGCACTCACATCTGCAATGAGATCGGACAGACCCGCATCCGAAATTCCATCTATGATGATGCTTGGTTTGTCGGCAAGAACTTTAACATCAAGAGAGCCGCTGGAATTCTTAAAAGTAAGCAGCTTACTTGTCCCATTCACATCAACCAGCATCCCGCGAACCGTACGTTCCACACTTTGTGTAACTTCCAAATTCGTAAATACACTATTTTTAACAGTGTACTTAACGGTGACATTTGGATTTAGTTCAGAAAGACTAATAATTTGGCTTTGATAACGAACGAGTGTGCTATCATCTACCTTGTACTGTTCAACACTACCTGATGCATCTTTAACTGTGACGGTCTTGCCATTCAAATCAACGGCTTGGATCGTTCCAGTGCCACTCTTATTCACAAGTCCGGACTTGACTTTAACAATCACGGTCTTCTTGTCAGGTGAGTAGGTTTCACGCTGAATTTCAATCGTGCTGTCCGCAGTCAGTGCTGCGGCTGTAATGACTTTACCATTCTGGTCGATGAACTGGGTTCCCGCATCGTAACCATAAGAAGTATATCCACTAGCTGTACTGAGCCAAATCGTGTTATCTCCTGTAATCTTGGCAAATGTTCCTTCGACACTGTCGACCTGCTGCTTTGGATCCGTTACTTCCACATAGGCTGCAGATCCAACCTTGTCAATCGCAACTACCTTAGTGAATGGCTTCAGATCACTCTTCGCTATCCGGGTCTCCGAATCGCTTGTGAAGTACACACTGCGGTTATCAAGTGCAAAGCTGCGTGTCCTACCGTTCATATACAAAGTCAGTTTGGAATCCGTAAGCTCTGAGATAACGCCCTCATACACGCCAGCATATGCTGGATTCAGATAAGATTGGCCACGGCTGAAGAACGTTGCAATCTGCGCGCGGGTCACAAGTCCAAGTGGATCGAACTTATTGCCGTCCACACCTTTGGTTAGCCCTAGATCAACCGCCACCGATACAAAGCCCCTTGCTCCAGCAGAAATCTTGGCATTGTCAGCAAATGTAGTAGCTTTCGCTGCTGCAGCTTTAGCTTCTGCTTCTTTTCCCAGTGCACGCACAATAATTTTGGCGATCCATTCGCGGGAAGCCTTCTTGGAACCCCATGTTTCTTTTGCTCCGGTCGCTGCCACCTCTTCGGTCTGATCAATCAGCTTCTGCTGAATTGCAAGCGCAACATAAGGTTTGAAATAATTGCCGGTCTTCATCTTATCTGGAACTACGGGTGACACTGGCAGCTTGCTATCCAGATTCATGAACCTTAAAGCAAGTGTGACTGCTTCCTCCTGGGTGATATTATCGCCAGGACGGAATTTCCCCTTATCTCCAAGAATAATTCCTTCGGATGCAAGTTTATAAATATGCTTCTCAGCCCAATAGCCGCTGGCTACATCACTGAAGATCGAAGCTGTTACCGTAGATTGAGCTGAAGTAGTAGTTGTGGCAGCCGTAGTAGTTGTATCCGCAAATGCAGCAGCGCCGCCGCTTAGGCACATTGCAGCAACAAGCATAGTAGATACCGCTTTACGAGATTGGCGCTTACGGCTTCTTTTGTAAGACATGAAATTCTCCCCTTTAACAAAAAATGGACTGCTGTATTCAGATTCGACATACAGCAGTCATATTCCTTTTCCTATTCCTATTCTCTCGTCATGGGATGCTCTAGTTCGACATGTCCCATCAGAGTATCTACCTGCTGTCCATCTACCAACAGCTCCAAGCTTTTCACTTCATCGAATTGGAAGCTTGTCTTCTTAAGCGCATCAAGGGCCAGGGATTCGCCTCCCGCTCCTAATCTCGCTTCGTCCGGCAAATGAATATCTACCGTCAGCATTCCGTCTTTGAGGCTAACCGACTTAAAATTCACTTTCTCCCAAAGCGCGAACAGTTTGCTGTCCCCGCTGCTCTGAAGTGACTTTAAGGCAGCCTCATATTTATCCTGATCGCTCTCATACTTGATTTCTTTCTGAACCTTCTTGAGCTCAAGCATTTGATCATCCGTATAATAAGCATCGATGGCCAAGGTCTTGGACTTCGTGTCCGACGGCTCTGAAGTGCTCGGTGTAGCCGCCTGCTGCGCAGCTCCCCCAGTGGAAGTATCCGAAGTACTCGAAGTACCTGAATTACTCGAAGTATCCTTGGAGTTATCTGTAATGGTAGCAGGAGCCGAGCTCTTCTGTGTATTGTCTGCCACAGCCGCTGACTGCGGTTTCTGCCCACAACCTGCACTAATTCCTACAACTACAACAAGCAGCGCAGTGAACCAAATTTTTCTTGTCACTTTCGCTTCCTCCTTTCGGGAAACCTATTGAACTTTCAGATATTCCTTGATGCCTGCTACAATGCCTTCGGCCACTTTGTTCTGAAATGCCTCTGAATAGAGAAGGGCTTCATCTTTCGTATTACTGAGGTACCCGCATTCCAGCAGAACTGCCGGCATTGTCGTTTCCCGAGTTACATGAAGACTTGCATAACGAACTTTGCGATCTGTAAGCCCTGAAGCTTTAACCAAATACTTATGCATCACTTTAGCCAATTCCAGACTGGAATTTCGTGTGTAATAGGTCTCCACCCCGCTTGCAGCAGGTGCACCCGAGTTCGCATGCACAGAGATGAATATATCCGCCTTTAGCTTTTCGGCAATCTTTACACGGTCAGATAAAGTAGGATAAGTATCCCCGCTTCTTGTAAGGACAAGGTCAATATTCTTGTTGTTCTTAAGCAGAGCTTCCACTTTCAGAACAACAGCCAGATTGAAGTCCTTTTCCTTACGGCCCTTGACACTGATAGCACCCGGGTCCGTTCCGCCGTGACCGGCATCCAATACCACAAGTTTCTTACCACTAGTTCCCGGTGGTGTTACCGGTGTAGACGAATCCTTGTTCAAATCAACGATAATCAAACCATCTCCGGCATTTACCAGTTCATAATTTTTAGCATAGTTTAGGTCGAGCACAATGCGCACTGTCGAAGGATTATTGCTGTATAAAGAAAAGCGCACTTGTGAAACGTCAGGATATCCATTGATCTGAATGGACCCATTCTGGTTGTTATCCAGGATTCCGGCTGGAAAAGCATCATCAAAACGTGCATTAGGCACATCAACGACAATTCGATCCGGGCCTGTCATCTTAAATACATTTGGTTTTACCTTCCCACTCGCTGCGATGATCAGACGGTTATCACTATAACTGATACCACTTATAGTTGCATTTCCATCTGGCTGAGAAGTGTTTCCGCCATTGCTGCTTGGGGTAATAAGATATACAGATTTCGTTGTATGTTCCCAGTTGACCTTGAGCCCCATCTGCTCACTAATGAAACGCAGAGGGACCATAGAAGTATCACCTTTAAGGTAAGGAGCTACCGGAACGATTGCAGTCGTCCCATTAACTGTAGCTGTCTTCTTTCCTACAACCAGTTTAATCGAGGTATCCGCTTTCTTTATGGTTACCGTGCCTGTCTTATTCTCCCAGTTGACATTAAAACCAAGTTCCTCCATGACGACACGAATCGGAATCATCACACTGTCATTGACTTCTTGAACCTGATTATTTGAGGTCAGATTCAACTCTTTCCCGTCAAGATAAATATGCGTACTTGCCTCAGCCGCACTTCCCATCCCGGGAAAAGCCAATAAAAAGACGAACAAAACTGCAAAAAAACCTAATTTCTTCATCCTTCACCCCTACCATTCTTGTATTTGTCCGAGATGATTTCTACACATTGTGCTATCCTTCGACATCACCTGAACGACTATTAGACGCGGGTTTCTCTTAAAAGTTGCGAAATAATGCCAACTTTTCTGGCAGAATTTCCAGCTGATAACCCCTCTTTTTATTATCGACATTCCTTTCATTTTTGTTAGAACAACCTGTGTAGAGCCTCTAACTCGAACTAGAAAAACTATCCAGCTCACTAATCCAAATGTATAATTTGGATTCTATTACCACACAAAAAAAGAACCCGCTAAGCGGATTCTTAATTTTGTATACTATCGATTAAGATCTGGTCATCGGATGCTCCAATTCATCGTGTCCCATCAAGGTATCCACCTTGCTGCCATCAACCAGAAGCTCGATCGACTTGATCTCATCGAACTGGAAGAAGGTTCGCTTCAATGCATCAACAGCCAGAGTTTCGCCACCCGCACCCAGTCTCGCTTCATCAGGCAAGTGAATATTGATCGTCAGTTCTCCGTCCTTTAGATCTATGGACTTTAACTCAACCTTCTGCCAGAGAGCGAACAGCTTCTCATTACCGCTGTCCTTCAAAGTCTTGAAGGCTTCGTCATACTTATCATGCTCACTTGTGTAAGTGATTTCCTTGTGCTCCTCTTTCAATTCCATCATGTCATTGTCGGTGTAGTAACAGCTAATCGTTAACTTCTTGGCTGATTCCTTAGCTTGATTAGAAGGCTCACTTGGTGAAGCTGCTACTTCTTTACTGCCAAGCTGGGAATCTGAAGGAGTACTCGTCTCCGGATTGCCACTCGTTTCACTCGGAGTACTTACCTGTTCATTACTCGGTGGAGCAGATTGAGGCTTTTGTGCGCATCCTGCACTAACCAACATGAGCAGGATCAGTAACCCGGTGGTCAAACCCTTTCTCTTCATGCCAATTCCCCCCTTTTACTGGCTCTAGTCTACTGCAGGCCCAAATATTCTTTGATACCTGCTACAATACCCTCTGCAACGCGCTCTTGAAACGCATCATCATACATCAGCGGTTCATCATTCTTATTACTTAGGTATCCAACTTCGAGCAGGACCGCCGGCATTTTCGTCTCCCTGGTCACTTGAAGACTCTTCTGTCTAACTTTCCGGTCAGGAAGTCCTGTGGCTTCGACCAAGTATTTATGCATCACACCTGCGAGTTCAATACTGTCCGGCCTTGTGTAATAGGTCTCGCTTCCAGTTGCGGTTGGAGCTGCGCTGTTACCATGCACAGAAATGAAAATATCTGCTTTCAAATCATTCGCAATTTTCACCCGGTCACTTAATGTAGGATAAGTATCATCACTGCGTGTAAGTACAAAATCAATGCCCTGCTCATTCTTTAGCAGCTCTTGAATCTTAAGGACTACTGCCAAGGTAAATGTCTTCTCGTGTTTTCCAGTAATGCTGCTTGCCCCTGGATCGCTTCCGCCATGTCCAGCATCAATAACTACCAGCTTCTTGCCATTGCCTCCAGGTGGAGTTACAGGATCTGACGACGAATCTTTATTCAGATCTACGATGACAAGACCGTCACCAGCATTCAATAACTCGTAGTTCTTGCTATAGCTCAAATCAAGAACCAGACGTACAGTAGATGGATTGTTGTTAAAGAGCGAGTATCTAATTTGCTTCACATCGGGATAGTCTGTAACTTGAAGATTACCTTGACCCGAATTATCCAGCGGTTGACTATTTAGAAATGAATCCGAGAACTTTGCATTAGTAATATCCACCACAATCCGGTCCGGATTTGTTAGTTTGGATACTTTGGTGACAGCCTTCCCATCCATAGCAACGATTAATCGATTGGCACTAAAGCTTACCCCGTTAATGGATGCTAGTGTGGTCGACGGAGTCTCCCCTTTAGTTCCACCTGCCACATTCCCAGTGCTACCATTGGCAGTTCCACTTCCGGATGATCCGCCTGGAACAGGAACTTGGGTTGGATTACCACTTGCGTTACCGGCCCCAGTTCCACTGTTCGAACCACTTCCGCTCCCGCTTTGGGAGTCTGGCGTTGTCAGAAAGGCCGTCCTAAGCTTATTATCCCATACCACCTTGACTCCGGTCTGTTCGGATACAAATCGAAGAGGAACGTAGGTGACATCCCCTTTCAGCATAGGGGCCGCTGGCATAATAATCTTAGTACCATTGACATGCGCGGTTTTCTTGTTAACCGTTAAATCCAGGGTTTTGCTTCCCTGCTCAATGGTCACTTTCCCAGACTTGCTATCCCAATTAACGCTATACCCTAGTTCTTCCACCACGACTCGAATCGGTACCAATACGCTTCCTGAAATCTCTTGAACCTGACTGCCCTTGGCCAGCTTGATCTCTCGTCCATCCAGCTTAATGTGCGTATCGCCTGATGCCGCATGTCCCTGTCCGGGAAATGCCAGTAAGAAAAAAAACAGAAAAGCTAAAAATCCAAGTTTCTTCATCATTCACCCCTACCATCCTAATCAAAATTGTTTGTAAAAGACGATCAGGTGAATCCACCTGAGAACAACGGGAAACATGGACAATAAGGTCAACATCTTACGACATTAATGACGTCACGTTCTCTTAAAAGTTGCGAATTAGTACCATTTTATCAGGAAAAAAATGCATTTAATAGAGTTCAAAAAGAAACAGATTTGTAATCTGTGAAAATTAAATAACGCATATATTTCACCACTCCACAAAAAATGCACCTGCTAGAATTCATCAGTCAAACCTGCAGGGTTTTTCTGATAAATATTCTAAACGGTGCACTTCCGCTCATCCATGCAAGAATTCATTTAGACTAATTTTGTGCGACTCATAATCCGCGCCGATGCTTCTTAGTTGTTCTTCGATATTAGCAGCCCCCCGGTCAATCCCCTTATACACAGGTAGGGGAACCGCGTCCAGATAAGCTTTCGCCTGCGCATAATCGCAGGAGAACACTTTTTTGATGAACACCAATGTTTTAATTTTATCGGTGCCTGGTCCGGTGATGAAGACTTTGTAATAATCGTATTGTTCGTCTTCACCTATTTCCCAATCTTCATCTTCGATACCGCGGGGCCTCAGGACGCTGTGCAGAAACTCAGCAAGATTGTCGTGGGCAATAGAGAAATCCCAGGTCCCCGCCCCATGCGGCGCCGTATAAACAACCGTATCCCCTCTGGAAAGATCAATACAATACGGATCGCCTTCATCTGTAGCTATGACCAGATAATCACTCGGCCAATCTGTGATGGGTTCATCCATAACAGGATTATAATTGTAGCCTGATTGGCCCCCGATCAAGTCCTTGGCGCCATAAATTTGTAGATTGATATATTCATCTGTGCTCCAGGAGACCGATTCAGGTACATAGTGCTTCAAGAAGTGCAAGTATTCATCAGGCAGGGTCCACTGGCCGGAGACACTTTGTATCACCTGCTCATCCGCTTTGGCTGTTAGCCGCATAGGATACTTGTTATAGTAATCGGGATCTTGTTCCCTTGTTCGTTCCAAAGCCGATTGCATCTTCTCCAGCACTGCATCGATATCTTGATATGTATTGCTCAATAAGATCACCACTTTGATTGTATTAGAAATCCTCGCATTCATAGAAGCCCTGCCGCTGGATCCTCAAGGTAACTTGAGCAATTCCTTCACGCTTCATTTCTAATCCCTTCTTTGATCCATAACTCGTCCCGGGCTTCACTGAGCGCGAAGCCCAGCAGGTTTCTCCCCCGCCACTTAAGGGGATTCTCCACGTCTGGATTGGACTGGCCGATCCCTATCCCCCAAATTCGGTCCCGCGGGCTAGCTTCAACCAAAATGCGGTTCTTCGTCGACCTTAGATAGTCGCCAAGCTCCGTATTCTGCGAGAATTTGGCCAGACTGCCTCTTTTGACGATATCGTAGCATTCCTTGTCCCAGATATCCTTGTCAAAGTTTTGGACCGCACGCCCGTAGGCCTTCATCTCTTTGGGATGCTTGGACCTCAGTATTGCTTCAAGATTTTCCTCATCCCCGAACAGCCGGGCTTTCTCCGCCATCATGAACTGCTCAGCACAGGAATACTTTGTACCGTCAACCTCAAAGGAACTCATCCACCACTGACTGAAGCAGCTCTTGTCGACGCCTCCGTCCTTCGGCGGGGTATGACCCCAAAAGAACACAAACTTGAATCTTTTTCCTGAATTATAGGCTCTTCGTAACTCCTCAATATTGTATATCATTAGATTTCCTCCAAATTTCTCCGATACAAACGGGATGGCCGATGCCCGGCATTTTCAGTGTAGTGGTCTGTTTCGGTCACCAAATCCGTCACCTTGCGGCGGAACGCGGCCTTCAGCAGCTCTTTATCCAAAATCACCTCGTACACCTGCTGCAGCTCCGTCAAGGTGAACAGATTCGGCATCAAGTGCAGCGCAATGTCGGTGTAATTCACTTTTCCACGCAGGCGCTCGATGGCATAGGCTATAATTTTGGCATGGTCAAAAGCAAGTCCCTCATTAGACACGATTGCGTATGCCGTGCCCGTCAGGGTAGACCCCACCGTCACCTCCCGCTCAACAACCGCCGTGAACTCTTCTTCTCCGGCACCTAGCTTGAGTTCGTACTCCCGGGTCTTAATGTATCCGTCACTTGTCATCTCCTTCCGCTCCCGTATAAGCCGGTAGGTTACCTTGAACCAGGCAGCCTCGGCAGCATCGTCTCCCGCCTTCAGCTGCACTTGGTCGCTATTGATCAGGGCCATATAGCTACAGCTCATCACCCAGGTGCGGGGGTCGCGCCCAATATCGCTGAACGTATACAGCTGCTCCAAATAAACGTCAGTCACGCCGGTCTCCTCGTGCAGCTCCCTCGCCGCGGCCTGCTCCGTCGTCTCATCGGACCGGACGAAGCCCCCAGGCAGCGCCCATTTGCCCAAGAAGGGATGCCCTCCCCGGCGAATGAGCAGAACGCGCAGCTCCTTATCTGGAAGCTTGCGATAATTGTCCTCCTCTGCATTCGTAACAGTGAAGATCACCATGTCCGCCGCCACCGAGGGCCGCTCGTAATCCCCCGCCTGATACTGCTCCATGAATTCGCGTTCCGTAAGTCCGTCGCGATCCAAAATGTCCATCAAATTGCCTCCTTGATACTGTTCTTAATTGTTGAGTTCAACGAAATAAATATCGTAGGGCACATGCTATTTCGAATAAATTGCAGCCACCCATATAATTCTTTATTTCGAACCCTGTCGGCTCATCGAGCTTTTGGAAGGGCGATTTCCAACTACTTCCTATTAATATTTTGATAATAACATATTATTACTATCAAAAACAAGGCTAAATCAATATACCCATGTCTTAAACGTTATGTCCTTGTATAACCACAAAAAAATGCACCCCCTAGATATCATCGGCTATACCCTAGGGGTGTCCAATGTCTATACTAAGTGGTGCACTTTAAAGTCTGACAAGTAGATCTGATTCTATTGAAATTACTTTATAAAGTTAGGCGAATAAACGAGCTGCGTTCTTCTGTTCATATGCAGTAATCTCGTCCTCATGCTTAAGTGTAAGACCGATATCGTCCAGTCCTTGAAGAAGGAACTGACGGCGGTGCTCGTCAAGGTCAAAGTTGATCACAAGACCGTAATCATCGGTAAGGGTTTTGTTCTCAAGATCGACATTTAATTTGTAGCCATCATGAGCAGCCGTACGCTGGAACAAATCTTCAACCTGCTCCTCGGAGAGGACAATAGGCAGAATTCCATTCTTGAAGCAGTTATTATAGAAAATATCTGCAAAAGAAGGCGCGATCACACAGCGGAAGCCGTAGTCCATAATGGCCCAAGGCGCATGCTCACGGGAGGAGCCACAGCCAAAGTTAACGCGAGAGATAAGAACGGAAGCTCCCTCATAGCGTGGTTTGTTCAGTTCAAAATTAGGATTCACATTGCCTTCTTCATCAAAACGCCATTCGAAGAAAAGAAATTGTCCGAATCCAGTACGTTCAATACGCTTAAGAAATTGTTTAGGAATAATAGCATCTGTATCTACATTGACGCGGTCTACAGGACCCACGATACCGGTTAATTTAGTGAATGCTTGCATAGTTATTGTCTCCCCTCTATTTAGCTACCCGATCTTAGCTGACAACTTCAGTTTTGAAGTTCCAATCACGAACATCTACAAAGCGTCCTTCAACTGCCGCTGCCGCTGCCATAGCCGGGGAGACCAGATGAGTACGTCCTCCGCGTCCTTGACGACCTTCAAAGTTACGGTTGGAAGTTGAAGCGCAGCGTTGTCCTGGCTGCAGAACGTCAGGGTTCATCGCAAGACACATACTGCACCCTGCTTCACGCCATTCAAATCCAGCCTCAGTAAAGACCTTATCCAGTCCTTCTTCTTCTGCCTGAATCTTAACTCGGCCAGAACCAGGTACGACAATAGCTGTCACTTTATCCGATACTTTATGACCTTTAGCAACTGCAGCTGCAGCGCGAAGATCTTCAATACGTCCGTTCGTACATGAACCGATGAACACATAATCGATTTCAATCTCCGAGATTGGAGTACCTGGGGTAAGACCCATATATTCTAGAGCTTTCTCAGCCGCTTTACGTTCGTTCTCAGTCTCGAAATCAGCAGGATTCGGCACAGTCGCACTAATGTTGGTACCCATACCCGGGCTTGTTCCCCAGGTTACTTGTGGAATCAAGGAATCCACATCGAATTCAACGACACGGTCATACTGTGCGCCTTCATCGGATGTAAGCTCCTTCCAGCGGGCAACCGCTTCATCGAAAGCAGCTCCTTGTGGTACATACTGACGTCCGCGAAGATATTCAAATGTAGTTTCATCCGGTGCAATCAATCCCGCTCTCGCTCCACCTTCGATGGACATATTGCAGACTGTCATGCGCTCTTCCATGGACAACTCACGAATAGCTTCCCCTGTGTACTCGATAACATAACCTGTAGCAAAGTCAGTACCATACTTGGCAATAACCCCAAGAATAAGGTCCTTCGCAGTTACGCCTGGGTTGCGTTTACCCACGAAGCGCACTTCGAGCGTCTTCGCTTTAGCTTGCTGCAAGCACTGTGTGGCCATAACGTGTTCAACTTCACTTGTTCCGATACCGAAGGCCAGAGCACCGAATGCTCCGTGCGTGGAAGTATGGCTGTCACCGCACACGATAGTTTTACCCGGATGAGTAAGACCAAGTTCAGGACCCATAACGTGCACAACGCCCTGATCAATGGTATCAAGGTCGAACAAAGTCACTCCGAAGTCACGACAGTTCTGGGACAGCGTATCAATCTGCTGTTTGGAGATTGGATCAGTAATATTAAAGCGGTCCTTAGTAGGAACGTTATGGTCCATAGTAGCAAAAGTAAGCTCTGGTCTGCGTACCTTGCGTCCGCTTAAGCGAAGTCCTTCAAATGCCTGCGGAGACGTAACCTCATGAACTAGATGAAGGTCGATATATAGAATACTTGGCTTGCCTTCTTCCTGATGAATAACATGATTTTCCCAAATTTTCTCATACATAGTTTTCTTTTGACTCATCATAATCACCTCTAAATTAGCAATAGTAGCGAACTTGGTGACGAAACAGCTCAGAATAATAGGACCAGCCGCTTCGTTCGTTAAATTTACTATAACACTTGTCATCTAATTGTTCCAAGATATGATATCTATAATTGCGATAGGTTTAACCTATAAGCCAAATACTTAGATAAATTTGGATAATATATAGAAATTATGAGCTGCTAGGTATACTAATCCTATATACGATATAATAGTCATAGGAATTACTTATAACTTGGTCACGAATGAGGGATAACATGGAATTTAGACAGCTTCAATATACGCTTCAAATCGCCGAAGAACGTAACTTTTCAAGGGCTGCAGATAAGCTTCACATTGCCCAGCCTTCCCTTAGCCAGCAGCTGTCCAAGCTGGAGAAAGAGCTTGGCGTGCTGCTGTTCCAAAGGAATACAAGTACAGTCGAGCTTACCCATGCAGGTGAGAGTTTTATCACCCATGCACGCAAAATTGTGGACGCAGTGGAACAGCTTCGTCAGGAAATGGATGATATTTCTCAGCTGCGCAAAGGACGAGTCGTCGTCGGAAGTATGCCGATTACCGGCTCGCACCTTCTGCCTTATGTACTTCCTGCTTTCAAGGAAGCTTATCCTGAAATTCAGATCACGTTACTCGAGGACACTTCACTAAATCTTGAGAAGCTGACTGCTGGGGGAGGCACGGACCTTAGTCTTCTCTCGCTTCCTTTGGAAGAAGCCTCTTTGACTTTCGAACCTATTGGTGAAGAACGCATCGACCTGGCTGTTCCTCCAAACCATCCCCTTGCCACTTTGCCGACTTTGAACAGTGCTGAGCAAATGAAGCTGCTGAGGGATGAGTCATTCATTGTACTCAAAAAAGGACAGGGCCTTCGAACCCTAACGATTGAGATGTGCCGGACTGCGGGATTTGAACCGAGTGTGGTGTTTGAAAGCAATAACATTGAGACCATTCAGTCGCTTGTCGCAGCAGGTATGGGCATTACCTTTGTTCCCCGCTTCATCGCCCGGGCAAAGCGCAGTGAACTGATACCGGTGTACATTCCGATTGAGAATCCTGTACCCAGCCGTACTCTCGTGATTGCTTACCGCAAGGGCCGCTATTTATCCAAAGCTGCAGAAGCTTTCATAGAAACGTTCAAAGACGTGCTGGAACAAAGAATGACTCCCGAGCTCTAGAGCCCGCGGAGTCATTCATTCTGAAATGCGATTCAATTAGATATAGAGGTTAGGACGGCGATCTTCAAATATAGGAATCCGCTTGCGGACTTCGTCCACGATGGACAGATCTATTTGACCTGTGACAATTTCTTCGCCTTCTCCACCCTCAGCAATAATTTCTCCCCAAGGATCGATGATCATGGAATGGCCGAAGAATGAATCCTTACCACTAACCCCAACCCGGTTGCAGGCTATGACGTACATTTGATTCTCGATGGCTCTTGCGGTCAGCAGAGTACGCCAGTGATGAAGCCTTGGATGCGGCCACTCTGCAGGAATGAAGAGTGCTTTTGCACCACTTAGAGCCAGTGATCTGGCAAGCTCCGGGAACCGAATATCATAACAGATAGAGCTGCCAGCGGTGATTCCTTCCAATTCAAAGGTTACCCTTTGTTCTCCGGATGCCAGATGCTTCTCTTCTTCCATCAGCCGGAACAAGTGAATCTTGGAATATTCCCCAACCAGTTCCCCCTGACGGTTGTAGATATACATCGTATTCCGCACGTGTCCCTCTGTCTTCTGAGCGACTGATCCGCCAACAATATGAACGCCGTACTCCCGCGCAAAATCCGAAAGCCAAGTTTTGGTCTCCAGCCCCTGCAGATCAGCTAAATCATTGATCTCCGTTAAGGCGTAGCCGGTATTCCACATTTCAGGAAGTACAATAACATCCGGTTTCGACTCAGCCTGGAGAGCTTGCTCCATCAGCTGCTTCAATCTGAACGCATTCACCTTGGGTTCACCAAGAACAATGTCAGACTGAATTAATGCAATATTCCACTTTTTTTGAGTAGAATCGGATTGATCAACGGACATAGGTCTCTACTCCCTTCCTTACAATTATGTATAATCATATCGCTTGAGCAGCTCAGAATGCAATCCTCATACAGTCTAATCCATTCTATACAGCTTGGTTAAATCGTGATAAATTATATGGACTACAGCCCAACAAGCAAGTTCATTTCTGTACTTGGAACGGAGTGTGTCATATATGAATAAACCTAAGCCTTCCCTTACAATAAATCCGGCGGATGTAATGAGCCGTCTTCCTAAGCAGTTCTTCGCCACGTTGGTGCAAAATGTAAACCGGGAAATTTCAGCCGGCCATGATGTCATTAATCTAGGGCAGGGAAATCCCGACAAGCCTACCCCTGATCATATTGTTCAAGCAGCTAAGGAAGCGGTAGCGAACCCGCTTTATCATAAGTACTCCCCCTTTACCGGGCATTCGTTCCTGAAAGAGGCTGTCTCGCAGCGTTATCTTGAAGACTATGGAGTTAAGCTTGATCCTGAGAAAGAGGTTGCCATTCTGTTCGGCGGCAAAACTGGACTTGTGCAGATCAGTCAGATCCTGCTCAACCCGGGAGATTTGTGTCTGGTTCCCGACCCGGGCTATCCCGATTACTGGTCAGGTGTAGCCCTGGCCGGTGCCGAGATGTCTTTCCTTCCCCTGCGGGAAGAGAACAACTTCCTGCCGGATTACGAGACCGTAACTGCCGAAGACAAGGCACGTGCGAAGCTGATGTTCCTGAATTATCCGAACAATCCAACCTCGGCAACGGCCCCGCTTACTTTTTATGAGGATACCGTGAACTTTGCAGCAGAGAACAATATTGTAGTTGCCAGTGACTTTGCTTATGGCGCTATCGGATTCGATGGCCATCGTCCCGTCAGCTTTCTGGAAGCCCCGGGTGCCAAAGAAGTGGGTATCGAATATTACACCCTCTCCAAAACTTATAACATGGCGGGTTGGCGTGTCGCTTTTGCGCTGGGTAACGAGAAAATCATCTCGCTCATTAATCAGCTGCAAGACCATATTTATGTCAGCTTGTTCGGCGCGGTTCAGGAGGCAGCCAAGGTGGCTCTGACTTCCAGCCAGCAAAATGTTACTGACCTCGTGGCTGTCTATGAATCCAGACGAAATGCCTTGTTCGGCGCGCTGGATGAGATTGGCTGGAAGGCACGCAAGCCGGGAGGTTCTTTCTTCGCGTGGCTTCCTGTGCCACAAGGGTACGATTCCGCCAGCTTCGCACAGCTCCTGCTTGAACAGGCTAAAGTGGCCGTAGCCCCTGGGGTTGGGTTTGGAAAGCACGGAGAAGGATTCGTCCGGGTAGGGCTGCTTAGCAGCGAAGATCGTCTGCGCGAAGCTGTGCACCGCATTGGCAGACTCTCGTTGTTCTAATCAGGTTCACCCTTTGCAAAGCCACTTTTCCCATGTTATTCTATCGATATAAAAATGAAACGTGATGACGGGACCAGTACGAAGAAACGCGGCGTATTCCAGAGAGTAAATTCCAAATGGCTGAGAGAATTTACCGTCCGCCCTTCAGAACCCTATCCCTGAACGGCTGGCTTAATCAAGCCGGACAGCTGCCCCTGTTAACAGGCTGTAAGTTGGATGAACCTGGGTTCATCAATAAAGGTGGTACCGCGGAAGTCAGAACTTTCGTCCTTTGCGCTGCAAAGGCGGAAGTTTTTTTATTTATATGGAATGAACTAAATAAGCAACCGTATGGATTCAAGCAACCGCTTGTTGCCCAGGTAATTAATTACGCAGTCTTTTTAGTTCAATCCATATAGGTAATAGCATTTAAGGAATCCAGAAATGAATGATCTAGTCATCAAGACTCGAACTAAATTATTGTAGGAGTGAATGTCATGCATCAACGTGTCGTTGTCAAAATAGGCAGCAGCTCGCTCACCTCACCAGAAGGCGGACTCAACCGGGAAGCGGTTCAATTCTTTGCGGCAGAGCTTTCGGGACTCCGGGAATCCGGTTATCAAGTTCTGCTTGTCACCTCCGGGGCTGTCGCGGCTGGATTTCGTGAAATCGGCTATGCCGAAAGACCGAAGCTGCTTCATGAGAAGCAGGCCGCAGCGGCGGTGGGTCAGGCTCTGCTGATGCAGTCGTACCGGGAAGCTTTTCAGTTGCATGGAATTCCGGCTGCTCAGGTACTCCTAACACGGACGGACTTTCTAAATAGGAAGCGGATGGGCAATGCCAGCATGGCGGTAGAAGAACTGCTGAGGCAAGGGGTGCTGCCGATCATCAATGAGAATGACACCGTCTCCATCGACGAGTTGAAATTCGGGGACAATGACACGCTCTCTGCACTTGTAGCTAACCTTCTGAAGGCTGATCACCTCGTCATTCTGACTGATACCGAAGGACTGTACACGAAGGACCCCCGGATCGACCCGGCGGCTACTCGAATTGAAAGAGTGAGCGAGTTCACGGATGAACTTTACTCTATTGCGGGAGGCTCCGGCTCCAAAGTCGGCACGGGAGGAATGCGTTCCAAGATTGATGCAGCCAAGATTGCCACACGCGGGGGTGTCCCTGTTTTTATCGGCAAAGGCGGCCTTCCGGGCGAGTTGTTACGCGCTGTACAGGGCAATGGCCGTGGAACATACTTCGACACCCTGCTGAGCTCCCTGCCGATGAAGAAGCAGTGGCTGGGGTTTCTCTCTACACCGCTCGGTACGCTCATCGTAGATGAAGGTGCGGAGACGGCCTTGATCTACGGCGGCCGCAGTCTCCTTCCCGTTGGTGTACGTGCGGTAGAGGGGGATTTTCATACTGGCGATGTGGTTGAAGTCGTTAATGAGAAGCGTGAAATATTGGGACGCGGAATTGTGAATTATGATGAAGCCCATTTGCTTGATGTGTTGGGACTCCCCAGCCAGGAAGTCATGAAGAAGATGGACGGAATCCACAGGTTAGAAGTGATTCACCGGGATGAATGGATTTCACTGAAATAAAAAATCTAAGGAGGCAATAACGATGAGTGAAGTTAGAAACAAAGCAGAGCTGGCCGGATCTGGGGCTATGATTTTGAGTCAATTAACGACGCAGCAAAAGAACGAGGCACTCCTGGCAGTAGCCGAAGCTCTAGTTACCGGGGCATCTGAGATCATTGAAGCCAACCATGAGGATTTGCAGCGCGGCCGGGATAACGGAACGCCTGAATCCCTACTCGACCGGTTAGCCCTCGACAACGGGCGCATCTCCGGCATTGCCGAAGGATTACGTCAGATTGTTCATCTCCCTGATCCGGTTGGCGAGACATTGGAGACTATTGATCGCCCTAACGGTCTCCACATTGTGAAGAAACGTGTTCCACTTGGTGTCATCGGTATTATTTATGAGGCTCGGCCTAACGTTACTGTCGATGCCGTGGGTCTGTGCCTCAAGACAGGGAATGCTGTTGTTCTGCGCGGCGGCTCTGCTGCCCTCTCCTCGAACCGCAAAATGATTGAGCTGATCCATATCGCATTATCCGGCACAGCTATCCCACCGGATGCTGTACAGCTTATTGAAGACGCCAGCCGATCTTCTGTTGATGAGATGCTTAAGCTGAATGGCCTACTCGATGTTGTCATTCCACGCGGAGGAAGCTCATTAATTCAGAATGTAGTCCAAAATGCAACGGTTCCCGTGATCGAGACCGGCGCAGGAATCTGCCATACTTATCTGGACGCTTCGGCCGACCCGCAGATGGCTAAGGAAATTTCATTGAATGCCAAAGCTCAGCGCCCATCTGTATGCAACTCCATGGAGACTCTGCTTGTTCACGAGTCTTTCGCGGCTGCACATCTGAGTGACCTGGCTGAGGTCTTCAAGGAAGCTAAGGTTGAGCTTCGCGGCTGCCCGTTAACCCGGCAGCTCGTGCCGTGGGCCAAGGAAGCTACTGAGCAGGACTTTGCTACAGAATATAACGATTATATTCTTAACATCAAAGTAGTACCTCATCTCGATGAGGCCCTGGGACACATCTCCAAATACGGCACCAAGCATTCTGAGTGTATCGTTACTGAGAATGAAGAGAATACTGTGCGCTTCCTGAATGAGGTCGATGCGGCTGCGGTCTATCATAATGCATCTACCCGTTTCACCGATGGATTCGAGTTCGGTTTCGGTGCCGAAATCGGGATCAGTACGCAGAAGCTTCATGCCCGTGGCCCAATGGGACTTCCAGCCCTTACTTCGAGTAAATACATTATTCAAGGCAATGGCCAAATTCGTAAATAATGGAGGAAAACATATCATGACCGATCTATCCAATCATTTATCCGAGTCCAGATCAGATCAGTTTGGCATCTGCTTTTATGGTGCTGGTTCTATGGCAGAGGCTATCGTTCGCGGTCTTATCAATAAAGCTGTTGCTAAGCCTGAGCAAATCTCCATGATCAACCGCAGCAGCCAGGAGCGGATTGAATTTCTGCACAGCACTTATGGGGTAAGCGTAGCCTCAGATGCGAAGAAAAAAGAGGATCTTCTACGGGGGGCCTCCATCCTGGTCCTTGCTATGAAGCCTAAGGATGCCGGCGAAGCACTCAAGGGGCTTGGCCCCCTCCTCCGTGAAGACCAGCTCATCATCTCTGTCATTGCAGGTCTTTCTATAAATACCATTCATGCCCTGCTGGGCCGCAAGCAGCCCGTTGCACGGACTATGCCTAACACCTCGAGTTCCATCGGACTCGGAGCAACCGGGATTGCCTTCTCACCCGAAGTGTCGGATGAACGAAGCCAGCAGGTGCTCTCGATCTTTAATGCAGTTGGCCTCGTGAGTGTGATCCCTGAAGAACAAATGGACATTCTCACCGGGATATCCGGCAGTGGACCGGCTTACATTTACTATATGATGGAAGCTATGATTGCTGCAGGTATCGAAGGCGGATTAAGCCCTGAGCAAGCTCGCGAGCTTACCGTTCAGACCGTACTTGGTGCTGCGAGTATGATGATCCAGACAGGTGAAGATCCTGCACTTCTTCGTAAAGCCATCACATCACCTAATGGCTCAACTCAGGCTGCTCTTGAAGTATTTGAAGGAGCAGGCTTTACTGAAATCGTCAAAGCAGCTGTCCGGCGATGCGCGGAACGTTCACGTGAAATGGGGGCAGCTGTAGAGGAGGCACTCTCATGAGCTTTTGCACGGCCACTTACCGGATTCATGACGCGAAATCAGACTTCCGCCGCAAAGCAGAATCCATTGCAGTAGGCATGACGGTCGGCAGCTGGACAGAACTGCCACAGATTAAGCAGGAAAGCATGCGTAAGCACCTTGGTCATGTCGTTCATATTGAAGAGCATGAAGAGTCCGAATTGGGGCGTTATGCTGACGTAACCATTGCTTATCCGGACATCAACTTTACCAGAGATCTTCCTGCTTTGCTGATCACGGCTTTTGGCAAAATCTCAATGGATGGGCAGATTAAATTGCTGGATCTAGGCTTCTCGGATGACTTCCTTTCGGGTTTTCCTGGTCCCAAATTTGGTATTCAGGGCATCCGCAGCATGCTTAATGCTCCCGATCGCCCCCTGCTTATGAGCATTTTCAAATCTGTAGTCGGATATGATCTTGAAGGGCTTAAAGAACAATTCTTGGCTCAGGCGCTCGGCGGCGTCGATTTGATCAAGGACGATGAGATTTTGTTCGAGAACCCGCTTACCCCCATCGAACGAAGAGCCGAGGTATGCCGGGAAGCCGCAGAAGAAGCAGAGCGGACGACGGGCAAGAAGCTGCTGTATGCCGTTAATTTGACCGGACCCACTTCACAGCTTCGCAGTCAAGCTCTCAAAGCAATTAACGCGGGGGCGACTGCCCTGCTATTCAGCCCGCTTGCTTATGGGCTGGACGTTCTTCAGGAGCTGAGCGGTGACCCCGATATCCATGTTCCCATTGCTGCTCATCCTTCTCTGGCAGGAGCGTTCTATCCATCACCCCATTACGGAATTTCCGCTTCTCTCCTGCTTGGTAAGCTGATGCGTACAGCGGGGGCGGATTTGGTTCTATTCCCTTCCCCTTACGGCTCTGTAGTTATGCCAAGGGAAGAGAATCTGGCTATCCGCCAGGAGCTTGTACGGACTGATCTACCGCAAAAGGCCAGCTTCCCGGTTCCTTCGGCGGGCATCCATCCCGGTCTTGTTCCACGCCTGCTGGCTGATTTCGGCAATGATGTAGTAGTCAATGCTGGAGGGGGCATCCATGGCCATCCCGGCGGCGCGGCTGCCGGAGGACAAGCGTTCCTTCAAGCCATCGATGCCAGTCTGAAAGGCATTTCTCTGGAAGAAGCATCCACGAGCAATCCTGAGCTGCAAGAAGCTCTGAACATCTGGGGAGGCCGGAAATGACCCATAACTTAGAACCCGTCGTCTTTTGTGATTTCGACGGAACCATTACAGTCAGCGACAATATCGTAGCGATTATGAAGCATTTCAAGCCAGAGGGCTACGAGCCGATCATGGAGCAGATTGTTGCAGGTGAGCTATCGATCCACGCGGGTGTTGGCGCCATGTTTGCACTGATGCCTTCTGACAGACGTGAGGAAATTACCGAGTTTGTGCTCGGTCAAGCGGGTATACGTGAAGGCTTTGGTGAATTCCTGGCCTATTTGAGAAGCAAGGACATTCCCTTCTATGTCACGAGCGGAGGCATTGATTTTTTTGTAAAGCCTCTTCTTGCGCCCTTTAATATCCCTGCCGATCACATCTATTGCAACGGTTCTGATTTCTCGGGAGCCAAGATTAAGATTACCTGGCCCCATCTCTGTGACGAACACTGCAGCAATGACTGCGGGATGTGCAAAACCACCGTTATGCGCAAATTCCCTGCTGACCGCTATGAACGAATTCTGATTGGCGATAGCTTAACCGACTTTGAAGCAGCAAAGCTGGCGGACCGGATCTATTCCAGGTCTCATTTGACGGAGAAATGTGTAGAGTTAGGTGTGCCGCACACCCCTTTTGAGACATTTGTAGAAATTACCGAGGATTTCAAAAAGAGAGAGGGCGAACATAGACGATGAGTTTCACAAATATCCCCTTAGAGGAGAAGCTTGGAGCTCTTGAAGAGCTCCGTAAGGTGAAGGAACAGTTCGCGGCGCGCGGCTGGTTCCCTGGAACAAGCGGCAACCTGTCGATTCGTGTAGGTGAATTCTCACCCGAGTCTTTCCATTTCGCCGTAACTTCAAGCGGCAAAGACAAATCCGTTAACACTCCTGAGGATTTCCTGTTCGTAGATCAGCAAGGCCGTCCTTGTGAAGTCACCAGCTTAAAGCCCAGCGCGGAGACTCTGATCCATGCCGAGATCTATCGACTCACCGGGTGCGGTGCGATCTTCCATGTGCATACCATTTATAACAATATTATCAGTGAAGGATATGGCGATAAAGGAGCGATACCCGCTCAAGGGATTGAGCTAATTAAGGGACTGGGAATCTGGGAAGAGAATGCGCGGATTGAAATTCCTGTCGTACCGAATTATGCGGAGATTCCTAGAATCGCGGAGTTGATTCCAGCTGCTCTGAATCCTGAGATTCCGGGAATCGTGCTTCGCAATCACGGTATTTATGCTTGGGGAGCCAATGCATTTGAGGCGAAGCGTCACTTGGAATCGTTTGAATTTATTTTTGAGCATATTTACCGGAGTTTAGCTCTCCGCAAATAGTGCCCCACACATATATCCATTTATTGGAATATCGAGTCAGCTGTGATACAATCGTAGTACAACCAAAGAAGAGGAGGCACCAGGTGCCCCCTCTTCTTTCGTTCCTATTCTAAAATGAAAGGAACTGATCGGTATGGAATTCTTATACCCTGATAGTCTGTTCATCGGGGGACTCCTTGTCATCGTTATCCTTTATATTCTGGAGGTGTCAATGTCCAAGAAGAAATAAATAAGCCTGTGAACACACGGAAAGAACTGCAATTAGGAAGATACTAATGACATCATATTGAATTCTGACATTGCGCCGAAATATTGAATGGGCCATGATCTCTAATCCGAGCAGAATGAAGTAGACCGGCCACCAAGCTTTTGCTGCAGCAAAGCCAGAATAACCGTACAAATGCGAGATTAGAATGACCATACCCAAAGTCAGCAGGGATAAACCCATGGGGACCGTACCCACCCGCCATTTTACCGAACTCGTATTCAGGCTCTCATAAGATTTGGCATGGGCTAATTCCACAGAATTATAACAGTTAGAATCGATCTTCATCGAAGTTCCTTCTCTCTACATGAACTCCTGACGGTCTCCGCTTACTCCCTGTAAGCAGCTTCAGACCTCCGCCAATCAGTACTACCGATACAATAAAAGGTCTCAAATATTTGCTAACACGATATTCGATCCAGAGCCCAGGAAAATGAGCTGCCAGGTACGGCACGATCAAATTCATGCTGATGTAATAGATACCAAGGAGAAGCAGTGCTGTTCCGAGTAACCGCTTATGATTCCCAAAGGCCTCTATCAGCGGTTTGTCGATCAAAGGCTCTCTTCCATATCTGCTAATTACCTGCAGTCCATCAAAGAAGCTGTAGAACCAGATCAGAGGAAGTATGAACAGGAACAAGGACAGGCGCATCACATCAATGATATAGAATGTTCCCAGGAAGAGGACCATGAGTTGGAGACCACGCTTTTGGAGCCCCAAGTACATCTGGCCAGCACCAGGAATTACCGATAACAAAGTAGCTATGACTTTACTTCTGCGTCCGTTCTCCCGGCCAATCTCCCACTCGTCAAATAAAGTTCGGTCTGTCAATATTTCTCCAGCTTGTTTGCGATGGATACACTGAACCGCGTCGAACATACAATACAGCCAGATCACTGGCAGTACACCTAGGAAGATCAGAAATGCTGAATCGTTCGTAATCCCAGACACAAAGACGAGCATCGTGATCGTCCCGAAGAAGGCAACGAGAAAAGATAATCCTCTCTGCATGAGTCCCATATAGAAATGCCCCAAACCGGGTACGAAGGAAAGCAAAATTGTGAAGAAGCGTTCAGCATCATGACTGCCGTGAGTCTCGGGACTGGGATAACCCGAATTATATCCTTGATTAGGATAGTCCTTCAGAAGCACAATGAACAGATCAAACATACTAATCCCCCACACGATGGCCGCGCAGACAATTCCTAATACAAAAGGTTCACCGGAATGGGATAGGAGGGCTAATAAGAAGCCTCCTAATAAAAATCCGCAGAAGAACATCATATAGAAAAAGCACCTGATCTTCTTTCCCCAATATAAATGGCCGAGGCCAGGCAAGAAGTTCATAAAAAAAGCAGTCACCCGATTTCGTATTACCGGCATTTCATCCATCCTTTCTCTTATTTGTGGTTATTCCATGAATCCAGCCAGCTTGTAGTTTGGTTCAGCCACTGCTCACTGAATGACTTGCTGTCTTCCTTCACCATATAATCAGCATCGAGAGTCAAACGATCAAAGAATCCAGAGGTAATCAGCAGCAGAGTAATCGACGCAGCTATCGTATAATGGGTGATCGGATGCTTGATCCAGGCCCATTTACGATAAATCTTCAGGGGCTGTAATGGATTTGCTGAGGAATCACTCAAAGGTAAGGCATTCATTACTTGGTCAGTAAATGTATTCAAATTCGGCAGTTCTGGAAGCATCTGCTCCATACTTTCAAATACATCCAGGTATTCCCTTAATGCGGCTTCATCCTCAGTTAACAATTGATCCAACTCTACTTGCTTATTGGAGCTTAACTCACCAAGTATGTACTGTCTCCACATTTCTTGCCGCTGCAAGCCTGTCTCTCTCACGACCAATCCTCCTCCTTCCAATGCTCTCTCATCCAGTGTCTTGCCCGGTAAAGCCTCGATTCCACCGTCTTCACCGCGATGCTTTGGTCGGCGGCAATCTGCTCGTAGCTTTGCTCTCTCAGATAAAAAGCAGTTACTATCTCTCTATGAGAATCCGGAAGTTCATTGATCCGGCTGGCCACTCTCTGAATACGTTCCTTTCTTACCAAGCTATCCAGCGTATCCTCTTCCGAAGAAGGAATATGCTGCAGCATCTCTACACTCTCCCATTCATCTTCTCTGCGGCGTGCACGCCTTCGTTTACAGTCAATGGCTTTGTTGAGACAGATACGCGTGATCCACGTCTTGAATCCTTGGGAACGATACTCGGGGAGAGATTTATAGACTTGGATAAACGTCTCCTGCGCGGTGTCCTCTGCTTCTTTCTGATCATGAAGAACCGAGTAAGCCATCCGGTATAGATAAGGACCATAGTCATTCACCAGCTGTCTGAATGCGTCTTGGTTCCCCTGTAGGATCTGGCTGATCCGTAGCTCCTCTTCTATATCTCTCCCCTCCTTCCAAATAAATAGACGTCACGAATCGAAATTACCCCTGCAGATTTTTTAATTTTTTTTAAATTAAAAATCAAAAATGACCCCCGATTTATTCAGAAGTCATCTGCCTGCTTCTTAAAGTAAAATATTCCCTGTATTTCAAGTGTAAAAAGAGGTTGTTCCTATCAGCCTCTGCCGATAGAACAACCTCTAGTATATCACCTTATTTGCTATTTCCACGGAATCTTTGAGTATAAGCTTTGGCGTCTTGGGCCGTCTTGACCCGATTACGGCTCCATTCAAGCAGAATACGGTCAATGTACCGAAAATGTACTTTACCCGCAAACACAGCTTCCTTCAAAGCAAGCCGGATTAGTTCGTCCGGATAACCGTCTTGATCCAGCCAGCCCGAAATCGTCTCACATTCCATTGGAGATAACGGCCGGGCAAATTCTTTCTCGAAGACCACGAACAGATTGCGCTGCTGATCTTCTGAAGAAGAAGACTCCTCCTCCTTCGATAACCGTTCCTTCTGGCGTTCAGCTGCCGCTTCTTCAGCCAGGCAAACACTTAATTTATGATACATCCCTGTCAGATTGTACCGCTCTGAACGTATGCCAGAATGATCGGTGACTTCGTCAATGGAGAGCCAGCCATCTTTCATCAGCTTGCGAATTCCGCTGGCTACCACAGAAGGCGCGGCCCCCATCCTTCGCTCAATCTCTTCCATCGATGGAAAATCCAATTGTTCAATCTGCTTGAAAGCTAGCAGCTGAATCAGCAGCATCACTTCAGTATCACTTAGTTTCAGCTTCCGGTAATAAGCTAGCAAGGCAAAAGGGATACTTGCTGAACCCTTTTCCAGCCCGTAAGCTATACCATTCGCCCAAACTTTCCAACCTTCGCCCATTCCCATCTAACATTCACCTCTTTAATTCAGGAACAACGCAAGGCTGTTATTACAGCTTAAGGGTACAGACGGTACAGGGTCCGTGGGAACGGAATCGTCTCACGCACGTGATCAAGCCCGCAAATCCAAGCTACGGTCCGTTCAAGTCCAAGACCAAATCCGGAGTGAGGAACCGATCCATACTTACGCAGATCCAGGTACCACTGATAAGTCTCTGTGGAGAGATTATGCTCTTTGAACCGCTCTTCCATCAGTTCAGGATCATCAATCCGCTGGGATCCACCAATAATTTCACCATAACCTTCAGGAGCAATCATATCGGCACATAGAACCACATCAGGACGGTTCGGATCCGGCTTCATGTAGAAAGCTTTGATGTCCTTCGGATAATGAGTGATAAAGACAGGCTTCTCATAACGCTCAGCAATCGCCGTTTCATGCGGAGCGCCAAAATCCTCTCCCCATGGAATATCAAATTCCTGAGTATGCAGGAATTCGATAGCTTCATCGTAGGTAATACGAGGGAATGGAGCCTTAATATTCTCCAGCTTGGAGACATCGCGTCCTACAGCTTCAAGCTCTGCCCGGCAGTTCTTAAGAACGGACTGGACAACATGAGAAATGAAATTCTCCTGTACCTTGAGGCTTTCCTCATGGTCCATGAAAGCCATTTCCGGTTCGATCATCCAGAACTCAATCAGATGGCGACGGGTCTTGGATTTCTCCGCACGGAAAGTGGGTCCGAAAGAATACACTTTCCCAAGCGCCATGGCTGCAGCTTCCATATAGAGCTGACCACTTTGAGTAAGATAAGCATCTTCATCAAAGTATTTGGTGTGGAACAAATTGGTTGTCCCCTCAGCTGATGTCGGTGTCAAAATTGGCGGATCCACCAGCGTGAACCCGTTCTCATCAAAGAACTGCTGGACCGCACGAATAATCTCTGCCCGAATCACCATGATGGCACGCTGCTTCGAGGAACGAAGCCATAAGTGCCGGTGGTCCATTAAGAAATCAACCCCGTGCTCCTTAGGGGTAATCGGATAGTTCTCTGTGATATGGATGATCTCAATATTAGTTACAGTCAACTCATAACCGGAGGCACTCCTCGGTTCTTCGCGGATAATCCCTTCAACATAAAGGGAGCTTTCCTGAGTCAGGCTCTTGGCCTTGTCCCAAATCTCTTCAGAGACCTCGCTCTTAACAACCACACCTTGAATATAACCCGTACCATCGCGAAGCTGCAGGAACTGAATCTTCCCGCTCGAACGCTTGTTGTTCACCCAAGCACCCAGGGTCACCGTCTCCCCGACGTGATTACCTACTTGACGAATCACTGTTTTGACCGCCATGTTATCTCTCTCCTCTAACTGCTGCTTAATTATTTAGCTTGCTTGGCTTCCTGTACGATTCGGTTCGTATCCCGTGCAATGACAAGCTCTTCATTCGTTGGCACGACAAGAACCTCAACTTTGGAATTAGCGGATGAAATCCGGCGTGGTTCACCTGAACGGATTTTGTTCAGTTCGGGATCAATCTCTACGCCCAGATAAGACAGATTCTCACAGACCTTCTCACGTACGACCACGGAGTTCTCCCCAACGCCAGCCGTGAACACGATCACATCTACCCCATTCATAGCCGCTGCATAGGCACCGATATACTTACGAAGACGATACTCATACATCTCGAACGCCAGGGTAGCATTTGCCTCTCCGGCTTCCATGCCATCAGTAATATCGCGCATATCACTGCTCACACCGGAGATCGCCAGCAATCCACTGTGTTTATTGAGCATTGAATTCACTTCACTAATTGAAAGCTCTTCTTTATTCATGACAAAAGTAACTACTGCAGGGTCCAGGTCCCCGCTTCGTGTACCCATCATCAGACCTTCAAGAGGGGTAAGCCCCATTGAAGTATCAACAGAGACTCCGCCTTTTACCGCTGTCAGACTGGCTCCATTACCGATATGGCAGGTAACGATCTTAAGGTCCTCAATTGGCCGCTCAAGATATGCAGCAGCTGCTTTACTTACATATTGGTGAGATGTACCATGTGCCCCGTACCTGCGAACATGATGCTTCTTGTACAGCACTCTAGGAATAGGGTACAAGAACACCTTCTCCTCCATTGTCTGATGGAAGGCGGTATCAAAGGCAACGACCTGCGGAACATTCGGCATGTTCTTCTCTGCTGCGTTGATCCCCATAATAGCCGGCGGATTATGAAGCGGAGCCAGATCGAACAGTCTCCGGATTTCAGCCTTTACTTCACTCGTAACGAGTGCAGACCCTTTAAATGCCTCCCCACCGTGCACGACGCGGTGCCCGACAGCTTGAATTTCATCGACCGATTCCAGCACACCGTGCTCTTTGTCTGTCAGCTTCTCAAGCACCTTACGAATCGCGGTAGTGTGCTCAAGGATTTCGCTTACCTCGGTAACTTCCTCTTTATCCGTAGGTTTGTGCGTTAGAATAGAGGAATCCATACCAATCCGTTCAACGAGACCTTTCGCTAGAACCGATTCATCCTCCATATTGTACAGTTGATATTTCAGAGAAGAACTACCCGCATTTATAACGAGAACTTTCATACCCGGTCACCATCCTTGTCGTATTTGAAAAAGCCTTCGCCCGTCTTAACGCCCAGATTACCGGCACGGACCATTTTCTTAAGTACGATGGAAGGGCGGTATTTAAGTTCACCGAACTCACGGAACATACGCTCAAGTGCAGCCAGTACTGAATCAAGTCCGAAACGGTCAGCCATTTCAAGCGGTCCATATTGGAATTGATATCCGATACGCATGGAGTCATCAATGTCCTCAGCCGTTGCTACGCCTTCACCAAGCACGTGCAGCGCCTCGTTAATAAGAATGCAGATAATACGTGAAGTCACGAATCCAGGAGATTCATAGACCATAATGCCGCGCTTCTCTACTACTTCCTCTACAAAACGTTTGGTGTTATCAAAAGTGCTCTCTGATGTCTTCAAACCACGAATGATTTCCACCAGATCAATACGGGATACTGGATAAATGAAGTGCATGCCGATGACGCGTTCCGGATACATGGTGCCTCCGGCAATCTCGGTCAGGCTCAGTGTTGAAGTATTGCTGGCTAGAATAATATTGCTCGGGCAGACTTGGTCGAGCTGAGTGAAGACTTCTTTCTTCGCATTCAAATCTTCCGAAATCGTCTCGATCACCATATCGCAGGATCCGAGTTCGGCAAAATGTGTCACTTTTTGAATTCGGGAAAGAATCAACTTCTTCTCCGCCTGGGTAATTGCCCATTTCTCCAGCTGTTTATCTAGGCTTGTCTCTATCATGCTGTAGGCATGGTTCAATTTGTCCGGGGTTTCCTCAACGAGCAGAACATCAAGTCCCTTAGCTGCAAGCATTTCACAAATGCCTTGGCCCATCGTACCGCCACCGATAACGCCTATTTTTTTAAAATACATGGTGTCTCTCTCCATCCTTTGTATTAATCTCTATACATCTTATTATACCCTCGATGTCGAATAATACATCTTTTTATACCCAACATATAATATTATCTTAGCACGAATAAAAAGTAAAAAAAAATTACCAACCTGAAAAAATCAGGCTGGTAATAGGACGCTGTCACGAAATTGACAACGAAATTGTTCTCCGGAGAGACGTTCTTCGTGAATTAGAATTTCAAGGGATTTGTCGAATACCGCCGCATGCTCGATCAAAGCCGCTTTGGTGCGGGCCGCGAGGTTATCCAGGATACGGCTGTTCTCATTCATAAGAACTTCCTTGGTGACCATATCCATGTTCACAATACCAAGCCGGGTAAGGCCCGACGTCATCATGGTATGGACGAGCTTCAGTGCCTGTTCAAAGTCATTACGGGAACCGGTACTTCTGCCCCCATAATAGATTTCCTCTGCAGCTGCTCCTGCAAGAGCCACCATAATTTGTCCTTCAAGATAAGATTTAGTATATAAATACTGCTCTTGCTGCGGGTTATGACGAACATATCCCAGCGCTTGTCCACGAGGACTAAGGGCAACCTGATTCACGCTCCCAGGGGCAACAATTTCAGCCAGTACAGCATGTCCAAGTTCGTGTACAGCCACTCTGCGTTTCTCTTCTTCGGTCGATTCCCGATCGGTCTTCTCTCCGAGCATGACCTTATCCACGCCCATAGATAAGTGACGCTGATCGATAAGCTGAAGGTTCTCCCTCATGGCATAGATGGCACCTTCATTCATTACACTTTCCAGCTGGGCTCCGGAGAAGCCGTATGTCTCTTCAGCAAGCTTCTCTAAGCTGACATCCGCATTCAGCGGCTTATTCTTGGCATGCAGCTCCAGAATATGCTTCCGGCCTTTCTTATCAGGCAGTTCTACCTGAATATGACGGTCGAAACGTCCAGGGCGCAGCAGCGCGCTGTCCAGCATTTCTTTGCGGTTCGTTGCCGCGATCACCAGAATACGAGGAACATCCGAGTTATAAATACCATCCATTTCCGTCAGAAGCTGATTCAGGGTCTGATCGTACTCCCGCTGCTGGCCGCCTTCTCTTTTTCCCCCGATTACATCGATCTCATCTATGAAAATAATTACATTCTCTTTCTTCTCCTGTGCAGCGCGTGTACGGGCTTCCTTGAACAATTCCCGGATGCGTCCTGCACCTACACCCACATACATCTCAACGAATTCAGAGCCTGAAGCCGCCACGAATACGGACTTCGTATAGTGTGCCGCGGCTTTGGCCATTAAGGTCTTACCTGTTCCCGGAGGGCCGGTAAGCAAGATCCCTTTGAGCGGACGAATGCCGAATTTCTGAATTTCTTCATGTCTTACCATGAAATCAAGAGCCTCACGAAGCTCCTGCTTCGCATTATCCTGTCCTCCAATTTCTTCAAAGGTAAGCTTGGCCGGGCCTGCTTTCTTCCGCTTACGCTCCTGGGAAGCACCTACAGTGATCCCGCCTTTCATTTGAACCACCGCGAACAAAGCTCCTATCATTGCTAGACCAATAATGACTGGAATGATATTAACTCCAATGTACGCAAGGAACACGAGGAGCACGAGCACAACCCCAATTACGATTTCCTTAATGAACTTAGACATTACTCCATACCCCCAACTCACCCGGCACACGCGGAAGTATTATGAACTTGCTGGCTTTTCCGTCTGACAGAGACACATAGATATTCTGATTATCCATAACCGTATTGACTGAAAGTCCAGGTGCTCCCTCTTTGAGCTTCTCTAAGGTCACCGGAATCTCGGTATATTTCTTATTATCCATTGCTTCCGCTACAGGAAAAAGAGCTTTGGACCACCATTGATCGAGTACTTTATTTGAATGATCCACAACTGTAAGTTTTAGCTTGCGGCTGCCGATTAATGACTTGCCATCAACCGTCAAATGTTCGACTAATCCTCTTAAATCAGTTTTTGGATCTAAATCGAGTTTCAAGTCCACCTGTTTCTGGGTAATATCAAATTGAACGTTTTTGACACCTTCATACTCGGTGGCCAATTTCTTGAGCGGGGCCTCAACAGCAAACTGACTATAAGCGAACCACCCACCAAAAATAACTGCTGCGGATATAACGACGCTAGTAATCAATGGAACAAGACGTAATTTCAATTCATATCCCCCTTAATAATATCAATCTCATACATACCCAAGATGAATGCTCTAAAAAAAATTAACGGATTTCTCCGTTTGTTTGTGTATCATTTTATACTCAGTCGTACAAGTAATAGTATATCATAGAATATATACTTTTTTCTAAACTTATCTTTGAAAATATTTGAAATATTCGATAAAATCTTCTAAAGTTCAAGAATTGTTCGCAAATCAAAAAGACCTTCCAATTTAAATGGAAGGTCTTTTTTGATGGAAAAAACTAAGAATCGTGCCTATCTATTCGGCAAAGTATAGGTATCAGGCAGAGCCTGCCCATCAGAGAATCTATAAAACTTGTAGTTATAATGATCCCCTTCTTTATAGAACAATTGATATACGTATTGCTTCCCTGCCCCCTGATCAAAGATACCAGGAACAAGGCGCACAATGGAGATATCCGGCATTTGAGACTTGATGCTGTTCTTAATCTGATCCAGACTAACCCCATTCTTGGCTAACTCTTGATGATCAACCTTGCCATCTACGACCCATATCACCGTATTTTCTCCAGCTGTATTTTTTCCTTCGATCACCCAGCATACCGTATCCCAAACGGATTTACTGGCGTGTGTTAACGAAGCTAGATTAGCCTGCTGCTTGGCCACAATCACAGCTGCGTCCTTCTCGTTCCAGTAATCCTCCATCGTATATACATAGTACCGCTGAATTCCAAATAGGATCAGCAAGACAATAAATATGGACGTCAAAATCCATTTCGTTTTTTTCTTCATGCGATCACTTCCTTTCACTCAGAAGTGCTCCGCTTAGCGGGAGAGCAATCCTTCGAAACAAGCTTGAGCTTCTCTGCGTACCCGCTCTTCATCAATGGTCAGGCAGCTACCATGCTTCACAACCTGATTCCCGTTCACCCACACATGCTCAACGTCCTTAGGGCCAGCCGAATATACCATATGTGAAATGAAATCCGTATGCGGAATAAAGTGAGCTTGATCCGTATTCATAGCAATGAAGTCGGCCTTCATACCTTCAGCAAGCCTTCCGGTATTTGGAAGATATACGGACTTAGCACCATAAATCGTACCCATCTTAAGCGCTTCTTCTGCCGGTACAGCCGTCGGATCACCCGATACACCTTTATGTATCAAGGCTGCCAACCTAATCTCCTCGAACATGTCCAGATTGTTGTTGCTTGCTGCCCCGTCTGTTCCCAGGGATACAACAACCCCTGCCTTTTGCAGATCAACGACTCGGGCAACTCCGCTCGCCAGTTTCAGATTGCTCCCGGGGTTATGCGAGACTGCCACGTTATTTTTAGCAAGGATTTCAATTTCCTCATCATTCAAGTGCACGCCGTGGGCAATGATTGAAGGACGTGAGAAGAAACCCAGCTTCTCCAAATGCATCGTTGGACGAAGGCCATACTCATCGATATTTTGCTGCACTTCAGCAGCCGTCTCGGACATGTGAGTATGCAGCGGAAGATCCAGGTCATGTGCCGCTTGAACGAACTTCTCAATAAATGCAGGAGGACAGGTGTATGGCGAGTGCGGAGACATCATGGTCGTAATTCGTCCATCCGCCTTGCCATGCCAATCTTGGGCGAACCGTATCGCCTCCTCCAGCTTCTGCTGCTGTACATCCTCAGAACATAATCCAATGGCTCCGCGCATCAGTACGGCACGAATACCTGACTCGTCCGTTACTTTAGCCACTTGATCCATATGGTCATACATGTCCAGGAAGGTTGTCGTACCTCCCTTAAGCATTTCCACGACAGACAGGGCCGTTCCCCAGTAGACATCTCTGGAGGTGAATTTCGCTTCCATCGGCCACATTTTCTCCTGGAGCCAGGTCTGAAGCAGCATATCGTCTCCATAACCCCGCAGCAAGGACATCGCTGCATGACCATGGGTATTAATGAGCCCTGGTGCAAACAGCAAGCCACTTCCGTCAAAAGTATCTGTCCCTTCTTCAACCTCGGGACGAGACTCTCCGACATATTTGATCAGATCGTCCTCAATTAACATATACCCCTTGACCACGGAGCGTTCCGGTTCCAATACAGCAAAAGTTCCGTTCTCGATTAACCATTTACGACTCATTTGTCAGTGCTTCCTTTCCATCTCCCAAATAATATGCCAGGCTGAGCAGATCCGTTGTAAAATCAGCTGCGTGCAGACGCACCTCGGCAGGCACCTTCAGAATTGTAGGTGCAAAGTTAAGGATCGCCTCAATTCCAGCATCGATAAGTTGATCCGCAACGCGTTGTGCCTCAAAATCAGGAACGGTAATAATTCCAATCCGGATACCCAGCTTCTTCACGGTAGCACCGAGATCATCAATCGGCTGTACAGTCAAAGAATTAATCTTTTGGCCAACCTTATTCTCCGAGGCATCGAATACCGCCACGATTTTCATATTGTCCTTCAAATAAGTATTGTAATTGGATAAGGCCTGACCCAGGTTCCCGGCCCCCACAAGAGCCACATTGATCTGCTGATCCAAGTTAAGAATTTGGCGAATCTTCTCTATCAGATAGGAGACATCATATCCAATACCTTTACGGCCGAAGTCACCGAAGTAAGCAAGATCTTTGCGAATTTGAGCCGGATTCAGATCCAGCTTTTGTCCGAGCTCCTGCGATGAGACGGTTGCGACTTCCCGAAGGCTCAGTTCATTCAGAAAGCGCAGATATACGGGTAATCTGCGTACCACCGCATCTGAGATTTTCTCCGATTTCATTTCTTTTCCCCCTAATGCTATTGAGTCCGGTCAATCACCGGTGCTTAAGCCATTCCGAAATCCGAGGCACCATTTGATTGGTGGGCATATGCTCCATCTTTGGGCCTGGCAAAGAATACAGGAAATACTTCCCGTAATAGGACTCCAGAATTCGTGTATCATATACAATCACGATACCGCGGTCCTGTGAGGATCGCACGAGCCGTCCAAAACCCTGCTTGAAGCGGATCACCGCTTGCGGGACGGACAGCTTCATAAAAGGATTCTTCTTTTGCTGCTGCAGCCGCTCGCTCTTGGCTTCCACCAGCGGATGGTTCGGGGGTTGGAATGGAAGGCGCACGATAGCCAGACTCGTCAGAGCCTCTCCCGGTATATCGACACCTTCCCAGAAGCTGCTCGTACCGAGCAATACAGAGGCCTGCTGGCCCTGAAATCTTCGAGTTAGTTTGGTACGATTCCCACTGTCTACCCCTTGTCCAATGACTGTTATCCCCTGAGCAGATAGAACCTCTTTCAGAGGGTCATATACTTGTCTCAGCATCCGATATGAAGTGAACAATACAAGCATCCGTCCCTCTGTAGCGACCGCCGAGTCAGCCAGGGATTGTACGAGTGTATTCACGAAATGATCGTCCCCGACACTGCCCTTCACGCTCGGGAAATCCCGAGGGATGACAAGCAGGGCCTGTTCCCTGTACTTGAACGGCGAGGGAAGCAGTGAAGTCAACAGTTTATCTTGCTCGGAAGCTTCCGTGAGTCCTAGCTGCTCGATCATATACTGGAACGACTTATCTACGGATAAGGTGGCGGAGGTCATGATGACGCTCTTCTTTTTATCAAAGAAAAGTGCTTTAAGCTGTTCACTAACTTCAACGGGCACAGCATAAATTTGCAAAGACCGGCTGCGGTAATGACCGTTTCCTTCAAGCCAGTAGACCGTCTCCTCATTGTCCAGCTTCATAAATGAACGAATACTGTCCCGTTCTGCCCCTAAATCCTTGAACAGACCACTGATATCAGTCAGCAGGCTCTCAGAGCTATTACTGTCATCATCATCCTTCAGCTCATTCACCATACGTTCGCCTTTGCGAATTACCGTTCCCATGGTCATGTAAATTTGATTCTCGATATCACTAAGATCATCCCAATTCTTAGGCTTCTTGTGCGGAAGCAGACGAAGCACGAACTGTCCGGGATCCCCAGGAGCAGCATCGCTGCGCTCGGGCATGAGTCCGAACAATTGGTCGCTGAGACGATCCCAGTTCTCTTTGATCTCAAGTATCTCGGGGTACAGATTATCAATTACGCTCACCCACTCGCTGGCCTTCTCCGACCCGCTGGTCTGAAGCTGAGCCCGCAGATTCGGGAGCTGCCCGGTTCTACTGTCCTTGAAGAGGCGTGTTAAGGTATGAACGACTGTGAAATATTTCATATTCATCCCCAAATGCTTGCCGGCTACTTCTTCGAGATGATGTGCCTCGTCAATAACAAGGCGTTCATAGCTTGGAAGCAGCTGGTGGCCCGCCTTCACATCCGTGAACAGCTTGGAGTGGTTCGTGATAACCACATCAGCAACTCCTGCCTCGTGTTTGGCCTTATGGTAAAAGCACTTTCGGAACCATGGACATGAGCGTCCTAGACAGGAATCCGATTCACTGGCAACCGTCTCCCAGAAATCAGCTCCCCGATTGCCCTGGTTCAGCTCTTCATCATCCCCGGTCTCGGTCTGGGTTAACCACACGATCATTTGTGCAGCCGTCATAACTTCTTCCTTTGGCGTAACAAAATCTCTCTTGTTTATTTTATGTTCAAATTTGCGCAGACACAAATAATGCCCTCGTCCTTTGAAGATTGCTGCCCGAAATGGAAAAGGAACCACATCGGTGAGCAGAGGAATATCTCTCTCACGAAGCTGCTCTTGCAGGTTAATGGTATGCGTGCTTACCATAACCTTCTCTTCAGACTTAACGCTGTGATAAATCGCCGGCAGCAGGTAACCGAGGGATTTCCCTGTGCCTGTGCCTGCTTCGATCAGCAAGTGCTTATCCTCATCAAAGGCCTTTATGACATCTCCAAGCATCATATTCTGAGCTTCCCGTTCTTCATACCCAGGAAGCTTGCTCTTCAAATTGGCACGAACCTCATCCATAAACTGCTCGAATGACTTATCTTCCAGTGGATTATCGAAATCCTCACTTCGAGGCGGCTTGATATCGATCCAATCTTCCGTGCGAAGTGCGAACTGACGGTAATAGGTAAAGCCATCCGTAGAGGAGTCCGTTTCCTTCTCCCTATCCTGGAGAGCAGCATCAAAGAACCATCCCAAATCACTATCCTCGCCTGAGAACAGGTCAGACAGCCGCTGCAAAGCGAGCAGGGGAAGGTCCTCAATTTCCTCCAGACATTTAACAAAAATAAGTGCGGTTGCCAAAGCGTCGGAATCGGCTTGGTGCGGTCTGTCATGGGTTACTCCGAACTCACCTGACACAAATCCAAGCTGATAAGAGGTAAGCGAAGGAAACATAATTTTGAGAAAATCCATGGTATCCAGGATTCTCCCGGTAAAGGGCAAATAGCCCGTTTTATCCAAAGCACTCTGTAAGAAATTAAAGTCAAAAGCTACATTATGTCCAACGAGGACCACATCGTCCAGAAGAGGCACCATTTCCATCATGACGTCATCCAGTAAGGGCGCGTTCTGTACATCCTCCTCGGTAATCCCTGTTAACCCAGAAATAAAAGGCGGAATCGGTACACCCGGCTTCACATAAGAGGAATATACCTGACTAATCGTGCGATCATGATCTATAATAGCAAGCCCAACTTGAATAATTTCATCAGAGGACTGGTTACCTGTCGTTTCAAAATCGAGAACGGCATATTTCATTATATACTCATTACCTTTCATTCCAGTCTCTCTAACAGCATAACAAAAAAAACTCGGTTTGGAAATTAAGACAGGCAAACAAATATTCGCACCGCCTATTTATCTTATAAAAAACAAAAAACGATGCGAAAAAATACCATTTGAATGGTCGCATCGTTCATTAAATTAAGATACATCATTACATTAATGAAGTAAGCTGGGTTCCGAACTGCAGGGATCCCCTTTTTTGTTGGCACACGTCCAAATTATTCAAGGGCTCGGTGAATGAAGGATCAATATGATGGGCCAATGTAAAATAGTCTTGCGCCTTGTCCATGTGGTCCTGCTTCGCCTCAATACAACCAAGCGCATTATAAATGATGGACCTAAGCCGCTTGTTGTTCGTCAGTGGCAGCACCCATTGAAAATGACGTCCCGCCTCCCGGGTATCATTCATATTCAAATAGGACATGGCCAAATAAATCCGGGCCAGCAGACTGTCTTGAAACTCCTCGGTGGTACGCTTGAACTGTTCGGCCGCATGGGAATACATCATCAGCTTGTAATAGCCCTGTCCTTTAATGAAGGTACCCGACTTCATTTCAGGCAACTCCGCGGTCTGAGCAGATTCCGTTAACCCCCAGCTTTTGCGTACATCACTCATTTTCTCCTCAAAAGAAAGCCATTCTTCAATAATGCCATCGCTCATAGTTTTAAGCATCTGCCATTTCTTGCCCAGCTCCTGCTTCTGGGTACCTTTCGCGATCGGGTACATCTCAGCGATTTCCTCTAACATATCATTCATTTCCGCAAATACATGCTGAAACATCATCTGCATCCCACCCTAAACGAAAATGAAATCAAGCAGCGGCCCTATGTTCATTTTTTGTTTAGGCAGTTGATTTCATTCTTAAAGGAACCCCTTAAATAATGGATTAATGCTTAACGAACTGTCGCGTGTACCTCGTAGCTGGCTGATTCAACGGGACGGTTATTCTCATCAACGAACAGGACAGTAGGTTTATGGCGCTGAACTTCCTCTTGAGACATCTGGGCATAGGAAATGATAATTACCGTATCCCCCGGCTGAACCAATCTCGCTGCCGCTCCGTTAAGACAGATCACGCCGCTCCCGCGTGGTCCTGGAATCACATATGTCTCAAGACGAGCACCGTTATTATTATTTACAATTTGTACTTTCTCATTCTCGAGCAGGTCGGCACGTTCCATCAGGTTCTCATCGATGGTAATACTGCCCACGTAGTTGAGGTTCGCCTCTGTCACGGTTGCGCGGTGAATTTTGGATTTCATCATGGTTCTATACATGAGTTACCACTCCTTTGGTAGTAAGAAGAATGTTATCAATCAGACGAGTTGTTCCGAATTTAACCGCCAGGGCCATCAAGAGTTCTCCATCCAGATCACTTATCCTTGTATCTTCATGAACTGGAGTTAGCGACGGAAAAGCTAATATATCCACATAATCAATAACAGCCAAGGGCTGGGACTTAATATTCCGGGTCAGACTTTCACGAATTTCTGCCAGTGTTACGGCTGGATTGTTCTTTATCCACTCTTCTGCTTCACGCAAAGACCTGGACAGGGTAAGAGCCTGCTTTCGCTCTTCCTCCTTCAAGTATACGTTCCTCGAACTCAGAGCCAGTCCGTCTGACTCACGGACAATGGGGCATGGCACGATCTCTACATCAAAGTTCAAATCATCCACCATTTGGCGGATAACCGCCACCTGCTGTGCATCTTTGAGTCCAAAATAAGCTTTGTCCGGGTCGATCATATGAAACAGCTTACCCACCACTGTAGTTACCCCGTCGAAATGACCGGGGCGCGAGGCACCGCACAGCTCCTCAGTGAGTTCTGATACCGCAATCTTCGTCTTGGTAGACTGAGGGTACATCTCCTGCACGCTCGGCAGAAAGACAACATCGACCCCTTCACGTTCTGCCAAGGCCAGGTCTCTCTTCTCATCCCGGGGATAACGGTCCAGATCCTCATTCGGACCGAACTGGATCGGATTAACAAATATGCTTAGAACTACAAGATCATTATTTTCCCTTGCCTGCTTCAGCAGACTGGCGTGGCCCTCATGAAGGAAGCCCATCGTGGGCACGAAGCCTACAGACAGTTCTTTTCCAGACTTAGCGGCACTAAACCGCTCCTGCTTCACATATATCTTAAGATCTGTAACCTTATCTATAACGATCATGACCGGGTGTCCACCTTTCCTTTGCCGTACAATGAATCAACCACGCTCGCATCAGCATGAAACGCATGCTCTTTCGCCGGGAACTCACCTGATTTTACTTCCTTAACATATTCACGAATTCCGCGGCGAATTTCATTTCCGATGTCAGCAAAGGTCTTTACGAACCGCTTCTCCCGATAATCCGAATCGTATTTGAGCACATCATGATACACGAGCACTTGCCCGTCACAGCCTCTTCCAGCCCCTATGCCGATGGTAGGAATGGATAGCTGTTTGGAGATTTCCGCTGCGACTTCCTCGGTCACAAGCTCAAGAACAATGCCAAATGCACCCGCTCTCTCCAGTGCCTTGGCATCTTCGAGCAGACGAAGGGCATCCCGTTCGTCCTTACCTTGAATACGATAACCTCCAATTTGGTTCACTGATTGTGGAGTGAGCCCAATATGTCCAAGTACAGGTACGCCGGACTTGACAATGCTCTCGACCGCCAGGCAGATTTCCATCCCGCCTTCCATTTTTACAGCATGGGCATGGCCTTCCTGCATAATTCTTCTGACATTCTTAAGCGTCTCGTCTATGCCGCCATGATAAGTCATGAATGGCATATCCGTCACAATAAATGTATGCTCAGCTCCTCGCTTAACCGCCCGGGAGTGATATACCATATCATCAATAGTTACAGGAACCGTTGAATCATATCCCAGTACGACGTTGCCAAGCGAATCACCGACAAGCAGCATATCAACGCCAGCTTCCTCTGCCAGTCTGGCGGACGGGTAGTCATAAGCAGTAATCATGGTCAGCTTCTCGCCGTCCTGTTTCATTTTTTTCATTTTTACAATGTTTAGCACGGACTTTCATCTCCTTTGGGTATCCCAAATTTAGAAGCATGCGTGCACAGCAAAAAGAACCTTTCAGCTGTGCACCAAAAAGTCCGAAAAGTCCATAGATCCATAGAAGAGTCACATACGTTCGTCCCTTCTGTCTCGGTCCCTTCGGCTCAGAGCAGAATCCAACGCAACCAGATTCATGATACATCATGCTTATTGTAACCAACTTTGGAGTGCAGTTTGGTCTCAGCCAATACCACCTCGTACGGTCAGTATATCAGATCGGGTCAACTTTTCAACCGCCAAGTTGCACATCTCCTGAGAAAACTGTTAACTTTTCTCCTGCATTTTCCAGGATCAACCCCCCATTCGCGTCTATGCCTGTTGCATATCCAGACACCGATCCTCTTGAAGTATTCAGGGTCACTTCACGGTTAATTGTAACGGAAAGAGCTTCCCACAAATGAGCAATCGGAGCAAATCCCTCCTCCAGATACAGCTGATACAGCTGCTCCAGCTCCGACATTACTGCCCCAACAAGAACTGCCCGGTCAACAGCTTTCCCGCTCTCCATCTGCAGTGAAGTTACGATGCTTCGCAATTCTTCAGGATAATCCTCCTCGGTCATGTTCGCATTAATCCCGATTCCAGCAATACAATAACGGATCCGTTCGTCCTCCGCCACCGATTCCAGTAGAATTCCGCAGATTTTACGGCCATGAATCAGCAGATCGTTCGGCCATTTGATCCCACTCTCTACACCAGTTGCAGCTTTGATGGCTCTGCATACCGCTACCGCGGATAGCAGAGTCAGCTGAGGTGCGCAGGATAAAGGCTGATCGGGCCTTAGGAGCAGGCTCATCCAGATGCCCTTACCAGGAGGGGAGAAGAACTTGCGTCCTAAGCGGCCGCGTCCCCCGGTCTGTTCCTCTGCGATAACCAGCGTGCCTTCTGGAGCGCCTTCCTCGGCAAGCTTTCTCACTTCCTCCTGTGTAGATGTAGTAACCTCCAATATTTTCAGATGCTTCCCAAAGGTATTTGAATTCATCGCGCTCATCAAGCTGATTGGGTCCATTCTTGCCGGCTTCTGAACCAATCGATACCCTTTACGGGATACCGCATCAAATTCATACCCCGCTTCGCGAAGCTTATTAATCTGCTTCCATACCGCAGTACGGCTGATCGACAATCGCTTGCTTATTTCTTCACCAGACATATATTCGCCTGGATTCTGCAGCAGCATGTCCAGAACTGTATTAGGTTTCATTAAGATTCACCGTCCGTTTCACTTCATTAAGCAAAGCTTCCTTATTATTCGGGACATCTCCCGCTGCCACAGCATATAATAACTGCTTCATCAAACTCCCGAGCCATGGTCCCCCAGGTCGGCCGCTCCCCTCAAGCACTTCATTACCCTTGACCGCAAGCTCACGAACCTGATGGACCGGAATACTCGAATGCCAGGCTTCAAGAATCTCAAGCAGTTCCAGGCTGATTGGGGATGAATTCCTGGCTGTCCCGGAAAAACCTAGCAAAGTCTTCATTCTTGAAATCCAAAGACCCGCCGTATCTTTCCCATAGGTCAGCTGTAATGAAATCCATGATGGTCGAAGTGACTCTTCGAGCTCATGTGCAGACATGCTGGGTGTGGTATGTAATTGATCCATTAATTCCTGATCGAACCGGGTCAGACTTGAAGTCCCCTCCGCTTCACGGTTGGAGAAGGTCCAACGCTTCAAAAGGTCCAGTACGGCCTGAGCCTCAATCCCGAGCCCCTGAACAAGAAGAGACAAGCGAAGGTGGGCAGGTTCGGTTGGAAGCAGAGGAAGTTTCCTCAGCATTTCAGACTGAATCTCAACGGGCTCCAGGGGAAGTTTGGAGTACTCAAGTAACCGGCTTCGGCGGAGCAGCTCAAGCCCCCGCAGAGGATCAGGACCGTACAGGATCTTCTCGAACTCGGCGCGGATCCGCTCTATAGCAATATACCCCATCTTGTCCCGGTTGCGAATTAAGGCTCGCCATGTGCTTAGGACGGGTGTGAAACCGAATACCGAAGCAAACCGAATAGCTCTAAGCATCCGCAGAGCGTCTTCCTCAAATCTTTCGTCGGCCTCACCCACACACCGGATTATACCGGCCTTAATGTCCTCTCTCCCATGGAAAGGATCGATCAGATTGCCCTCTAAATCCATGGCCATAGCATTCATCGTGAAATCCCGACGCTTCAAATCTTCCAGAACTGCGTCCACGAATTCAACCGCGGTAGGGCGCCTATGATCTTCATACTCGGTCTCCTTACGGAATGTAGTGACCTCGAACGCGTGATTATGGTTGAGTACGGTGACAGTACCATGCTGAAGTCCTGTAGGAATACAGCGTTCGAACAACTGAGTAACCACTTCAGGCCTCGCAGAGGTTGCGATATCCATATCATGTACCGCTCTTCCCATGACTTCATCCCGCACACAGCCGCCAACCCAGTAAGCCTCATAGCCAGCATCACCGATACGCCTAAGCACCTCTTCGCCCGCGGACACCATGAGCGAATCAACCTGATTCCATTGTTTCACCAAGGTTAACCATCTCCTCACACACAAGACTCCGGGGAAAAGGAGCTGTCCCCCTTCTCACCCGGAGTAGTTAACTGCATACCGGTTTGAGCTTCGGAACTTTGCGCCCGAGTACCCGGTAATAGATTTGTTCATATTCTTCCGTTATCCGGTCGCTGCTGAATTCGTTCCTTGCCCGCACCAAGCAGGCTTCAGAAATTTGCTCAGCCAGCTTGGTATCCGTTAGCAACTTTATTGCATAGTCCGCCATGGCCCTGGTATCGCCAATCGGGGCCAGGAATCCGGTCTTGCCGTGAGACACCAGTTCAGGTATACCTCCTGCCTCCGAGCCGATCGTAGGCACCCCGCAAGCCATAGCTTCAAGTGCAACGAGGCCAAAGCTTTCTTTCTCAGAAGGAAGCAGGAGCACATCCGCCATCGATATCACTTGGGCAATCTGGTCCTGTTTCCCCAGAAAATGAACGCGGTCCTCAAGGCCAAGTTGCTTGATCTTGCACTGAATCTTCGGCAGCTCCGGTCCTTCACCCACAAACAACAGACGGGCAGGAACCTCTTTGCTGACCATCGAGAAAATATCTACCACATCACTGACCCTCTTGACAGGTCTAAAGTTAGAGATATGCATAAGAATCTTCTCATTCGGATCTGCAAAATCACTTCGTAAAGAATCTATATCACGCGGATAATATATCCGTTTATCTACAAAGTTATAGGTTAAATCGATGTCCCGCGAGATTTCAAGCACTTCCCGTGTTTCTCTCATTAAATCCTCGGAGACGGAAGTCACGGCGTCACTTTCATTTATCGCAAGACGGATCAAATCTTTCAGTGACTCATCTTGAGCTAGCACCGTAATATCAGTTCCATGTAGTGTTGTCACAACCTTGAGTTCTTCGCCCACCATCTGTTTGGCCAAAAATGCACATACAGCATGCGGAACAGCATAATGCACATGGAGAATGTCAAGCTTCTCCCGCTTCGCTACTTGGGCCATCTTCGTAGCTAGGGATAGATCATAGGGAGGATAACGGAATACATAATAATCGTTCACTTCTACTTCGTGATAATATATATTTTTCTGAAAAGCCCCTAACCGGAAAGGAACACTATGCGAAATAAAATGCACTTCGTGTCCCTTCTCGGCGAGCAGCTTACCGAGCTCAGTCGCAACAACCCCTGATCCACCAAGTGTCGGATAGCAGGTGATGCCGATTTTTAAAGTTTGGCTCATATCAGGGGCACCTCTTTCATGTTAGTCTTGGATTTCTCATTATTTATTCCTTAGAGCCTATGCTTGATGTGGTTAAAATAGATGAACTTTATAAGGCGTCTTAACCGCGAAGCCTTCAGCATAAGGAATGAGCTTGCGCTGACCCAGCAGAGCATCTCTTGCCTTCACCCGCTCCACATAACCTTGAGTAAGCGGGGTGGCGACTCCATCTTTCCCAGGTGTGAACTGGGATTCATAACAGAGGAGAGATCGTTCTTTAGTCTCGTAATATCCGGTAACATCCACTATGAGATCCGGAGTTCTCCAGTCATTTATGAAATAGAAATACAGCTCGTCCACCAGAACAGGAGGCTTGTCCGGCATCATTCTGCGCAGCTTGGCGTTGAATACTGCCTCTTCCACCAGCTTGCTGCACTGCACATGATCTGGATGACGATCGTCCCAGTAAGGCGCAAAAACTATTCGCGGTGCATACTCACGAATGACGGAAGTCACTGCAGCAACATGATCAGATGTAATATACAGTCCACGATCCGGCAGTCTCAAATTGGTGCGTAGTGTGAGGCCTAGTACCCTGGAAGCCGCTTCTGCTTCTTGCATGCGAAGTTCTACTGTGCCATTGGAGGACATCTCTGCCTGCGTAAGATCACAGATACCGACTTTAAGGCCAGCTTCAACATGCTTGGCAATCGTTCCCGCCATCCCTATTTCAGCATCGTCTGCATGGGCTCCGAAGATCAGGATATCCAGCTTCTCACTCATGTATCTAACCTAGGACGATGAAGTTCAACCAGTTCCCGCCAACTTAGGTCTCCCCTGTCCAAGGCTCTGGCCATGATTTCAGCGGAGGCTACGTTTGTAGCTACTGGTATTCCATGCACATCACATAAGCGAAGCAGTGCTGTAATGTCAGGTTCGTGCGGCTGAGCCATCAGAGGATCGCGCAGGAAGATCACCAGATCCATTTGATTTTGAGCAATGAGTGCTCCAATTTGTTGGTCGCCACCGAGGGGTCCAGACAGGAACCGGTGTATATTCAATTTGGTATTATCCATAATTCGTTGTCCCGTTGTACCGGTTGAGTATAGATTGTTACCCTCGAACACGTGCTCATACGCAATAGCGAAGTTGACAATTTCCTCTTTCTTCCGGTCATGGGCGATAAACGCAATATTTAACATTTCGTTATACCCCCTATTAGTCTATAAAGTGTTCAAAACCATAAATCATTCCTTGATAACCCACAACCTTCTTCACAGCCAGGCTAACACCAGGCATGTAACCCGCACGTTCATAGGAATCATGCCGAATCTTCAGCGTCTGACCAAAGCCGCCAAAGATAACCTCCTGCTGGGCAAAAACACCTGGAAGCCGTACACTGTGAATGCGGAACCCGTTATAGTAACCTCCACGGGATCCTTCAATGGTCTCTTCTTCTTGCGGATTACCTTGGCGAAGCTCTTCCCGGTTCTGAGCGATTAACTCTGCTGTCTTCACCGCTGTACCTGATGGCGCGTCCAGCTTCTGATCCCCATGATACTCGATAATCTCCAGATTCGGAAAGTGCTTGGCAGCTTGTGCGGCGAATTTCATCATAAGGATCGCACCAATAGAGAAATTCGGGGCAATGAGGCCTCCGATCCCTTTGCTTTTGCACTGCTTGTCCAGATCCTCAATCTGTTCTGGAGTGAAGCCTGTGGTACCAACCACCGGCGACACACCAAGGCGAATCGCAAGCTCTGTATTCGTATATGCAAATTGGGGAGTGGTGAAATCCACCAATACCTGCGCCTTACTTTCGATTAAGGCTAGTTCCAGATCGGACTGAACCTTGATCCCGCAGGCAGGCAGACCAACCAAAGTCCCCGCATCCACACCTTCCCCGGATCGATTGACGGCTGCCGCAAGCTCGAGCTCGGCATCCTCCAGCACCATTTTAACGACTTCTTTCCCCATACGGCCTGCAGCTCCTGCTACGGCAACTCTGATCTTCGTTGTCATATTCATGCTCCTCACTGTCCACTAGGATGATGATTGATCGATATATGTTTCAATTCGTTGTTCCCATAATCTAAGTTCATGAATGGAAGAATCGCCTTCCAGCAAATGTATGGCTTCTCTTATAGAGTTTATTGCAAATGTATATTCTTTCAGCTCACTGTAAGCTACTGCAAGTCCAATATAGGCCTTAGATGACAGCGGGTCCATCTTAACAGCCTGTTCCAGGTCGAGTACTGCTGCGCGGACCGAACTCTCTGTTCTGCTTCCGTGCTCAAGCACCTTAAGAGCTTTTCGGGTCAAATCCATGGCTAGAAGCCGTTCATAATGAAGATGATATTCCTCTGTACCAGGCTCCAAATCCAAGGCTGTCCTGGCATGGTGGATTGCCTTCTCCAGTCTGCTGCTTCGGGAGCAGGTAACTGAACACCGGTAATGGATATCCGCTTCTTGTGGACTTAATTCGAGAGCTTGATCAAACCATTGAATCGCCTGCTCAAAATCATTTTCCAGGATGCTTCGATATGCCTCAGCCAGGTAGTCCAGCGTCTTCGTCATAGGGCTTCCCCCTTCTCATATCAGCTGCTGTTCCTACAGCATATGACGAAAAGGGCTATTCGGTGTCTATTCGGGTCCAGCGGTCTGCATCCCTGGTATTGAACTTATGCATGACCTTGTCGTGCGCTTCTGTCAGGTTAATCCCCAATGAATTCGCAAAACATATGGTAATGAACAAAATATCGCCAAGCTCCAGCTCAATGGAGTTGTCGGCCTCAGAAGTTTTCTTAGGTTTCTCTCCATAGGTATGGTTCACTTCTCTTGCCAGTTCGCCAACTTCCTCACTCATTCTCGCCAGCAAAGCGAGTGGACTGAAGTAACCTTCTTTAAACTGGGATATGTACTGATCCACCTCGCGCTGAAGCTCTGCGAGTGACTTTTCCTCCATCTATATTCCCCCTAGGGTACCCGAAGGTTTTACCCCTATGTTATCGTAAAGAAGTTTTGAAAACAAATCCTTTTTTAAACGCTGCCTAAAAAGGTATACTAAGGGTTGGGACGCTAAGGCTCCCCATCATTCAACAAGCGAGGGATTGCATGCTTACCACCCGATTAGGCCGTGTATCTAGAACAATTTTGCCGATACTACTCGGTACAGCCATTTATGCATTTGGTCTGCTTTACTTCATTATTCCCAATAAGCTTATGGAAGGCGGAGTAACCGGGATAACCATTCTCCTTAAATATGCGTTCTCCATATCACCTTCACTTTCAACCTTAATTTTGAACATCCCGCTCTTCCTGCTCGGCTGGAAGGTACTAGGGAGCCGGCAAATTATATTTACCGGAATTGGCATAGGGTCCTTGACGTTTTTTCTGTGGCTATTCGAGCTAATGATCAGGAAAGGCTGGATTATCCCTTTTGCTACGGAACATGATTACATACTTGCGTCACTTTACGCTGGGGTGACCCTTGGTGCCGGTCTTGGTCTCGTCTTCCGGTTTGGAGGTACCACGGGAGGGTCAGATATCGTTGCACGTATCTGCAATCGGAAATACGGCTGGAGCATGGGACAGGTCATCTTGGCCCTGGACGTAATTATCATTGGCATTTCCCTGTTCTATATTAAGAAGGAACAGATCCTGTACACATTAGTAGCCGTCTTCATAGCTTCCAAGGTAATTGACTTTATTCAAGAAGGGGCCTACTCGGCCAAAGCGTTCACCATTATCAGTGACCACGCACCGGAAATTGCCGATTTGATTACGAGGGAAATGGATCGGGGAGTCACGCTGATTCCCGCAATTGGAGCCTATTCCAAGCAGGCGAAGCACATGGCCTATTGTGTAGTTGCCAGGCAAGAAATTCGAAGACTGACCTTGATAGCCAAATCCGTAGACCCGAGAGCATTCATCATCATTAATGATGTACATGATGTTCATGGTGAGGGATTCAGAGAAGATTAACCTAATGAGAAAAGGGTAAGGTCCCAGTTGTGTACTGCGGACTTTACCCTTTTATTCATTCCCAGTTATAACCGCCAGGTTGGTCTTCCCTTGCTTCCAGCTGCCGGCCTGACTTCCTGATAAGCATTATAATTACGAATACCCGTATAGGTTAAGGCTACGATAATCCATCCGCCTATGAGCAGGCTCCATTGCCAAGGATTCGAATTCCCTGTAAGCGGAAGCAGGGTTGGTTCAGTCCGCTTCTTGCCGAACAAATCCTGTATCAAATCGGTCCCACTACCGAGTGCCCCTTTAAGTGCATCCGGATCCGCTGTCTTCCCCCCACACAGATTCTCCATGTAAGACATCCAGGAGTCCGCCCTTGATATCAGGGAGGGATCTAGCTGTATGACGGCCGCAGGCCGGATGGTCTCATAATGCTCTTTGAGCTGATTAAAAGCTTGCTTAACCTCTGCCACACCCGCTTCCGTCCTTGCTTTAGACAGCCGGCTAAGGTCATCCGTGAACAGCTTATAATATTGAATCCAGAGCGACTGCTCTTTGTGCAGCAGGCTGTCAATAGCCAGACGAAGCCGGGATGAGGTTATTCTCCACTCCTCAGGTTGTGACTGGCTTCTAGCGAGCGCTTCACGCGTGTCCATAATGGTCTCTGAGAGTGCATGAATCCCCTCAACGGAAGCTAGACCTTGGAACGAAAGCGTCTGTACGATCTTGACGATTCTATCCATTTCGAGTTGTGCCTTTGCCCCGTCTCCATCCTGCATATATCGGTACAGAGCTTCGGATGCACTATCAAGCTCCTTCATCTTCGCGGTATGCGCGGCATCATGATGAGCCGCAGCCTTGTTCAGCGGAAGCATGATAACAACAGCCACAATGATTAGGCCTAACCATAGAGATAGACAGCCCCACCGATTTGTCTCCACGGACATCCCCTCCTATACCCCATATCTATGACAGTCTGTCCCTGCCTAGAACTCGGGTATAGGCACGCGCAGAGCGGTCTCGCTGACGAAGTGCAAGCCAGCCGGCCAGCACGCTAAGCAGCGTTAAGATCACCGTAAAGTTACGCACACTTGTCAAATCGTCCATCAGCTGAACGGGCAGCCATGGAAATACACCGTATGTATAATCTACCATGTCGTTCAGCAGGGTCCACAGACCCGCACCAAGAAGTATTCCTGCTCCGAATTTATATAAACGAACATAGAGCAGTGCTTCAACTGCCATTGCGGTATGTGACGCCACCAGCATCCAGTCCTGCCATCCAATCATGTTCCCCTGATAAGCCCCTGCGAAAATGATACTCACGGCCCACACACCATACTTAACACTAGTGACTACGGCTAGGGATTCAATAAGAACCCGAATCGCGCCGAATTTCTTAAGCGGTCCAGACCAAAGCAAGAAACAAAGGGATAAGGTGAAGAACAGACTTGCTGTAGGGCTGTCCGGAACGAAGATAACCTGCCAAAGCGGATTATGTGCCACGGTATAGTCGATTTGATGACCATACCAGTAATAGCCATAGATCGTACCAAGCAGATTGAAAATAAACAGAAGCCAAAGAAATCCACGACTGGTCAGGAATTCCCGGCTCCACCAGTAAGATATACTCACTTACAATCCTCCTTTATCTTTTCTTGAGAATAACGGATGGGAAGGATAGAATACAAGACTCATTCACTCTTTCTTAAGAAAGCCGCCACTTACGCTACCCGAATTGCACTTCAAGACCAGCAAAGAACCTGACCGCTTTCACGATCAGGTTCTCTGCAATCCGTATCTTATTTAGCTTCGGCTTTCTGTTTCGAAAGCCACTCGGCCAGATGATCAATATCCTGGTCGCTGAGTCCAGCGCCCTTGGCTGCACTGTACATTGGAGGCATGTTGCCGTCAGGGCCCTTTTTACCTTCTTTGATGATGGTTAAAATGGCTGCTTTGTCATGCTTATCTCCAACGCCTCGAAGCGAAGGACCACTTGCCCCCTTCAAATCGGCTGCGTGACAAGAGATACAGGTTGCTTTCTTGAATGATTCCATTCCGGCATCATCCTTATCAACAATTGCAACCTCTTTGGTCTGAACCGCATTGGACGGTGCTGGAAGCCCCTTCTCCCGCGCTTCGCGGGCTTTCTCAATCCGGCGTTCTTCCTCCGGCTTGATTCCTGTCTTAGCCAGTTCATGCTTATAGTGTGTCCATGCAAAGTTCGTCAGATATACGATGGATGCCAAGGACAATAGCATGATTGCGGAAGCGATAGGTCTGCGGTAGAAACGGCGCTCTTTCCCGCGATCCAGGAAAGGTGCAAGCAGTAATCCACCGAAGGCAACACCTGGTACACCGAGTGTTCCCAGGACGATAAAATCTCCTGAAGCATATGGATACTTCAAGTATTGGTACAGGAATAAGAAATACCAGTCCGGCATCGGGATAACAGATGCAGTTGGATTAGCCGGGAAACCAAGTGGTGCAGGCTCTGAAATGGTAAGCACCAGGAAGCCTACAAGGACCACTACGCCGACCATCCACTCTTTTAATAGGAAGTTAGGTATAAATGCTTCGGACTTCCCCGGGTAAGACGTATAGTCGGGAGGAGTAATGAATCCATTCCCTTTACGCACCCTTGAATCGCCGACAAACACGACTTTTTCGTTCGTTTTGCCTCCGTGACCCATATAATTGCCTCCCTTCTCTTAAGAATATCTTATAGCGGTCCGGAAATTCCCTGTCTGCGGATCATAATGAAATGTCCTACCAGAAGGATAAGCAACACGGCCGGAAGGAAGAACACGTGAATAGCGAAGAATCGCGTCAGCGTCTGCGCACCAACAATCGTACCGCCCTGCAGAAGCTCTTTGATTATCGGTCCAAGAACAGGAACCGAGTTCGCAATTTCCAGCGTAACTTTGGTTGCAAAGTAAGATTTGTTATCCCATGGAAGCAGGTAACCTGTAAGGCCTAGACCGATCATTACGAAGAAGATCAGCATTCCCACAACCCAGTTCATCTCACGAGGCGCCTTATAGGAGCCTGTAAAGAATACCCGCAAGGTATGTAAGAACATCATTACAATAACCAGGCTCGCTCCCCAGTGGTGCATCCCACGGACAATCTGTCCAAATGCCACCTTGGTCTGAAGGAATTCAACGCTGGCATATGCGTTAATAATATCGGGTACATAATACATAGTCAGGAACATCCCTGACAGAATCTGGATGACCGTGATAAAGAACGTCAAGCCGCCGAAACAGTATACAAAAGCGGAAAAATGATGCGCCGGGTTCACGTGTTCAGGTACTTCGTGGTCAGCCACATCTCTCCAAATCGGCGTAATATCAAGACGTTCGTCAACCCAGTTGTAGACACTCTTCAACATCTGACTCTACGCCTCCTTATTTAGCTCGAGTATTAGGAACGATATCGCCTAAGTAAACCCAATCTTTATCAATCTTAACTTTGTACTCATCAAGCGGTTTCGGTGCAACGGCAAGGTTCTTGCCTTCTTTCGTATACTGTGCGCCGTGACAAGGACAATGGTATTCATTAGGGAAGCCTTTGTCATTATTCCAGCCAACCGTACAACCCAGATGCTTACAGATCGGTGAAAGCGCATAAATATTTCCGCTTTCATCTTTGCGGATCCAAGCTGTCAATGATGCCGTGCTTGCATACCAGCCATCCTGCTGATGTAGTTCGAATGAGAACTCCTGCGGTTCATCTGTGATCTTGCTTACTTCTACAACTTTAACAAAGTTACCTTCCGTCTTCTTGTGTAGAACAGGATCCACAGCGAAGCGAAGCATCGGCAGTACTACTCCACCTGCCATATAGGCAGTAGCTCCTCCCAGCGTATAAGTTAGAAATTGTCTGCGAGACATTTCTTTATTCCGATTGGGTGGTCTGTGCGATGATTCGTGCTGGTCGTGCTGATTGCTCATACTGTCTTCAACCCCCTTTTCCGAACCAATTCTCTCCATTTCAATGATAAAAATCACACGAATTACTAGGACATTATTATAATATATTAGGCTTTCTAGAGCGTCAAGAATTTACAGTGCATGTTCGTTAACACTATGGTCACATTTTCGAAAAAATGTCGGTTTTTCGTCACATTTAGGCATCTTGGCCGCTAAACCACAACTGCTGGATTTCCTGCATAACCGCCACAGATGGAGCCTGTTCTTCAGAGGCTTCAAATCGGCCCCTGGTAAAGACTAAATCGCTTTCACAAATCACCTGGGGATCGAGCTCTACATCAGCAGAAATTACAATGACGTATTTGAAGCCAGCTGACTTGACATTGGCGCAAACGGCATTTATTTGCCCCATGATGTCATCCTTACCATATTGGAAGGCAGGATAGGTTACTACTCTCCCTTTGAAGGGTATTTCTACCCAATCCATCACATCTCTCAGGCGTTCAAGTGCATACACGACTTCATGAGGCTGTTCATCACCTCTAAGTCCGGTAACCGGTAAAAGGCAGGTATCCAGATAAGGCTTCAGCTCTTCCCACTCAGCAGGATTAATCTCACTAAATTTCATTACGACTCTCCTCTCTCTATTCCTATTATACATGGAAAAAGCCGGCTGAGAACGAATGGACAGCATGAAAAAATAGAAGAAATGCACAAGGCATTTCTTCTATTTTTCCAGGGTTCTTAATTCTTCGGTAAGGAGACGGAAAGCTTCCTCATCGCCTTTTGCCAGAGCAGAATCAATTTCGTAGTGAAGTTTCTCTGCCCGATATTTCTTTAACGCTTCGTCCCACACCATTTCAGCTGCCAGACCCAGCATAACTTCATAAGTAACTTTCATTTGATCCATAGGATGCACCTCCAGCCAATGTTAAGAGCTCCTATATTCTCTTCCTTTCACCACATAGCTGTCTGTAGTCAGCGCCATTCGGCGTAAATCCTCTTCCGTCAGTTCGCGGACTACTTTAGCGGGTGAACCTAAAGAAAGAGTATAGGGTGGAATTTTACGGTTCTCCGTGATTAGCGAGCCGGCTCCTATTAAAGCATATTCGCCGATCTCCGCTCCGTTTAAACAAATAGCCCCCATCCCAATTAAAGTGCCTTTGCCTATCGTACAGCCATGAATTATTGCAGCATGTCCGACAGATACGTCATCGGCAACGATAAGGGGCTGCCCTGTGTTCACATGGGCAATGACACCGTCCTGCAAATTGCTGCGCTCTCCAATTATAATTGGAGCTAGGTCCCCTCTAAGGACTGCGTTGAACCATATACTAGAATCCTTGCCAATCCGGACATCTCCGGCCAGTCTCGCACCCTCAGCTACATAAACAGAAGGATCCACAAAAGGGGTTTTCCCCATATAAGAAATGTACATCGATTCACTCACACCCATCTGATAAATTCTGGAATTGGAGTGATCTTAGCAAGCCTATACTCTCTTGTCAAACTGGTCCTTCAAAACCTCTTTGAAGCATAGGAACTGCTGTCTTACCATAAGCAGTAATCTGCACATAACGTTCCCTCTCCTTATCCTCACCTATCCTGATTAAGCCGAGGTGCAGCATCATCTTTAAGGTACGCTCCTCAAAGATGGATGCCGAAGTATCGTAATAGTAAGGCTTAATCAACCTGTCCATACTTTGGCTAAGCGAGGTCACAGTTACCCATTCCTGTGTACAACGATAAATCCAGTACATCAGGGATAGCAGATTTGGAATTGCTGCTTTGTAAGTTTTTAACCAAAAGCGTATCAAATGCATCAGGGATTCACGTTTTTCCTCCAAAACAAATAGCTCACCGAGTGAAGTAAGTCTCAGTTGAAAATCTCTTTCCTCAATCAGTCTTTGGGAATACGCGTAATCATACAGAAGAGAAAGGCGATCCGGATAGAATTTAAATGTTCGTCCATAGCCAAATCTCCAGCCCCCTTTGCCAACCAAGGGCTCATTCACATGCAGGGTATCCATCATTTGCACTTGATTTCGGCGATACATGATTCCCTCCTGGTTCAAGGGGATATCGTTCTTAGAGATATAATACAAGATGAGGTACAAATCTTCCGAGGCCAGGGTATGCTCCTCGCGTATGGCATCAGGTTCGGCGCCAACCCTAACTTCAGCCTTTAGACGCTGTCCCAGCACTTCCCGGAACCTTAACTTCAGATCCTCTGGAACCTCGAACAAGAATTTCGTGTTCTGTGAAGAGCCGTTAAATAGCCAGCCTCTCTGTCTGAACCTTGTAATGATATCTCTAGGATTCTCCTTCTCCTTGGCATCCTCCGTGAACCGGGTGTGCTGCGCGCTGGCCATCAGTTCTTCCAAGCTGTAGTGCTGACGATGATCAAAGAGCAGCGTGTTCAGGAAACGGAAATCCTCAACACTAAGCTTACTCACATGTTCTTCTATAAACTCCTTCCTGCCTACTTGATGCAGTATGGACTGAATCAGTTCATTCTTGGAATTTTCATTGCAGCTGCATTGATAGTGATTCGCTATTTTGCTAAGCTGTCCAATATCTGCATAAGTAAGCATTTCCGCCAGATTCATAGTTTCATCGCCTCACCGTTTTACTACCATTATGGGAAGGTTTCGGACTTTTATTCGGCCTAAAATAAAAAAAATAACCCGCTACCCGCGGATTATTGATCGGTCTCCTGAAGATGCTTCAGGCAGTTATACAGTTTAGGCTCCCAGGAATGTTCATTTTTCTCCAGTATGGTTAATGAGAGATTCCCGATTCTCTCCGTAAATTTATCCTGATATAACGCAGTATAGAGCTGGGCTAGCAGGCCTCCATGTGAGATTACCAGCACATTGTTGTCGGCATAACGCTCTCCAAGTTCTTTTAGAAAGGCGAGCGCTCTCGCCTGAACCTCATGGTCCTTCTCCTGGCCAAGATCCTGAAGCCTCCAGTCCATCCCCCATAAAGTCTCCCGCTCTTCCGAGGTCATTCCTTCCACTTGTCCAAACGCCCGTTCCATCAGACGAGAATCCGGATCATAGACCGGAATACCAAGCTCTCCAGCAATGATTTCTCCACTCTCCTGCGCCCTGGAAAGACCACTTGTGATCACAAAATCCCATTTATAGGGCTCATCCTTAAGTCTTGTGGCAAGCAGCAACGCCTGCCTTCTACCTTCCTCATTCAGCGGAATGTCGCTCTGACCCTGAATCTTCCCCAGAGCATTCCAATCCGTTAGGCCATGGCGAATTAATCCTACCAGCATGAAATAAAAGCCTCCTTGTGTCTTCGCATTATGTAAGAATCACGTAATAAAAGTGGCAAACGCCACCCCTGTCCGCATAACGTACAGAAGCGGCATTTGCCGCGGTAATTGCTATCTTCGTATACGTCTAAGTCCTCTCCACGAGAAGAGGGCAAGTCCTAGAGCCAGCATGGACAGCAGCATCCAGTATTCTGGATAAGCGGGGCTCATTTTAACAATTAAGGGGTCTATAATCCCTCTAGATACATCTGGCATGCTGTAGACATGATCCGCGTTAATTACCGTATCAGAGCCAGCAATGGCAATAGGGAGCAGGCCTGAATTCTTCACAGTGGCCGTGTTCACTTCGGTAGAACCTGGAAGCATGAAATAGAGCAGGCTGCATATAAAAATAGCGAGAAAACCTGCTATCCATAGGGCCATACGCCGTCTCAAAATATACGATGTCTTTCTTGCTTCAGGCTCGGTAGGTGCAAGCCATGGAGACTCCGCATAAATGCGGTCCATGACGGTCCGGTTCATTCTTTCCGCTTGCTCGGGCTGAATATCAATTTGCAAATTATGTATGATGCCCTGAGTCTCTTTCCATATTTCATATTCCGCTGCACAGCTCTCACAGCCAAGTACATGCCACTCCAGATTTTTGCGCCGGGGGTCGTCTTCAGAAACGTCCCATATCAAGCCAAAACATTCTTGGGCTTCACGACAATTCATCTGCTTTTCATCCCTTCAAATTGCTCATAGATCGGTTCATAGAAGTAGGGCTCAAGCTGACTCTTGACACTGCTTCGGGCACGGAATAACAGTGACTTAATTGCACTGACACTTTGTCCGAGTATTGTCGATATCTCCTGGTAGTCAAGCTGATCATATTCTCTAAGTATAAGTGCAGAACGCTGCTTCTCCGGAAGATTGTTAATCGCTTCTCTGACCATACCGACCCGCTCATTTCGTAATATTGCCTGTTCAGGGACAATATCCGGGGGAGCTGCAGGTATATAGCCGCTCTCATCGAGCGAGACATGCCCAGTCTTCTGCTTGCGCAATTCGCTTAATACCGTATTTCGGGCAATGGTATACAGCCATGTGGAAAAAGAAGCGTCTACTTCCCTGAAAGAGTGTAAACTCCGAAATGCTTTATAAAAAGTCTCCGAACACAAGTCTTCAGCAAGCAGCTCCAATTGAGCGCTCTTAAGCATGTGATAAATAAATACGAGAATCTTACGTTGATACCTTCGCATCAATTCTGAATAAAGTTCTGTATTTCCTTCTTTGATATCTCGAATCATTTGGGAATCCGTCATTAGAATGCGATCCTCCTCGCCCATCCATGTGCATCTTCCCCGTTCGATTCTGCTTATTATTACCGAACAGGATATAAAAAGTTTCGGTCACTCCGAAAAAAGTATCATATTCATCATGTCTTTATTTGGTTCTGAACCCAATACTGCAATATTATACCATACAAGTAGGAATTAAAAAAATTTCTTAGGGCCCCACTTAGACTTTACCCACAAAAATGAAAAAAAGACCATTTTCACATAAAAATGGCCTTTCCTATAATGACGTACTCGTTGAATATTTTAACTTTGGCCTGTCAATCGCTCACTTATATCGGTCTCTAGTCATTTAATCGCTTTTCAAAAGTTAACCGCCAGCTGGACGACAAAGCATCCACTTCAAGAATCCGCTGAATGGCTTCGGTATTCTCTTTGTCATGATGCATAATGTGATTAGCAAAGGCTACTGTAATACCTTGGGGATGTGAAGTAAGCCGAGTCAATCCGCCTTGGCAGCTAACATGTCCCTCCTCAAGTACCCGGAAATAGAACCCGGTATATCCGGAATCCTGCATTTTCACTGGTATATCAGGTGCGCCATATCTGGCCGACAATTTATAGCAGGGCTGCCGGGGCTGGCTAATTTGAACAGTCGCTTCGCCAAACTTAAATATATCTCCGATGCAGATATCCTTCTCAACCCATCCTTGTATAGTTAGATTCTCACCAAATGCTCCAAGACCCAGAGGTCGCCCCAGCAGGCTCTCCCAGTAAGGATAATGCTCATGGGCGTACACACATAAAGCCTTATCTTTTCCCCCATGATGCTTAAGATCCGCCTGTCCGTCCCCCTCCAGATTCAGAAAGGATAAGTACAGAGGTTCATCCACCTGCTTTTTGTATATCCCGCTTAAGACTTGTTTGTTGTTATACTGCATCTGCTGCGGGGTTCCTACATTGATCGAGAGAATATCCGCATTGTTCACTATCTTCACCTCATTTGATTTATGTAACTAACTTCGTTAAGCTAATTCATTCATTCCTTCTGCATATCCATCCATTCAATTAAATAGTTTTTTCTACGTGATCGGTGTAATCTTTAGGTAGCTTTGTAGAATGGAGGAATTGCATTGGAACTGAAGCAGCTGGAGTATTTCTTGAAAGTATGCCAGGAACTGCACTTCACTCGGGCAGCCGAGAAGCTGGGGATTGCGCAGCCATCACTAAGTCAGCAGATCCGTCTTCTGGAACATGAGATCGGAACCCCTTTGTTTGATCGTGTCGGCAAAATAACCCAGATAACCGAAGCCGGCAGGCTGCTGCAGCATCACGTGAATAATATATTCCATGAATTGTCTCAGGCTCGTATAGCGATAAATGAGCTGCAGGGCTTGGAGAGAGGGACTTTGAAAATAGGAGCCCTGTTGTCTGTGGTGAATTATCTGCTCCCCCAAGCTGTAATCTCGTTCAACGAGCGCTTCCCCAAGATTGAACTGTCCATATACGGCCTGCGAACCGGGGATATTTATAATGGAATACTGCAAAATGAGCTGGACATAGGAATTGTGTACCTCCCTTCGGCTCGAGAAGAATTCGAATCGATACCTCTTCGTCAGGAATCTCTAGTGTTCGCCATCCCAGACCAACATCCCTTAGCCGGGGAGTCCACTTTATCTCTCACCATACTGGGTCAATTCCCGAGTGTGCTGTTTCCGGAGAACTTTCACCTTAGACAATTGATCAATGAACAGTGCCGAAATCTTGGCTTCAAACCTAATCCCATAATAGAAATGACCACACTTGAGTCCATCTTAACTATGGTTGGAAAAGGAATTGGAGTTACTGTTTTGCCCCAAAGCTATCTTCAATCTGTAAAGGATCAGAGCATTCGAACGATTCCCCTTAAGGAACCGTCGATGTCTACGGAGATTGGCATTGTCTACCGAAGAAATAAACATTTATGTACATCTACCCGAGTCTTTATCGACCAACTGTTAGCTTCTTCCTAATTATATAAGCCTACGGATTCCCCCGCAATTAAAGTTATGTACTAGTGATCATAGGCACAGCCTATGATCACTCAAACCAGGGAAGCAAGCAAAAAAAAGACCACTTTCATTGAAAGTGGTCTTGCTCGAACCTGAGCAAATTATATTGGATAGGAGTGGAGAGAAACCATACTGTACTTTTATTATATTGTATCCGTTTACATTCTGTCAACACAATTTTATAAACGCTTACATTTTATTTTTTTAAGCCTGTTAGCACGCCAAAACACACAAAAAAACCGCTGAGCTTTTTCACTTTGGAAAAAAATTCAGCGGTATTTCTATTACAAGTACACGGTATACCCCAAGGTCAATAGGTGCTCCTTCGCACGCTCCATATCCCCTTCCTGTCTGAAAGACAGGCGCATAACCCCTGGTACATCTTCACGACTCTCAATAATCTGCATATTGCTAAGATTAATCTGCCGAATCCCAAGCTCTGTAGCTATATGACCAATGACGCCTGGCGTATCCGGAACATCAATATACAGATCATACAAGGAACTTATAGCCCCTTTTCTGCGCTCAGGCAGTTCACTCCGGAAACGGTTGGCTTTATCAAAAGCTTCCACGATTCCTGTGCCGTCATCATCCTGGAGCAATTCCAGGAATTCATCCATATGAGTCTTCCAGTCCTTAAGCAGCCCCAATAGAACCTCTCTGTTGCTGAGCAGAATATCCCGCCAGATCACCGGATCACTTGATGCTATTCGTGTGATATCCCGAAATCCCCCTGCAGCCAACTGCCGATATAACGGATTCTTATCATTGTAATCGCAGACCTGGTTCACAAGTGCAACGGCAATAATATGAGGAAGATGACTGATGGCTCCTACAATCTCATCATGGAGCTCCGGTTCAACACGAACGATGTGTGCTTTGGTATATACCAGCAGTTCTTCCAGTCGCTTGTAGGCTTCTTCTGGTACATTCGAAGACGGCGTCAGAACATAATATGCGTTCTCGAACAGGAAAGTTGAAGCTGCTGCAACACCTGATCTCTCCGATCCAGCCATCGGATGCCCGCCGATGAAGTAGACACCTGGAAGTGTGATCGCTTCAGCACATGCAGCCACCGAAGCCTTCGTACTTCCCACATCAGTAATGATACACCCTGGCTTCAGATTCAAGCTGCTTAGTTTATGTAAATATGGCTCCAACTGACTTACCGGTACACACAAGAAGATAAAATCAGCGTCTACAGCTGCTTCTTCAATAGACAACGTGGCAAGATCCACGACACCACGATCCTTAACCTGCTGCAAGGATTCAGCGCGGTGGCTGTGTCCAACAACACTGATTCCCGGTTTTCCTTTAAAGCTAAGCGCGAGAGAGCCTCCTATCAGCCCAACACCAAAGATTGCAATTTTAATAGTCATTTATTCCCCACTCAATTTGCTCTAATTTGTCTTCAAGTACATCGCCAGGTGTCAAAAAACAAAAGATACTGCGGAGATTATTCCGCAGTAACCGGCTGCTCCTGGGCTGTTAGGACCTGCTCCAGTGCAGCAATAAATTTAGTATTCTCATCCGGGGTGCCGACACTCACACGGATATAATCCGGGTATTTACCGAAGCCAGCGCGAACAATAACTCCAAGCTTTAAGAGAGACTGGAAGATCCCGCTACCGGGTCTTTGCACATTGACCAATATAAAGTTGCCATTTGCCGGAAAGTGTTTGAGTCCAAGCCGGCCAAATTCAGCAGACAAGTATTCAACTCCGCTTCGATTCTTTGTACGGCAAGCATCAATAAATTCATGATCAGTTAAAGCTGCTTTGGCTGCGGCCTGAGCCAATCTGGAAGTATTAAAAGGTTCACGAACCTGATTAATCAGCTTAACTACGTTTGGGTGTCCGACTCCATAACCGATTCGTAGTGAAGCAAGCCCATAAATCTTCGAGAATGTCCGCAGAATCATCAGATTCGGATATTTACTGAGCAGACTAAAACTGTCTGGATAAGAAGGATCCGTTACAAACTCCGCATAGGCTTCATCCAGCACTACAAGTACATGCTCTGGTATTTCATTTAGAAAATTAACAATATCTGTATGGGAGACGATCGTCCCGGTTGGATTGTTCGGATTACAGATCCAGACAATCTTGGTACGCTCATTCACAGCTTGCAGCATAGCATCCAAATCATGCGTGCCGTCCACTAGAGGCACTTCAATGCTCACGGCACCCTCAATATCCGCATTGGTTTTATATACCGAGAATGTCTGATCCGCCATAATATTCTCTTCTCCAGGCAATAAGAACGCACGGGTAATCAGAGCAATAACCTCATCGGAACCACAGCCGAATACAATCTGATCCCGATTCACGCCAAGATGACCTGAAAGGACATCAGTAAGTTCAGCAGCACTTCCATCCGGATAGATACTAATTTGACTTAACTCCTGTTGAACGGCCGCTTTTGCTTTGGGGGAAGCGCCGTAGGGGTTCTCGTTGGAAGCCAGTTTAATGACTTCAGAAAGACCTAATTCCCTCTTCACTTCTTCAACCGGCTTGCCCGGTTGGTATACTGGCAGATTCACAATCTGTGGTTTTGGCTGCATACGATTCCCTTCCTTTCCTAATTGACTAAAAAGTTTTATCTTTTTACTAGACTTTCAATTGTGCCACAAATTCACGTATTTGCAAGAGGCCTTTTTCTCTAGTTTCGGAATCCGTTAAAAGTGGAATTGTGTCCTCGATTTTGCGGACAATGGCACTTCCTACAACAACGCCGTCGCAGATTGATGAGAATCGCTCCACTTGCTCGCGGTTTGAAATCCCGAACCCTACGGCGACCGGAAGGTCTGTGCGAGACTTAACATCGTTAATAAATTGCTCTACTCCCTCGTGGAAGGAACTGCGTTCGCCCGTAACCCCTAGAGACGAGACACAATAAATGAACCCGCGTGCATTGCTTAGTATGCGTGAAATTCGCTCATTAGAGGTAGGTGCCACAAGTGGCACCAAGCTAATCCCCGCGGCATCAGCCAAAGCCAGTACATCTGCGGACTCCTCAATTGGAAGATCTGGAATGATCAGCCCGCTAATATCATGTTCTGCGATCTGTTGGAAGAAGGTCTCCAGCCCGATTTGCAGTACAGGGTTAAAGTAAGTAAACAGGACAAACGGAATTTTCACTCCGCGCTGTCTTGCTTTATGGGCAATATCGATACAAGTCCCGATCGTAACCGAACTGGTAAGAGCACGCTGGGATGCCCGCTGGATCACAGGTCCATCTGCAAGCGGGTCCGAGTAAGGTACGCCTAGCTCCAAGACATCCGCACCCGCTGCTTCCATCTGCACAATTAATTCCACTGTGGTATCCAGGTCCGGATCGCCAACAGTCAGGAAGGGAATAAGCGCGGTTTGACCCGCCGCTTTGAGTTCAGCAAATTTCTGATCCATTAAATTCATGACGGATCACCTCCCAAGTAACCCATGATGGACTCAACGTCTTTATCTCCTCTGCCGGAGAGGCAGATTACGATAATCTGATCAGAAGAAAGCTTGGGAGCTTCCTTAATCACCTGGGCTACAGCATGGGCTGACTCCAGCGCAGGAATAATGCCCTCAGTCTGGCTCAGAAGCTGAAGTGCGTCAAGAGCTTCCTGATCGGTAATCGGAGCATATCTAGCCCGCTCGATATCTTTGAGATAGGAATGCTCCGGGCCAATACCCGGATAATCCAGTCCCGCCGAGATCGAGTGTGCTGGCAGCACTTGACCGAAGGCATCTTGGAGCAGGTAGCTCAGTGATCCCTGAAATACCCCTTTGGTGCCTTTTGTCATTGTCGCCGCATGATATTCTGTATCTACTCCGTGTCCTGCTGCTTCTACACCAAGCAGCTTCACCGATGTATCTTCTACAAAAGGATAGAACATCCCAATCGCATTACTTCCTCCGCCTACAGCAGCAACAATAAGATCCGGAAGTCTTCCTTCCGACTCCAGAATCTGACGCCGTGTCTCATCCCCGATAATTCGCTGGAAGTTACGCACCATCATTGGATAAGGGTGTGGGCCTGTAGCGGACCCAAGAATATAGAATGTATCCTGTACATGACTGACCCAATAACGGAGTGCTTCATTACAAGCATCTTTGAGGGTACGGGTACCGGATATAACTGGAACTACTTCAGCGCCAAGCAGCTTCATCCGAAACACATTAAGCTGCTGACGTTTCATGTCCTCTTCACCCATGAACACTTTACATTCAAGGCCAAGCAGTGCAGCAACTGTTGCTGTGGCAACCCCGTGCTGTCCTGCCCCGGTCTCAGCAATTACCTTCGCCTTGCCCATCCGTTTGGCCAGAATCCCTTGACCTATCGCATTATTGATCTTATGAGCTCCTGTATGATTCAAATCTTCACGCTTAAGGTAAATCTTGGCTCCGCCCAGATGCGTAGATAAGCGCTCAGCGTAGAACAAGGGAGTTTCCCGGCCGGAATATTGTTTCAATAGATAATCGATTTCTTCCTGAAAGGCAGGCTCTTGCGAATAATGGCGGTAAGCCTCTTCCAATTCAATTAATGCATTCATCAGCGTCTCGGGGACATAGCGGCCTCCGAAGTCGCCAAATCGCCCGTTCTCATCTGGTACCTGTGTCATCTAGCGCTTCACCCTCTCGACAAAAGCTCGTATTTTTGCGATATCTTTAAGTCCATCGGTCTCTACCCCACTGGACACGTCTACGCCATCCGGCTGGAAATTCTCCAACAGGTCACCAACATTCTCCGGGTGCAGCCCACCCGCTATAATTAGAGGAATCCCCTCTTGCTTCGTCCACATCTGATAGGGTAGGATCTGCTTCCAATCGAAGGTCTGACCAGATCCTCCGCCATAAAGCGGATCATAAGTATCCAGCAGCAGACCATCCAAAGCTCCCTTATATTCTTCAAGGTCAAAGCCTTCTTTATTGCTGTCCTGCTTAACAGAAAGCACCTTAAAGACTTTCACACCGAACCGTCTCTTCACCTCACGACAAAATTCCGGCGATTCCTGTCCATGCAGCTGAATGATATCCAGACTCGCTTTCTGCAAAATATCAGACAACTCTTCTATCGTAGGATTAACGAAGACGCCTACGCTTTCAGGCTTCTCAGCGCTTTGCCACTCCTTAAGGATGGGAATCAAAGCAGCTGCCTGGTCAGCGGTTACCCGTCGTTTGCTCTTGGCAAACACAAATCCAATATGATCAACAGGCAAGTTTATCATAGATTTTAGCACTTCAACGTCCTGAAGTCCACATATTTTTACCGACGCTTCAGCCATGAACAGCCCCGCTTCCATTGATAACTGGCCCCATTAATTCGTACACAGCCTCGTTAACAAGCGGCTTGCGCATGAATGTCTCACCCACCAGAACCCCGTGAGCTCCACATGATGAAAGGTAATGGATATCTTCAGGAGTAGATATTCCACTCTCACTTATTAGAGTAATTCCCGCTGGAACCAGATCAACCAGTTCTTCTGTTGTCCGCAGACTAACTTCAAAGGTTCTTAGATTGCGGTTGTTAATCCCAATTAACTTGGAAGCCCCAAGGTTTAGCACCCGCTCAAGTTCTTCTCTGTCGTGGACTTCTACCAGCGCATCAAGACCTAATGAACCCGCTGCTGCTTCGAACTGTTTCAATTGATGATCCGTCAGGATCGCGGCAATCAGTAGGACCGCATCTGCACCCAGAAGCCGGGCTTCGTAGACTTGGCGCTCATCAATAATGAAATCCTTACGCAGCAGCGGAACCTGAACGGCTTGACGTATTGCTTTCAAATACTCGCCGCTTCCTTGGAAATACTCCTTATCCGTCAGCACCGAAATACAATCTGTGCCTGCATCCGCATAGTTCTCCGCAATCTGAACAGGATTAAAGTCTGGGCGAATTAGACCCTTGGATGGTGAAGCCTTCTTCACCTCCGCGATGAGTCCCATGGAACGCTTGCGACCTTCTGAAAGTGCACGGTAAAAACCGAGGGTAGACGGCAGTTCTGCAATGGTTCGCTCCGCTGCTGAAAGTGAGAAGTTGGTGGCAAGTTCGGCCACTTCTTTATGTTTGGTTGCTACAATGCGATCAAGATACATAGCTGATTTCCCCTGTCGTTTGAATAAGCTGCTCAAGTTTGTTCTGTGCCTTCCCGGAATCGATGGCTTCTGAAGCCATAATTACCCCATCCTGAATGGTCTGTGCAAGACCGGATACATAGATGCATGCTCCTGCGTTAGCAAGAACAACGTCCCGATAAGGACCTTTCTCACCTTGAAGTACACGGCGGATAATATCCGCATTCACCTGAGGATCTCCACCGATGACATCGCCAAGCGGATACATGCGAAGCCCCAGGTCGTTCGGATGCAGTTCATAAGTGTTAATCATGCCATTCTTCAGTTCAGACACCCGGGTGGGTGCGGATATGCTAATTTCATCCAGACCTTCATGGCTTGTAACCACAAGCGCACGCTTTGATCCAAGTTCTCTAAGTACTTCAGCGATTACCTCAGTCCTGCTTCCGTCGTAGATGCCCAGCACCTGCCGATCAGCCGAAGCCGGATTGGTCAATGGTCCCAGCATGTTAAATACCGTTCTGACACCCAGTTCTTTACGAGTTGCAGCTGCATGCTTCATGGAAGGATGATAGATCTGGGCGAACAGGAAACAAATCCCGATATCATCCAGGCACTTCTCTGCCTGATCCGCCGTCAAATGTATGTTCACGCCTAGTGCTTCGAGCACATCTGCACTTCCAGCTCGCCCTGATGCCGAGCGGTTGCCATGCTTCGCCACCCGAACGGACACAGAAGCTGCAACAATTGCCGCAGTAGTGGATATGTTGAATTTATGAATTCCAGAGCCGCCGGTTCCGCAAGTATCCAGAAGTTGTCTGGATTCCGTATGGAGCCGATTGCCGTATCCGCGCATAGCCTCAGCAAAGCCTGTGATTTCTTCAACAGTCTCCCCCTTCATCCGGAGCGCCGTTAGAAGTCCGCCGATCTGTGAAGGCGTTGCTGAGCCTGCCATAATCACTTCCATTATACTCCGGGCTTCTTCCCGGCCCAAGTGCTGTCCTGAAATCACACGTGATATCCCCGTCTGCAGTGTTTCATATCCACTCATCTTTATCTCCTCCTCTGGTTCCTTAAGGCGTGTATTCATAAAGATAATCTTGATTAATGACCCCATCACTGCTTGGCGATACCGGGAACATCTGCTCTGCCGTCCGGATTGCCTTCAGAAGTGCTTTGGCTTTATTTACCGTCTCTTCATACTCCTTCTCAGGAACGGAGTCCCATACAATCCCGGCCCCTGCCTGGACATACGCTTTACCCTTCTTGAAGACGATGGTTCGGATGGTAATGCAGGAATCCATATTGCCTGAGAAACCAAGGTAGCCGATAGCCCCGGCGTATGTTCCACGCGCTTCCCGTTCGAATTCAGCTATAATCTCCATCGCTCTCAGCTTAGGAGCCCCTGAGACGGTGCCCGCTGGCAGACAGGATAAGAAAGCATCGAAGAAGTCTTTGTCTTTACGCAGCTCTCCCGATACGTTAGAGACGATATGCATGACATGGGAGTATTTCTCAATCTCCATGAACGAATCACATTTGACAGTGCCGAACTCGGATACGCGTCCCAGATCATTTCGTCCAAGATCGACCAGCATTAAATGCTCTGCACGCTCCTTCTCATCTCTTAAGAGCTCTTCAGCAAGTTCGCGATCTTCAGTCTCATTCGCTCCACGAGGTCTGGTTCCGGCGATCGGTCTGGTCGCCACCCGGCCATTCTCCACCTTCACCAGGGCCTCCGGGGAAGTTCCTACAATGATTTCGTCATCCATTTTGAGATAGTACATATATGGGGATGGGTTCAAAGTTCGGAGCACTCGGTATACATGAAGCGGGGACACTTCCGTCTCAATATGGAACCTCTGCGATAGTACGACTTGAAAAATATCACCAGCCCGGATATATTCCTGTGCCTGTTTAACATTATCGATATATTGCTCTTTCGTCATGTTCGAGGCAATTTCTCCGAGTTCTACATCTTCAGGGAATGGACGCCGGTTAAAGCTCTCGCTGGGTCCCTCCTGTTGAAGCACCTCAGCCATCTTATCCAGCTTGGTGAGGGTAGCCTCATATGCGGCTCTAATTTCCTCATCTTTTGCTCCATCAGCTACATGAAGATTCGCTACGAGCAGAATTCTCTGCTTCACATGGTCAAAAACAATGACCTGGTCGCAGAACATGAACTGGATATCCTGCATCTGCAGATCATCCACCGCATGTGAAGGAAGCTTCTCGTAATACTGAAGCAAGTCATAACCGAAGAACCCGATTGCTCCACCTGTAAAAGGCGGCATATCTGGAAGCTCCGGACTTCGATAGCTGCGCAGGATGGCCTTCAATTCCTCGATCGGCTTTCCCGAAAGGGATCTTTGCTCACCACCCTGTTCTACCACCACGCCGCCTTTCTTGGCGGATATCATCAGAAAAGGATCTGTTCCGATAAAAGAGTACCGAGCCCACTGTACCCCGCCCTCTACACTTTCAAGTAAGAATGCCCGATCACGCTGTGCGAACCGTTGGAACAGACGGATTGGAGTCTCCATATCCGCCATCAGCGTCCGAACGACAGGAATCAGGTTATATTGTTTGGCCATTTGGGTTACTTCTTCAATACGCGGGGTTGTCATTGTCCTTCACTCCTTTATCTTGAATAGATCGAAATGCAATTGCTGATAAATTAAAAAAGCCTCTACCGAAGTAGAGGCTAGCTTGAATGTACAGTGAAATAACCTATCGTCGTCCAAATAGACAGGGATTGACCTAGTATATCAGAAAATATACCCGGGCAAATCAAGAATCGCTATCACAGCCTCTTCCACTACCAGGCTTGCGACCGATTCATCTACCGAAGGACTTCGCTCAGCTCAACTCTGCTCATCTCAAACTTAACTCTACTCAACTCAGAAAGTACCAATTACACTATACTCACTATACACCAGACACCTTCGGATTGGCAACTATTTCAGAAACAGATCCTACTAATTCCCTGAGGCTGCAAGATCTGGACGAAGTGCCTTGGCTTCATTCAGATAGACGTGCTTTATTTCACGCTGGCTCTTATTCGTGTTCACCTGAATCATCAGACGTATACAGCGCGGCAGACTTCCTTGAACCGGAATTTCGATTGAACACATAAGCGGGACAAGATCCCAGCCATTCATCTGACGAATAGCACGGGCAGGGAACGTCGCATCAAGATCCTGCGTGAGCGTAATCCATACACTACAGATATCTTCAGGAACGATCTCGTTGCGGGCCACAATTTCTTTTAGCAAGACGACGGTCTCGTGAAGGATCTCATTCTCATCATTTTGGGTAACAGTTGTTGCTCCCCGTATACCACGGTTATACATCTGTTATGCCTCCTCTTTCAGTTGCTCTATTACACTTCGCACCTCATCCAGCGTGATATCCGTTACGATATCCACCTTGCCTATGGCAACCGGAAGTACGAAGACAATCTTATTGTCCTTAAACTTCTTATCATGGAGAAGTGCATGGATGAGACTTTCCGTCTCCATATGCCCTGGTAGTGAGGTGGGCAGCCCGAACTTCTCAAACAGCTCCTTAGTCCGTGTGTAGATCGACTGATCTCTTCCACGCTTCACGGCGAGAATGGCTGAACCAATCATACCAATCGAGATCGCTTCCCCATGCAAAAACTCGCCATAACCGCCAACAGCTTCAATCGCATGTCCGATCGTATGACCCAGGTTAAGGATAGCACGCAATCCATTCTCACGTTCGTCCTCAGAGACTACCGCTGCTTTGATCGCACAGCCACGCTCCAATCCATAAGCCAGATCGTCCCGGTTCAGGGACAAGAGATTATCTGCATGGTTAAGACACCATTCTGCGAAAGCCTCATCCCAGATCAGGCCATGCTTGATCATTTCGGAATACCCGGCCTTCACCTCGCGCATTGGAAGTGTCTGCAGCGTATCCACATCATACAGAACCATAACAGGCTGATGGAATGCGCCGATCATATTCTTGGCCAGCGGATGATTCACGGCAACTTTGCCACCCACACTGCTGTCATGAGCGAGAATCGTAGTAGGAATCTGGACGAACCGGACTCCACGCATATAGCTGGCAGCTACGAAGCCTGCTAGGTCACCCACCACACCTCCGCCAAGAGCAAGCACCGCGGAATTCCGGTCAAGACCGCCCTCAATAGCTGCGGTCATCACATTTTCGAACACAGATAACGATTTGGCTTTCTCACCAGCAGCGACGATCGAGGTCACAACACGATAACCGCTTTGCTGGAGCATATGTAATGCCTTCTCGAGATAAAGAGGTGCAATATGATCGTCGGTAACAAGCAAAAGTGTATTTTTGGTTGTTATACCATGCTTTTGAAGATAGCTCCCCAAGTCATTCAGTAGACCGCTTCCAATGTAAATGGGGTAGGAACGCTCACCCAGTTCCACCATGAGCGTTCTCATTAGTAATTCTCCAATTGCTCTTTGTAGCTGCGTACGTTTCTCTCGATTTCTTCGATAGAATCACCGCCGAATTTCTCCAAGAAAGCTTTAGCCACTTCCCATGCAACTACACTCTCCAGAACAACGCTTGCTGCAGGAACGGCACAGGCATCGGAACGTTCGACTTGAGCAGTAAATGGTTCCTTCGTATCAATATCCACACTTTGCAAAGGCTTATAGAGCGTAGGAATCGGCTTCATTACGCCGCGAACCACGATAGGCATCCCATTCGTCATACCGCCCTCAAACCCGCCGAGACGGTTGGTAGCCCGGTAGTACCCACGTTCCTCGCTGTACAGAATTTCATCATGGACTTTAGAACCCGGGATTGTCCCAGCTTCAAATCCAATACCAATTTCAACACCTTTGAAAGCATTAATCGACATGACGGCTTGTGCAATCCGCCCATCCAGCTTACGGTCGTATTGAACATGGCTTCCTAGTCCGACAGGTGCGCCTTCCACAATACATTCAACAATTCCGCCGATGGAATCCCCATCCTGCTTGATCTGATCAATGTAAGCTTCCATCTTCTTCTCCGTATCGGCATCCACGACACGTACGGATGATTGCTCTGTTGCTTCCCGAAGTTCATCCAGCGACAAGTTATGAGGTGGCGCTTCAATCTCACCAATTCGAATAACCTGACCGGCAATACGAATGCCGAAATGCTCCAGCAATTGACGGGCCACAGCACCGCAAGCCACCCGAATCGCTGTCTCCCGCGCACTGGAACGCTCAAGCACGTTTCTAAGGTCTTTCAGATTATATTTCAGTCCGCCATTCAAATCAGCATGTCCCGGTCTTGGGCGGTGTACGCGGCGCTTCTCTTCATCAGATCCTTCAATAGGCTCAATATTCATAATATTCTGCCAATGCTTCCAGTCATTGTTCTCCACAATAAGGGCAACCGGAGCACCTGTGGTATACCCGTGCCGTACCCCGCCAGCAATCTTGGCCGTATCCTTCTCGATCTGCATGCGACGGCCGCGTCCATAGCCTTTCTGACGGCGTAAAAGTTGGAAATTAAGTGCTTCGAAGTCAATTTCTAAATTGCTCGGTAATCCCTCTATAATCGCAGTGAGCTGGGGACCGTGCGTCTCCCCTGCCGTTAAATAACGTAAACTCATGATGCGTTCCCCCTTTAAACTGTTAAACTGTAATTGGCTAAAATCCGAGAATTCTTTGCTCATTATAGTATAGGTTCTGCGCTTTTGACAAGGAAAGCCAAAGGGAGGAGTTCCAAAACAAAAAACGCACCGCCTCCCGGGATGGGAGTCAGTGCGTCAATAACTTCTTGTTCTGAGCTCAACTAGCCGACAGTTTCCCTGCCGAGAAGAGCAGCCTCTACCTTGTTTCTCTCTTCTTCTTCATTCTTGCTGCCGAGCAGACTTTCAACATGTCTTCTCTCCACACCAAGAATTTGCGCACACTCCTGAAGAGTCAGGAATCCGCGCTGGTAAGCGTGAATCACTTTTCTTTTGTCCATGACCTTGCCTCCGATATGGATTCGCATGTAACCAGTATCGGAGATTAGGGACATGAATATACTAGTGATTTTTTACATTTTTCGATAAAAGAAAGTATCTGCAGCTTCCAGTCCATATCTGCCGGGAGAGAAAATCTGCTCCGTGCTTCCTACGAACAGAATCCCTCCCGGACGTAGCGCATTTGCAAACTTTGTATATAAGGTACTCTTAGCTTCTTCGGTAAAGTAGATCATCACATTGCGGCATACGATAAGATCAAATTCTTCTTCAAACCGATCCAGCAGCAGATTCTGCTTCTTGAACGTAACCGCCTTTTTCAGCTTATCATCTACGCGGTACATAGCACTGCCTTCGGGGGTGAAATAACGCCGGTTCACTTCCTCAGGAACGTCCTTCAAAGATCTTTCCAGGTACAACCCCTGGTTAGCTTTCGCAAGAGCACCTTCATCGATATCCGAGGCCAGTAAATAGCTGTTCTGAAGCAAGCCCAGATCAGAGAGTATCATAGCAATCGTATAAGGCTCCTCCCCAGTGGAACAGGCGGCGCTCCATACCTTAAGACGCGACTTGCTTCCGATCAGTTCAGGAATGATTTTATCCCTGAGAACCTCCCAGCGGTTCGGATTACGCCAAAATTCAGAGACATTAATCGTCATCTTATCAAGAAATTCATAGAAGAGTTTCTTATCCGCCATCATGGATTCAAAGAAAGAAGAGAACGAAGAATGACCATTCTTGGTTCTTAAGGTGGTCAATCGACGTTTCATTTGAGCTTCCTTGTACTGCGACAGGTCAATACCGGTATGCTTCTTCACACTTTGAATAAAACCTACATAATCGGGATCTGGTGTAGTTCCCTCTAGTTCCGTCTTGTCAACTTGAGATGAGATGCGACTTAAATCCACGTGTCAGTACTCTTCGTATAATTAAGTATTTCATGCGGTTCGAAGAAGTTAGCAATTTCACGTTCCGCACTCTCCACCGAATCGGATCCATGAATGAGATTCGACGGCGTATGGGCGGCATAATCCCCACGGATCGTTCCTGGTTGTGCTTCAGTTACATTTGTCTTGCCAATGACGATACGTGACAACGTTACGATTTCATCGCCTTCCCAGACCATCGCGAACACAGGTGCCGAAGTTATGAAGCTCACCAGTTTGTCAAAAAAAGGCTTACCTTCGTGTTCCGCATAATGTCTTTTTGCTTGCTCCTGTGTGATTTGGACAGGTTTGGCTGCGACCAGCTTAAACCCCTTGTCTTCCAAACGGCTAATAATCCGGCCTATCAAGCCGCGCTGAACACCATCTGGTTTAACCATTAAAAAAGTACGTTCCATAGGTAACCCTCCCGTTGTGTCGCCGCTTTCTCTCTTATTCCAGGCGAATCTAGCGGACTCACTCCATATATTAGCAGAATAATGTTAGGGTGATAAGTGCTTAGTAGGCTCTTCTGTTGACAAAATATGCAATGTCCTGCAAATGCTTCTTCGCTTTGTTCTCTTTGAGCCGCTGCAATGAGGAAAGCGCCTTCTCAATATACCTATCAGCGAGTAATTCTGCACGTGAAATCCCTTGACTGCCAAGAATCATTTGGATGGCCCGAGAGGTATCCGCAGAGCCGTCCCCAGCATGGATATCCTCGATTTCCCGCAGCAGCGGTTCACGAAGTCTCTCTTCCTGCAGAGCAAATAATACGGGAAGCGTAATATTTCCCTGTCTCATGTCACTGCCAGGCGGCTTGCCCAGCTGCTTCTCAGTTCCTTTCAAATCCAGCAGATCGTCCCGGATTTGAAAAGCCATACCTACGTTATAACCGTATCTGTATAACATCCTGCTCACTTCTACCGGCGCATCGGCTGCAATTGCTCCTAGCTGACAGCTTACTGCGATTAAGAGTGCCGTCTTACGACGGATTCGAAGCAAATAATTCCGGACCGTTTGACCGGTATTGAAGAAGTCACGTATTTGTTCCATCTCGCCGATAGACATTTGGACCAACGCTTTAGATAAAATCCGGTGTATTTCCGGGTTACCCAGTTTGGTTACAAGTGAAAGTGCCTTGGCATAAATATAATCGCCGGTGTACATGGCGATCTTGTTATCCCATTTTGATTTTACAGTTGGTTTGCCGCGGCGGGTGTGGGCATCGTCAATGACGTCATCGTGAACCAGGGATGCCGAATGAATTAATTCAAGAGGAACTGCAATGTGTTGGAGGCGGTCCAGATTATAGTTGCCAAATTTACCTCCCAGCAGTACGAACACAGGACGAAGCCTCTTCCCTCCTGCCTGAAGCAGGTGGAGAGAGGTTTCTTTCAGCAGCTCCTGATCCACATCAATGCTCCGGTACAGCTGCTGCTCCACAGCATCCATATCTTTCTTAAGTGTCCCGAAAATATCCAATAGTTTCATTCTTTCACCCGTGTCAGCTTATTGTCACTCCACATATTTAAAGGTACTTCGGTCTTTAATAGACCCATTTCGTAGGCATATTTGAAATACAGCGCCAGTCCGGCCTGCTGGTCGTCCAAGAAATCATAACACAGATTACTGAAATAATGTCGCCAGTAGGCCGGAGTACCTCCGATTTCTTCTACTGAACGATTAATCAAGGGCTGCAAATCGTTAAGACTTTGCTGTTTGCTCAAAGCAAAAGCATCGAGAATCTCGGCTAGAAAGTCTGCATTACGCTCGGCGAAAGTCCGCTGAACTGTCCAGACAGCGAAAGTCATGCCGTAGCCGCTCCATCTTTTCCAGACTTCCCCTAAATCTGTGACAATATAACCGTGATCTTCCCAGGAAGCCCGAATCGCATGGTCCCCAATAAGCAGCGCCGCATCACTGTCCTTCATCATTGAAGTAAGGTCCGGTTCACTGTTCCAATATGTAGGTTTGCCGCCGTAAGCTTTCTCAATAATAATCTTTAGAAGATTTATGGATGTGGCTGACGTATTCGTCAAGGCGATCCTGCCGTTAATCACATATTCCAAAGGTTCTTTCGAGAATAGTAAAATGGAATTAACGGCACTTCTGGCACTTACAGATAAATCGGGCAGCAGCAAAAAATTCTCGTGCCCGAGTCCGTATGCAAACGATGAAATCGGCGACAATTCCAAAGATCCTTCCAGCATTCGCCGGTTAAGTATAGCAGGCACCTCCGTTACCATACTAACTTTTCGCGATAAGGTCTCCGGACGAAAATGATGAAATACCGGCCACACATTCGTATAATCAATTTGTCCGATGAGGATTCTGTTCTCCCTGCTGTCCATCTGTTGTATCCCCCCATCTCGTAAACAAGCGATGATCTATATTAAGACTGTCTAGTACTTTACCCACGAGGAAGTTAATCAAATCATCCAAACTCTTCGGACCGAAATAAAAGGCCGGCATCGCCGGAATCATCCGTACTCCGAGCCTTGCTAATGTGAGCATATTCTCTAGATGAATAGCATGCAGAGGTGTCTCTCTGGGCACAAGCACAAGTGTGCGAGACTCCTTCATCATCACATCCGCAGCCCGCGTCATCAGGTTCTCGGACGAGCCGTGAGCAATTGAGGACAGCGTGCCCATGGAACATGGCATAATGATCATTCCATCAACTCGAAATGATCCACTCGCTATGGATGCGCCAATATCGGCCACTGGGTGGTAATGATAGGTTCCTGCGTAAGAGCCGAACTTCTCTGCAAGCAGTCCCTCCCGGTCAGTCGTGTTCCATCCGAGTTCCTCTTTAATTACCCGCCAGCCCGCATTAGAGATGACAATATGGACGGTTATTCCGAACTGGAGCAGCACCTGGATCAGTCTAACTCCATACACCGACCCGCTAGCTCCAGTGATACCTACAACATAAGCTCTGGAAGAGTATAGCTCCACGGCTTTGGAATCTATTTGAACGTTCATCATTGGTTCACCAACAGATCAATCAGCGTGAAAGAGAACACAACAATGCTCAGAACCCCATTCATCAGGAAGAATGCAGTCTGGAGGCGACTTAAATCTTTCGGAGAGACGATGGTATGCTCGTAGAAAAGAATTAAATAAGCAATAACCATCCCGGTAATGTACCACCAGCCCAAATGCGTCATTAGAAAGAGTGCGACGAATCCAAGCGCGGTTATGATATGAAAAGCTCTGGCTATCTTGAGCGATGTAGCCACACCGAAGCGTGCTGGAATCGAGAAAAGGCCTTCTTTTCGATCGAACTCGATGTCTTGGCAGGCATAAATAATATCGAACCCCGCCACCCAGAACGTAATGGTTACAAAAAATACCAAAGCCGGCCCATCAACGGTTCCGGTCACGGCTACCCAGCCCCCGAGCGGCGCTAATGCTATCGTCATTCCGAGCACAACATGACAGAGCCAAGTGAAGCGCTTGGTATAGGAATATAGGACCAGCATAAATACTGCAATAGGAAGCAGCTTAACTGAAAGCGGATTAAGCTGCGATGCAGCCCAGAACAATAAGACGAATGAGACCGCGATAAAAACAACAACTTCACTGATACGCAGCAAACCAGCTGGAATTGCTCGGCCTGCCGTACGCGGGTTCTTCTTATCACTTACCCTGTCAATCAGGCGGTTAAGCCCCATTGCAGCGCTTCTTGCTCCAAACATGGCAAGGAGCACCCAGCCAATCTGTGCCCAGCTGGGTAAGTGGCCATTTACCGCAACAGAGCCCAGAAGAGCTCCCATAAAGGCAAATGGAAGGGCAAATACGGTATGTTCAAATTTGATCATTTGTAGAAAGATAGCAGTTTTCTTAAACATCTGGCGTCTCCTTGATTCCGATATGTAATGCAGCAATTCCACCTGTCAGAGGATAAGCTTCCACCTGAGTCAGTCCGATGTCACGGAAAATTTGAGCCAGTTCATGTCGCCCGGGAAATTGTACAAGCGAGTCCGGGAGCCATTTATACTGCTCGTAACGTTTAGCGAACATTTTGCCTAGAAGCGGTAGAACTCTGTTGAAGTAGAAATAATAAATACCTTTGAATGGCTGCCAAGTAGGCTTGGACAACTCAAGACAGACGACCATCCCGCCAGGCTTCACTACACGCTTCATCTCGCGCAGCACCTGATGCAGGTCTGGAACGTTCCTAAGGCCAAAACCGATAGTGGCATAATCAAATTGGCCCGTCTCGAAAGGGAGGTCCATTGCATTGCCTTGATAAAGCTGAACTTTGCTGTCCAGTCCGCGAGCGTGAACTTTGCCCCGTCCCACCTCCAGCATATTCTCACTAAAGTCCAGGCCCTTGATTTGGCCACCGCTCTCTTCTGCCATACTTATTGTCCAGTCACATGTTCCGCAGCAAAGATCAACGGCTGTGTCTCCGGCCGACATGGCCATTTTTTTCATGGTGAATTTGCGCCAAGCCTTGTGTCTGCGAAAGCTTAGAATGTCATTCATAAGATCGTATTTAGGAGCAATGCTCTCGAACACGGAGTGCACAAATTGTTCCTTTTGATTAGGAGATTGTGATTCCATTGATTTCTTTCACTTTCCCTTCCTTATAAAACGGGCTTTGATAATCTTAGGATGGATAAAAAAGGTTCTGTCAGCTCGCTCAGCTCTTCACGAAGACTTTCACCCTGCAAATCTAATATTAACTGCTGGATCCGGTTCAACGATTGCTGCAGCTCGCCTGTCACCTTGTCATAAAATCCCTGTCCAGATAACAAACGATTCCCAGAATCGTGGATAACCTTCTCGTGAGCTAATGAAGAGTCCACCACTGCCCCTGAACTTACAGCTGATGCATTATTCAGATGAACCATTGCTACCTCGCAGCGGCTGACTTCATGAAGGAGCTTCAACCAGGAATGTTGATGCGCCTCATCAAGCAGTGAACTTAAAGGCAGGTAGAGTTCCATATTAAGTTCTACCTGACTCTGAAAGAAGTCCTCTGATGACAAATTTGATTGCAGCATCTTTGTATACAAATTCACTTTCTTGCGGTTCACTTCACATACAGAGGAACTAAGCTCGGATATCAATTCAGTCCGGCCGGCATTGGCAAGCAGTTCATAGAAAAGGCCGCTAAAGTAATCACCAGCCAGCACATTTAACTGGCGGGAGCGCATCAGGCTCTCCTCCTTGCGAACCGGTTCGGTATCAATTAGGTCATGGGTATCCATACCTAGCTGGACAAGATATACAGCCAAAGCTATATTCTCGGCATCTGCTTCAGTAAAGCTTTTTTGATGATTTAAAAAGGTGTAAAGCAAACGAACACGGGCATTCGCAAAAGGCGGCAGCTCCGTGTGAGTCGTTATCATGTCATAATCGACGTATTTTTTTGCTAATTCAGGTATGCGATAGGTTCTCATCCGTGTCCTCCGGGCCGCTCATACTGACGATGTCTATTTACATGTCACAATCCAATATATTATAGCATATGTTGTTTCGGCACGCACGGAGTTAAGCTGAAGCGTGAGGAATCACCAACACCTTTACTCAAACCGGTTCTTCCATAAGCTTGTAACCGTAAAACGGAAGTATTGCCTCAGCTCATCAGATAATGGATGATCCCCCAAATTCTCCAAATCATCCAGAGCGGAAGGTGGCCACTCCCCCCTGCGTACATCCGAGGCAAGCAGCAAATGCTTTGTACCTACCCACTTATCTTCGGCAACCAGCCGGATTAAAAGTTGACTCACATTACTCGTTCTCTCAAATGAGAACCGGATCAGTTCAGCCATATTCAGATACAGAACCGAAGGCTGGTAGCTCTCATCCCCAATCTTTAAATCTACCGACAGGATCGATTGATCCAAGTTAACTTTTGACAATCGTATAGATATAGGAAGCCGTGAAAGTTCATCAACAAGATTATTCTCCGTAAGGTCAATTACTTTCTCATCGGCAAAAGCACTGTACGCTTTAGTGGCACTCCATGTATTCCCACGTGCTGTAAATACGGCCATAACAAGCGCAGTGGTCAATGTCAGTATGATTGCAGCTATGATTGTTGTCCATCTTCTCAAGGTATCCTCCCCCTCTAGAGTTCACGCACTGCACTATGGCAAGTACATTCAGGGTCCATACCTCATTCTATACAGTCTGGACGTTAGGAAGAACGCCTTTATTCATTCTGCTTCAATTTAACTTTGTGTATGAAAAAAGCAGGCAGCGCCTGCGGTTTATTCTTCCGTATCAATTACACCGTGCTTGGTCATGACGATCGCTTTGCCGCGAACTTTGACAGCTGAGGTATGATCTGTGAACTGGGCGATCAGAACTTCGCCCTTATCCAGCTTCTCCGTATGATGGAACCGGGTATCTCTTCCACGGGTAAGTCCAATGACTTGAACCCCCTGCTCTTTGGCTTTAACTACAAAGTAGTCCCCATTGTTCACATTTTGTTCGTCCACTATAATTGAACCTCCCACTTCGAATTGCCTTGCCCTCGTGAAAAGAAAAGGCCGTGAACAAATGCTCACGGTCTTTGGTAACGGAAGAAATATGTAGAAATCTTATTTGATTCCGTCTTTGAGCGCTTTACCCGGTTTAAACGCTGGGATTTTGCTCGCAGGGATTTCGATTTCCTCTCCGGTTTGTGGATTGCGTCCTTTACGTGCGGAACGTTCACGAACTTCAAAGTTACCGAAGCCCACCAGTTGTACTTTATCTCCATTTTGAAGTGCTTCTGAAATCGCTTCAAATACAGCGTCAACGGCTTTAGTAACATCCTTTTTGGATAGTTCCGTAGATTCAGACACCTGTGCGATCAAGTCAGATTTATTCATCCTGTTTCACCTCCCCGAAAAGGAATAACTGCTTCTCTGCTATACTTTGTTTCCGTTTTGACCGAAAATATACGTTAATCTTCGGAAGAACAAACTTATAGTAATACACCTAAAGCAGAATTTCAAGGTATTTAAGGGTTTTCGCTGGTTTCAGGGGCCTTTTCATAGAAAAAAACCGACCAAGTTGGACCTTGGCCGGTCATAATTCTCATGCTTACAAAATAATGGCAATTAAGCCACCTGAGCCTTCGTTGATGATTCTTCCCAGCGTTTCCTGTAATTTGTAACGTGCATTGTCCGGCATTAAGGCAATCTTACCCTGTATACCTTCCCGCACAATGGAATGCAGGGATCTTCCGAAGATATCAGATTCCCATATCTTGATTGGATCACTCTCGAAGTCCTGTACTAAATAGCGTACAAGTTCTTCGCTCTGCTTCTCGGTACCAATAATCGGTGAGAATTCGGATTCTACATCGACACGAATCATATGAATAGATGGAGCGGTAGCCTTCAGCCTCACTCCAAATCTGGATCCTTGACGAATCAGTTCAGGCTCATCGAGAGCCATTTCAGCCAGCGATGGAGCAGCAATTCCGTACCCGGTTGTCTTGACCATCTCCAGTGCCTCTGCGAAGCGGTCGTATTCCTTTTTCGCATGGGTGAATTCCTGCATGAGCTGCAGCAAATGATCTTTACCGCGAATCTCCACACCCACAACGTCTGTCAGGATTTGATCGTACAATTCATCCGGAGCGAACAAGTCAATCTCGGCAACCCCTTGACCCATATTCAGGCCGCTGAGGCCGGCACGGTCAATGAAGTCATACTCAAGAAAGTTAGTAACGACCCGGTCCACATCCCGGAGACGACGGATATCCTTAACGGTATCACGTACAGAGTTCTCATAATTGCTGCGCAGCCAGTGGTTCTCATTCAGCACCATGACCCAGCTAGGAAGATTCACATTCACTTCGTGTACAGGGAACTCATATAGTACTTCACGTAGAACGCCGGTTATATCTTCCTCTGTCATGGTTGCTGCGCTGAGCGTGAGCACCGGAATATCATATTTCGCTGCGAGTTCGCTCCGAAGTTGAAGAGCCTCTTCACTGCGAGGCCGGGTTGAATTAATGATAAGCACAAACGGCTTGCCGACTTCTTTGAGTTCAGCAATGACCCGCTCCTCTGACTCCACATAGGAATAGCGAGGAATATCCGCAATTGTTCCATCCGTGGTAACAACCACACCCAATGTAGAGTGTTCCTGAATCACCTTGCGGGTGCCGATTTCAGCTGCTTCCTGGAAAGGAATTGGTTCTTCGAACCATGGCGTCGAGATCATACGGGGACCATTTTCGTCCTCATACCCTTTCGCTCCTTCTACAGCATAGCCCACGCAATCGACTAGGCGGACGTTCACTTCCAGGCCTTCGTCCACCTTAATTTGAACTGCATTATTCGGGACGAATTTCGGTTCAGTTGTCATAATGGTCTTCCCCGCTGCACTTTGCGGAAGCTCATCGATTGCACGCACGCGGTCAGCTTCGTTAGTGATGTTAGGCAGGACTACCGTTTCTACAAACCTCTTAATAAAGGTTGATTTACCTGTACGAACAGCTCCAACGACACCCAGGTAAATATCACCTCCGGTACGCTCGGCTATGTCCTTGAAAATATCCACTTTTTCCAGTGCCAATGAAATCCCCTCCTCAAATTTCGCCGAAGGAAAAATGCCTTTGAGAGCATCCGCTTCGTTATTCACTTAGGTAATTAATGATTTGCAACGGCAGAGCACTGTTGTTGCCCCTACCCGTGTCCGCCGCCAGAAGCCTGTTTAGAGATATAGGAACGAAGCGGCGTGAACTCGTACATGCTTTAGGACTAGTACCATCATATGTACCAGAAGCGGAAATATGACAGATATAAAGAATGCCTAATAATAATTTATGTTCCGGTACAAATGGTTTAGACCACGATCACCGGAAAATCCGCCATATTGTATATGTATGTGAATCTATAAATTATATGACGTCAAAATAGGAGACTTTAAATAAAAAAAGACCCTTACGGGTCCTTTATTGGCTTACAGCAACGGGCTGTTTATTCTGCCAGTGATAGGGCAGGGATTTGACAGGTACAAAGTAAGAGTGCTCAAGAAGCAGGGTTCTAAGATCTGTATGAGCATCCGGTGTGACACCAGACTTCTCTATGGCCTGCATAATATCGAGCGCATAATCTACGTACACCTGCCCGCGTGGATCTAGAAGATAATCTGACTCTTGACCAGAATAGAAACTTGTCCAGATGAGTGACTCACTGTTAATCGCCTTTAGATCAACAGAGTAGATACCTGGGTACAGCTCCTTTTGAACGGGCAGCTTACCTTGATGACTGTTCTTGTATTTATCAACCGCACGCTGAATATCATTGACCTTCTGCACTGTAGTCAGCTCCATGACTTTTACAACTGGCTTAGTCTCTTCATCAAGGATCAGGAAATAAGCGGAACCCCCTTGTTCAAAAGCTGTTGTCGGAATCTCATCGATATATCCCATTTTATTCAGCTTATCCAGATCGATTCTGAATTTCTCGAACCGGGGAGTCGACTCGTCTGCATTCAAGATAGGAAGGATACCCTGATCCTTTTGAAATTGGTCTACAGCAAGCTGCAGACGGTTCACGCTCTCGCGGTATGATACCTGATTATCGCGGCTCTCTCTAGGATACATGCATCCTCCTAATATGCTCAGAAGAAAAGTGCAAGTGAGGATAACGGCGCCAAATCGTGAAAAAAAGCGTACAGTTCTGTTGTTCAAGCATTCTCATCCTTATCCGCTAAAATGAATGTTGACACACTTACCATAATTCGTCCTCCTGCTGCTTCTCCAGCTGCTTGCGTATGGCTGCTTTGAGAGGATCTTCCGGCAGTACAACCACTGCCGGACCTGTAACTTTGGCCTGGCAGGCCAGCCTAACTCCCTCATCGATCATAGAACCAAGCTTACGCCGCTCAGCATCGGTAGGAGACGATAGCCCAGCTTGGCTAGACTCCTGTACACCTACTTTACACATGAGACACCCGGCATTTCCCCCGCAGCGGGTTGCAATGTGAATACGTCCCTGACGAGCAGCAGACAGCACCGAAGTTCCTCGGCGTACCTTAACTTTCTTACCTGCTGGTTCAAATCTGATTTCATAATCCATCAAGAATGCCTCTCTCACCCAGCTGACTGGCAATGATTTGTAAATGCTTCTGAGACCATACATTCCGCGTAATCAGGCTCTGGAGCAGGGGAAAATGATCCTCTGTATGAAGGCAGATTGCTTCGCCAATAGGCACGTACCGATCTGGTCTGTCCCTCAGTACATTGAACAAGAATTCGTGACTTAACGGCATTAATTTAAGCCGTTCGGCATCCAGTTGAACTGAAGGGGCTTGTCCATACAGCAATTCCCCGATCTCAACCCGGTAATGACTTCCCGCTGTCTTTACCTCAAATCCGCCAACCAATTCAAGCACGTACTGTCCCATTTGATAATGGCTTAAGAGAGAGACATAAATACCACTTTCATCAAAGACTTGCTTATCTATGGACCGAGGCAGCAGAATTTCGTGGAGCACGTGAGCCTCAGAAAGGTCCGCATACACATCAATGTCCCTTGGTGCATTGTCCAGTTCTACGCCTTGCAGCCAAAGTCCACAGCTTCCTCCAACAAGCCAGCTCTGCCGGCTATTCTCCCATTCCCGTGCTAACCTACGAAGGGCGCCAATTAACTCCGGATTGTGGGCATAACTTAATCCCTCCATCACTCTACCTCTTTCTAGTGAATGCTTGCTTGCCCTCTAAGTGATGGACACGACTCCTACCAAAAAACCTGCAAGCATAATAATAAAAGCAATTAAAGAAAGTAACCCTCTAACCAGGCCCTTAGTCTTGGCCCGTGCAAAAGTAATCAGAAATACGGACAATCCCATGACAAGAATGGCCGCAATAGAGAGCCACATTTTGGTCATTGCATCCATGCGTGCTAGTCCCCCATTGTCATTATTATGATCAACATTATAGCATTGTCCAAAAAAAAGGGCTACGGCGCACCAAAAAGACCCCTGCCGGCTGCCAAACCGGGCACGGGTCTTCTCTCAAACCTATAAAGGAATGCAGCCGTATTATTTTTTGAGCATTAACTTCATAAGAGCTTCCATATTGCTAGGGTTCATCCCACTCTTCTTAACAGCTCCAACAATTTCAGAAATTGTTGCCTCAGATACGGGTACATTTGCCATAGCAGATACCTGCTTAATCAGTTGCCGCAGCTGCGTCTCACTCTGAAGTGTAGAAGGCTTGACGGTACTCGCGAGTTTCTTCACTGCATTCTCCGTTATCGGTTTTCCCGTCTTCTTATTGATCGCATTCAGAGCTTCTTTAGAAATGTTTTTGTTCATGTTCTCCCCTCCTCCGGCAGTCGTCACACTTAATGTATGACTCGTGCACAGAAAAGGTGTGGGCATAAATTTAGGTATGCCACTGTTCCCAGGTTTCCTGGGACATGACTTCCATTTCCGTCTTACGGTCCCGGCCCATTAAAGCTTCAACAGCCGTCTTGGCGGGCATATCTTCAAACAAAACATGATAGAGCTGAGTAGCAATCGGCATCTGCACGCCGTATTTCTCAGACATGGTGTGAGCAGCCTTGGTAGTCCGTATACCTTCAACCACCATGCCCATGGATGCCAGAACTTCCTGAAGCGGCTTACCCTGACCAAGGAGTGACCCGGCACGCCAATTACGGCTGTGCTGACTTGTTGCGGTAACAACTAAATCACCGATGCCTGCAAGTCCTGAGAAGGTGAGCGGATTAGCCCCCATCTCTACACCGATTCGAGTTATTTCGGCAAGCCCCCGGGTAAGAAGTGCCGCTTTCGCATTATCCCCGAATCCAAGTCCATCCGACATGCCTGCCCCAAGAGCAATAATGTTCTTCAAAGCTCCAGCTAGTTCAACTCCAACCATATCCCGATTGGTATAGACTCGGAAAAAACTGTTCATGAACAGGTCCTGTGCCCGCTTGGCCTGCTCCTCTTCCAAAGAAGCGACTACGACAGTCGTGGGACAACGTTTGACGACTTCCTCAGCGTGACTTGGACCGGATAGTACCACAATATGCCCTTCCTTGCATTCAAGCTCCTCGGCAATCACTGTAGAGATTCGCTTCAACGTCTCAGTTTCGAAGCCTTTGGTGGCATGTACGACCAGCATATCCTCAGTCCAATACTGCTTTAACTGACGAGATACCTCACGAACCGCAGAGGACGGAGCCACCATAATCACGGCCTGGGCTCCGCTCACAGCTTCTTTCATATCCGTTGTCGCATGAATATTAGTCGATAGGGAAACACCAGGCAAAAAACGCTCATTCTTGTGCTCTTGGTTAATTTCCTCCATCTGCTTCTCATTTCGCGTCCATAAAGACACTTGTATTCCTTTATCTGCAAGAACACTCGCTAAGGCTGTCCCCCAGCTTCCCGCAACTAATACAGCAGCTTTACTAAACAACCCTACTTCCCCCTTTGGATCCCAGTTTGTTCTCCTTACCCTGCGCAATTTTCACAATGTTCGTGCGGTGTCTCCAGAAAGCGAAGACACAAATAATTAGGCTGGTCCAGAAATAAGGTCCGTGAGGTCCCATAATCAGCAAGAGAATAGGCGTCAGACCGACAAACAGCAGAGAACCAAGTGAAACGTACCGGGTAAGTACAATTGACGCGATTGCAATAATACCCGCAATCAGCGCTGGAAGGAACGCTAGGGAAGCCATCACTCCGATGGTCGTAGCAATCCCCTTACCTCCGCGGAATCGGAAATAGATCGGCCAGTTGTGACCAATAATGGCTGCAATACCACAAATGGCCGGTATCCAATCTGAACCGCTGCCAAGCCAGCGTCCAAGCCAGATTGCGGCAATTCCCTTGAGTACATCCAGAATGAGAACCAGGATTGCAGGACCTTTGCCAAGTACACGAAGGGTATTGGTTGCTCCGGCATTCCCGCTGCCATGCTGGCGTATATCAATTCCTTTCAAAGTTCTCGCCAGCACCACGCTAAAGCTGACTGAACCTAACAAATAGCTAATAATTACTGCAATAACAGATGTTAAGCTCACACTTCTCTCTCCTAACCTTCATCCGATTTACGGCGGGTAAACAACCGGATCGGTGTGCCTTCAAAGTCAAATGCTGCCCGGATTTTATTCTCTAAATAACGTTCATAAGAGAAGTGCATCAATTCCGGATCATTTACGAAGACAACAATGGTCGGTGGCTTAACCGTCACTTGAGTGACATAGTTAATTCTCATCCTACGTCCTTTATCAGTAGGAGGAGGGTTAATGGCAACCGCATCTGAGACCACATCGTTCAGCAAATGTGTCTGAACGCGTCTGGCATGCTGTTCAGCCACGTGCTGAACCACAGGGAGCAGCTTCTGAAGGCGCTGTTTGGTCAGCGCAGATAGAAAGACAACGGGGGCGTAAGTCATGAACAAGAAGTGATCACGAATCTTCTTCTCAAAATTATGCATCGTCTTATCGTCCTTCTCTACAGCATCCCATTTGTTAACGACAAAAACAGAGGCTCTGCCCGCTTCATAAGCATAACCAGCGATGTGCTTATCCTGTTCAATAATGCCCTCTTCGCCATTGATAACGATAAGCACAACATCCGCACGTTCAATAGCCTTCATGGCACGCATGACACTGTATTTCTCAGTCGTCTCATACACCTTGCCTCTTTTTCTCATACCGGCCGTATCAATTAACACATAGCGCTGGCCATCCTTCTCAAAAGGAGTATCAATCGCATCGCGGGTTGTGCCCGCTACATCACTGACAATTACACGTTCTTCCCCGAGAATGGCATTAACCAGTGAAGATTTACCCACATTCGGACGACCGATCAGGGCAACCCGAATAACATCTTCATCGTATTCCTCATCCTGAAGCTCAGGCAGATTCTCCACGATCGCATCAAGTAAATCACCCACGCCCGTTCCATGGCTGCCTGATACTCCGATCGGATCTCCAAAACCAAGATTATAGAATTCATAAATGTGATCAGCACGGCTTAAATTGTCCACTTTATTTACAGCAAGAATAATCGGCTTGCCTGAACGGTACAAGAGCGTGGCCACTTCTTCGTCCGACTGAGTCAATCCCGATTTGGCGTCACACATGAAAATGATGACATCTGCTTCTTCGATGGCAAGTTCAGCCTGCATCCGAATCGATTTGAGAATCATGTCTTCCCCGTCCAGCTCAATACCTCCGGTATCAATAATACTGAACGATTTACCGTTCCATTCCCCGATGCCGTAAATACGGTCACGGGTAATCCCCGGTTTATCTTCCACAATGGCCAATCGTTCGCCAATAATGCGGTTAAAAATCGTAGATTTTCCCACATTTGGACGTCCAACTATAGCCACAACGGGTCTTGCCATATGAACTCCTCCTAAATGTTTACGTCAACCTGCTTAACTTTATAACGAAAGTTGATATAGTGATGAACTCAACTACATGAAGTTTTGCCATACAGAACGATCTCGTAAACCATGTCTTTTTGACTCGTAACTCATCATAGCAAAAAATAACTTGCTTGGCTAACCAATCCATGGATAACTTAGCTCAAGCTATAAAAAATCGGCGAACCCGTCACGAGTTCGCCGATTCCTCTTCATGGTGATAATGTATTATTTGAGTTTGCTCAGCTTATCGCCGAAGCGCTCTCCAAGTGTAATGCTAAGACCTTGATTGTTAAGAGATACGTTAGGATTGTTGTTGATATCCTCACGGTTCACACGGTCAGCACCGCCGCCTCTTCTTTCCGATCTTTCCGGTTTAGCTTCTTGAGCAGGAGCTTCTTCAGTCTCCTTGATGCTCAGGCTAACCCGTTTCTCGGATGGGTTCACGTCAAGGATTTTGACTTGGACAGTTTCGCCTTCTTTAAGTACTTCTTGAGGCGTACCGATATGTTTGTGGGAGATTTGGGAAATATGAACCAAACCTTCAACCCCAGGAGCGATTTCAACGAAAGCGCCGAAAGTAACAAGACGTTTCACTTCACCGCTAACGATGTCACCAGTCTTGAAAAGCTCTGCAGCAGTCTCCCAAGGTCCAGGTGCAGCAGCTTTAATACTCAAGCTGATTTTACCTTTCTCTGGATCAACCTTCAGAACTTTGACTTTCACTTCATCGCCTTCGGAAAGGACATCAGAAGGTTTGTCAACGTGATTCCAAGCGATTTCGGATACGTGAACAAGTCCATCCACGCCGCCTACATCAACAAAAGCACCGAATTGAGTCAGACGTTGTACTTTACCGTCGATCAATTGTCCTTCTTTAATGCTGCCCATCACTTTTTGTTTGTTTTGTTCGAACTCTTCGTCCAGAACATCTTTAGCAGAAAGAATAACTTTGTTATTCTCACGGTCAATTTCTTTCACTTTAACGCGAAGAGTGCGACCTTTATAGTCACTGAAATCCTCTACGAAATGACGCTCTACCATAGAAGCTGGAATGAATCCGCGAACACCAACATCAGCAACGATGCCGCCTTTAACTACATCAGCAACGGTTACTTCAAATGTTTCTTTGTTCTCAAAGCGCTGTGCAAGGACTTCCCAAGCGTTCTCGCTGTCGATTGCACGTTTGGAAAGAACAAGTCTTTCTTTCTCGTCATCGATGCTTACCACTTTAGCTTCAACTTCTTGTCCTACCTCAACAGCATCCGAAGCGTTATCCAAATGAATAGAAGATAATTCACGAATAGGAATGACGCCGTCATATTTATATCCAATGCTTACGTAAGCTTGGTTATCCTCAACTTTAACGATAGATCCTTTGACGGTGTCACCTTTTTTCAAGGACACGATTTGCTCCAATTCATCTTGATTTGTCACTTCAGCATTCTCTTGCTGATCTTTGATTTCTTCCGACATCTCAATACCCTCCTCGATTCAAAACCCCATTTATTTAAACCCGCGGCTAGCGTGGTTCAAAACATGCATTATATTGTAGCTTTCCAAAACTTCCTATTGTTCATGCATGTTTCGGCCCGTAAATACGGGTCTTTTATCCGCGGGCCTTAAGCTCCGCAATGTGGTGCATAATCTTCTCAGTGGCCAGTTCGAGCGAATCCGTAGATGGCATCTCACGGAATCCGGATAGATCCACTGGTGCACCATAAATCACTTTTGTTCTGCGAAATAATTTATAATTCCCAATAATGGCAACCGGAATGACAGCAGCATCACTGCGAAGCGCAAAACTTGCTGCGCCTTTCATGGCCACTCCGCTCTCCCCCGAGCTCGAACGTCTTCCTTCAGGAAAGATACCCATAACTTTGCCGCTTCGCAGCAGCGTCAAAGAAGTTTTAATCGATTCCTTGCTCACGCCTCCACGTTTGACGGGAAAAGCACCGAGCTGTTTAATGAGCCATCCGAGTACGGGAACCTCGAAAAGCTCTGCTTTTGCCATGAAATGAACTTTGCGGTCTAATAGAATACCGACCGTAGGCGGATCGAAGTTGCTGATATGATTGGAACAAAGCAGCACGCCGCCTTCTTGCGGAATATTCTCAAGTCCTATTCCTTTAAGTCTGAACAGAAACTTGTAAATAATCCTAAGCGCTCCGCGAACTAAGTAATAAATCATATCCGTCCTCTTTCCTTCCCATACGTTCTGCACATCGAAATGATCGCGTCCGAAACTTCGGACAGGCTCATGTTCGTTGTATCCAGAAATTTGGCATCTTGCGCTTGACGAAGCGGCGATATCTCACGCTGTTCATCAAGACGATCCCGCTCGGCAATATCATGCTCAAGCTGTTCCAAGGTGATGGCAACCGTATCTTTAATTTCATTATAACGGCGCCGTGCCCGTTCCTGCACACTTGCGGTCATAAAAACTTTAACTTCCGCATCAGGGAGTACTGTAGTGCCGATATCGCGACCGTCCATGACGACGCCTTTGCGCAAAGCCATTTGCCGCTGCAATGAAACCAGCTGGTTGCGCAGCCCCTCGATTTGCGCATATCGGGACACCTTGGCATTCACCGCGAGTGAACGGATTTGGTCGCTAACGTCCTCACCGTTAACCAGCACTTTCTGGCCATCTACTCCCGGTTTTAATTCAATAACCATGTTTTGAGCCGTTTGAAGCACTTTTTGCTCTTCTTCCGGTTCAATTCCTTTGAGAAGCATGTACCATGTAACTGCCCGGTACATCGCCCCTGTGTCTACATAGACATAAGCAAGAGCTGCTGCCACCATTCGGGCGATTGTGCTTTTGCCGGCCCCAGCAGGTCCGTCTATTGCGATGTTGATTTTCCCGCTCTCGTATGACTTATGACTTGCCAACGGGGTATTCCTCCTCAAACAATGGCCTCAATAAAAAAGCAGGCATTGCCTGCGACGTGAAAATTATACCACACAACATAGGGTGATGCAAAAGCGTTCAGTTATCGGTAAATTTTTCAAGCAGCACCCGCAGCGGCGGCAAGGGCTTTCCTTCATAATGTTCAGCAGACGATAGAACCATTCTAATGGAAGGGATTTTCAGCAAACCCTGAAATAAAAAAAGGCCAATCAGCAGAGCGATCAGCAGCTTTATTAATATTTGATGAACCTTGTTACTAAAGTTCAGGAACAACGATTCATATTCCTGTTCTTGTGATAAGTCCTTAGTGTCCTCCTGCATCATAAATACACTCATCTCCTCTGGATTTATGCTTACAGTACCCAGAAATGAGGGAATTCATCCACAATGTAGAATCAGCGATTGCGGAAATCAAATTGGCGTTCGAAGCAGTATCTAATCAGCTTCTGACGCTCCATATCGGAGATGCTTTCAAATTTCATCATGACAAGACTTCTTCCTGTCTCAAGCTTCTTCTTACGAACAATCTGCGCTTCGATAGGAACGTGTTCAATCGAACCATTCTTATAGGGAAGAAGGATCCAGCAGTGAAGAATATCTCCTTCAAGCAGGCTGTATTGAGGCTCGCAGTAGAACGAAAACCCTCCTCCCCCGATGTCTTCGGTGTGAGCCACAAACCTTATGTTAGTCGGAGTTTTCACCGCCACCTCAAGATCAGCAGTTACCCGGAGGAAATTGCGACGCTGAATCCTTGTGATCGATTCTGGATCTGGCTTGCGGATACGGACCAGCTTGATATTGTCACTTACAAAGCCAAGCACATAGGTATTGAAATAGTTTTTGACACCCTCGTCCGTAAGAAAATAAACCGACAGTTCATCCCCCATATAAAGCTTCTTCATCCCGCCGCCTTCGACAGGAATGGGCACCTCGATCAGGAAAGAATCTTCCTCAATTTCGGAAATACGTGATTTGTATTCGATTTTATCTTCCTTCTCTACTTCTGAGGCAACCTGAATATATACAAGATCGTTGATTTTCGGAAGCAACCTGTTCACCCGCCCACCTGAATTTTTGTCTATTTGACATTATAGCATGGAGGCAGGAAGCGTGAATGATAACTTCATAAAAAAAGCATCCTTCCTAACAAGGAAGAATGCCTGTTCATACCTTATTTCAACGAAGCACCTTTACGTCCGGAGCGAATTTCCTCTACCGCTTCTTCAGTACCGGTATTTCCGTTTATGAAAATACGATACTGCGAACCATTGATCCGGCCGCCAAATTCATAAGTCACCACACGTTCTGACTGCTCATTCTCGATGAGAGCCTTGCGATGATAGGTCTCTTTGAGATCCGAATTCAAATATTTGCGGGCCTGAGCTAACGTTAGCTTAGGCTGCGTCACTTTTGGCATATTCTCATGCTCGTATACATAATCACTGGACTGCAGACCAATAATCTGGCCATTATCCAGGGCAACGCGTACGGATACTTTCTCCGGATATATGAATACGTCATCACGTTTGGTTACATATGTCAGGTTGGCTATGTTATCCGAAGGATCGTAGACAATAGCTTGCATGTTCTTATAACCTTTGGTGTCCAGGAAATGGGCTGCACTCCGGTGGGCTTCTTCATCCGAAATGGCCCGTGAACCCACTTGACGGGTATAGTTATATGCGATCACTTGTCCACCGTTCTTGGTAAAATCGATCGACATCCGGTCACCCTTTGCTTTCCCAGGCAAAATGGCCGTGAATGAGGACCATTCCGTCCCTTTTCCATTCTCGGTAACCTGAACTTTAGAAGCATCGGTGTAACCGGCAAAGTCAGCTGCTTTCTTTTTGATCTGCTGCATTGTAGTTGGAGCCCCGCTCAGCTTCTTGACAGAACGCTTGTTGTAAATGCTGAGTACGGAAGGTCCCCAGTCCAGCTCCGGGTACTCACTGACCTTTTTGTCGACAGTTTTGAAGCCATCGATGATCGTATTATCCTGTGCCCTATGTTCACTTGCAAGTGCAGTCTCCACATCCATCCAGCGCAGATGATTGTTAATGACCTTCCCTTGAACCTTCTGGATTTCGGATGAAATCTCGTTAGAGTTTTTGTAAAGCTCTTTCAGATTTTTGAGCTCCTTGTCACTCAAAGGCTGTTTCGTCAGATCACGATTTGCAGTCTGGTAAGAAAACTTTGATATCTTGGACAGAAATTCTTCCGTCTTATTAAAGTGTAAAAGGGTAAGCGGAAGCTGGTTGATCTCATTTTGTGCTTCGCTGGTAATCCGCCATAAATTCATCAGCCCTTTGCGGTGCATCGGTGTAGATGCAGAGTGAACAGCCAGAGTATTACCAATCTCCCCATGCAGACGATCTACATGATAGGACAAATCATGGAAGGCACGCTGATATTGGTTCTCTGCCTTGATCAGAATCGAGTTTTTCTCCTGGTTCTCTTGATAGCCCCAGATGAGAGCCCCGATTAGCAAGATTGCACTTATGGGGAACAGAACAGCACTTAGTCTCTTGTACATACAAATTCACGAGCTCCTTTCTTCAATTAACTGCCATTAGTTTGACAAGAAGAAAGAAGCTTTATGCATGAATTCGGAAGACTTGGATTTCAGAGCGTTTCTTCCTGAATTTCGAAGAGATGCGTATTGTCACAAACGCACATTTTGAATCCGGTCTCAATGCGGCCGCTTTCTTTTTTTCCTCGCAAAACAAACCGTTCCCCGCAATTTTTACATATAATTTTCACTTTAACCCGCATAATAAAAAGCACCCTTTCTTAATGGGATGAATACATCACCTTTAAGATCAGAGTGCCCAAATCTTACCTGTATTAATCGCTGCCTCCGGCTTCCGTAAGACGGAATGGAGACCTGTCATTAGCACGGTACATCTTACCGATCCCCCCAAACCATAGAAAAGCCATCAAAGGAATAATGTACCAAATCCAGTATTGTGTAGTGTAATTGAGAATCCAATCATAAACCCCATGCCAGAACACAGGCAGCATAAGAGAGAAAATTAAAAACTTGTGACTCTTGCGCCCTTCAGAGAACTTGGAACGTCCTAAGTAGTAACCCATAATGACGCCAAACATGGCATGTCCCGATACCGGAAGAAGTGCTCGGACAAGAAGTGTACCTACTGATGCTTGATGTGCAAGAGCGAATATCACGTTCTCTACCGTAGCAAATCCCAGGGACACCGCAGTAGCATAGACTATTCCGTCATAGGGCTCATCAAACTCCATATGATTGTAGATCATATGGTACAGCACGAACCATTTGATGAGTTCTTCAATCCCTGCTGAGACAAGGAACGATTCAACGAATGAATTATCCCCAAGCCAGTGGGTCATTCCCCGCTGCAGAATCATGATCGGTAGAACGATCAGGAATCCAAGCAGGAATATCTTGATCACCATATGAAGGGGCTCAGAATCATACTTATCCTTCAAATAAAAATAGGTAAGCAGCGCGACCCCTGGAGCCACCGCTGCAGTCCCTATAGCAAGCCAAAGCAACGGCTTCTCCTCCTTTTGTTGATCGCCGCCCTACCTAATGCAAGCGGCGGTTCCCAAGTAACCGCCGCTTAAGATGCATATCTGCAATCCTTTGTTATAGCTTAAGATTGACGCTTGAAATGTTCGCAAATCACACGGACAGCATTCTCTGCCATCACAAGCTTACCATATTCTTCGAGCACCGCAGGAGTAACTGAAGTTGCTTCTCCATACTCGGCTAGAACCGCAATGAGTGCAGGGTGTTTTCCTTCATCTAAATCTTCCGGCTCTAAGTGTAGAATCCATTTCCCTTTATAGTTAAATAATCTGCCGGCTTCGGTAATCGTTGGCTGCAAAACATGAGCGGCTTCGATCAATGCTTCAAAATCACTAAATGCATATACAATGGCATCGCTAAGTTCGAGCGTGACTTCCATTTCATAAATTTCTTCCGGCATTTCATCTTCATGCAATGAACCAAATTGATGATTCTCATATTTCCCCCGTGTCACAATGACGACCATTCCCTGTGCGGGAAGAGCGAACACTTCAACGGCAAGAGGTCCTGAGGCGTCAAAACCTACTTCACTGTAAGCTTGATCCATCATCTCTGTGAACAGGTCATGGACTTTAGGAATTTCCTGCCACATGTCCTCTTTTTGAATGCCTCTCTCGCTAAGATCGTCAAAAGTGAGGAAAATCCGTATCTTATCCTGGCCCAATCTTTCTATCTTCATACAGGATCCTCCTCTCCAAGCCGTGTTATCAACAGATTATGAAACCTGTTTTATATTGTGCTGGAAATGGTTCTATGTAAGTATGTTATCATTTATTTTCTTCAAATGCACGTAAATATACGGATTGAGCTAAAGAAATGAGCCTTAAATTTTGGTTGCATCCTTTGGATGCTAAAAAACGGTAACCCTGGCTTTGCTCAATCCCTGTATGTAGACAAAAAAAGAATCATTTCCTTCAAGCCTCGAAGGCGCCGGAAATGATTCTTTTTTGCTAAAGCCGTTTACAAACCAGGTATGACTGTACCCGTTTCTTTCAGGATTTGTTCCACCTCACGGTGAAGCCCCGGATTCCCTTTGATGATATTCTTGATTGTGTTCAAGTTGGATTCCTTCGAATGACTCGAGCTGGTCGTCGCAGGACTGGGAGACACCTGGCTCATAAGAGAGCCATAAGATGAGGTTGTTGTTCCAGTGGAGGAACCCTCACCTTTCTGTTTTGTGAGTCCGGACAAGATTGGCGATCCAGCAGAGCTTAACAATTGAGATTTTCTCTTTGTTAACCAGACTGCTCCTGCCGCTCCAAGAATTAGACCTCCGATAAATGAGGAAGAATTCACGTTAAACACCTCCTTGTATGTTAGAATCGTATGTAGTGTTAGCCAAATGCAGCCAACTCATGCGGGTGTATTGCAGAAAGCGAGATGAGATCTTTGTTGAACAAAAAACTTCTAGTGATTGCTGCAACGTGCTTAATCTTAAGTGCATGTGGACAAAAGGCGGATCAGCTCCCAAGTGATTCGAATGCAAAAAGCAGCAGCCAAACCCAGCCAGAGACCCAAACTGAGAATAAATCCCCGGCTACCAAACCTGCGCAAGAGACTGACAATAAAGCAGGCAATGGCTCAGGGACAAATGTACCTTCTAAGGACTCGAAAGAACAGACGAGCGCTGTTCCTGAAATTAAATACCATATGAATAAAGTCTACAATATTGTCCCTAATGAAGAAGGTACAGAGAAAAAAGTCGTGCTTCTGACCTTCGACGACGGACCTAAGAACAAAGAATGGATTAATGGAATTATTGATGTTCTTGATAAACATAAAGCCAAGGCCATATTCTTCGTCAACGGCTATCGTATTAAAGAAAATCCTGAGTTGCTTAAGCTGATTCACGACCGGGGTCAGCCCATAGGTAACCACAGCTGGGATCACATCTCTCTCAAATCTCAGCCCCTCCCCAAGGTGAAGAAGCAGATTGAGGACGTTCAGAAGATCGTCAAAGAACTGACTGGTGACACTCCCGTATTCTTCCGTCCGCCATTTGGTGAGGGTGGAGAAGTCGGGCGCAAAGTCGCCAAGGAGAACAAACTCCTCTATATGACATGGTCTAACGGATCACTTGACTGGACACTAAAGACCAAGGATAAGAACATCAATCCGGATAAGGTAATTAAAAATGTGCTCGATCAGCTCCATCCCGGTGCGAACATTCTTATGCATGAGCTTCCCTGGACGGTTGAAGCTTTGGATACCCTGTTAACGAAACTGGAGGCAAAAGACTACAGCTTCGTGGATCCGGCAAGCATCTCCACAGAGACTACGACGAATGCGAACAAGTAATTTTGATTTTAAAAATAACAGAAAGAGCGGCCAATTGGCCGCTCTTTCTTCATTCTAATGCTGCTTTCCCCAGGTCGATTGCTGCATGCCCCAAAAGAATAATAAAACCATAAGTGCAATAAAAATAATAACCAGAGAATTGTAAAACCATTTGGTCCATTTAATCCTCTGGGAGGGGTACACCTCTCTTCTAGAAGGCATATCTAAAGCCGAAATTTCATCCTCAGCAATCACCTCAGCTGAAGTTACCTCCAAGTCAGGCACTTTCTTGGCAGGGGCAGATAATCTCCCCTTATCAGTCTTGTGCTGGTGGATTTCACTTCTTCTCAGCCTTGCCTTTGCTTCACTTCTCCCTTGAGATAACTGTGCGTCTTCTTCCCGAACCGCTCTTCTCTCATGCTGCTTGCGGCTGTACCGCTCCATTCTGCTCAAGCGCTCGTTCATCTTTCCCTCCGAAATCGAATGATCAAACCAGACACCAGGTCAATGATGAAATGACACAAAATGGGTGCCCATAACGTTCCTGAATGAATGTAAATATAACCTAGTCCGTAGCTGCTCAGGAATACCCAGCCTGTCGGAATCCAGTGCTTCAAATATCTGATATGAATAATAGCAAAAATGATGCTTGTCCAGTAGGGACCAAAGGCATGCTGAATAGCTCCGCGAAAAAGGAGCTCTTCGCATATGGCGACAAAAGCAGCAATAACGACAATATGCCATACAGGCCTTGTTCGAAAGAGCATCTCATTGATGCCCCCATCATCCATGCTTTCTTCCGGAATGACTTTGGACAGCATCAGATCAATGACGAACATGACTCCTGCGAGTCCCGCTCCCCAATAAATAAAACCGGGACCATTCGGAAATGCTAATAGACTTATGAGGCTTTGTTTCTGGAAGAACAAAATAACAAGACCAATAACTAAGGCCAGACCCTGGGTAATATACAAATTAATTAATAGAAGCCGTTCATTAAGCTGCCCCGGCTCGATAGGCTCAATCTTGATGTTGCCAAACTTGAATTTTTTCATTAAGGTGTCTGTCCTTTTAAGTATAATATAAAAATCATAACTAAAATCGGCTTGAGATTCAAGGAGGGCGGAAGGAGTGCTCACTTCGGCTATTGACACCTTTCCAAAGGCTGTGATACATTATGAAAAAATTAGTTCGCCAAACACGTTGAAGGAAAAGAAGTCGCTTTGATGCTTACAGAGAGCCGGTGGTCGCTGGGAACCGGCAGCAGAGATGTGATCTTTAGCACTCCTGAGTTATTATGCCGAAATTTGAAGTAGGTGTAATCGGATTAACTCCGTTATCATTTTGTCTAACCAGACAACTGAGGCTGTTCCTGCAAAGGCACAGTGAATTAGGGTGGTACCACGATCAACTCTCGTCCCTTACTACGGTAGTAGTATGCGGGTCGAGGGTTTTTTATTTATATTTTCCCTTTGATGCGTTGCTGCTATAATGGGTTAAAGAGCGTATTTTAAGGATTCCGCCACTTTTGGCGAACCTTTTAATTAATATAGTCGGATATAGTTCAATCTATATTACGAGCATTCAATTTCTTGGAGGAGGAAATCAACAATGTATAAGGTGTTAGTATCGGATCCGATCAGTGATCTAGGGATTCAACAGCTCGTTGATGCAGAAGATGTCGTAGTAGAGAAAAAGACTGGGCTAAGTGAGGAAGAATTAATCCGCATTATTCCCGAATACGACGCGCTTCTTGTTCGCAGCCAAACTACAGTTACTGAGAAAATTATGGCAGCCGGTGATCGTCTTAAAGTAGTTGGCCGTGCAGGAGTTGGTGTGGATAACATTAACCTTGAAGCAGCTACTCAGCGCGGGATTATTGTTATTAATGCTCCTGATGGTAACACAATCACTACCTGTGAGCATGCTTTTGCCATGATGATGGCCCTTGCTAGACATATTCCTCAAGCCTATGCCAAAACCGTCAGCGGAACTTGGGATCGCAAGTCCTTCCTTGGCGTCGAGCTTCGCAACAAAACCCTTGGAGTTCTGGGTATGGGACGTATCGGTAGCGAAGTCGCTAAGCGTGCCAAAGCTTTTGGAATGGACATCCTGGGCTTTGACCCGTTCCTTACTGAAGAACGTGCCGAGAAGCTCGGGGTTAAACTTGCAAGTGTCGATGATATCGTACGTAACGCAGACTTCATTACTGTGCATACGCCGCTAACACCGGAAACACGCGGAATTATCTCCACGCCACAATTTGCGGTTATGAAAAAAGGCATGCGTATCATTAACTGTGCCCGCGGCGGAGTTATTGATGAGAATGCACTTGTGGAAGCTGTGAATCAAGGAATCGTAGCTGGAGCTGCTTTCGACGTATTTGAACATGAGCCGCCACAGCCAGATCACCCGTTCCTGAACAACCCGAAAATTATCGTAACTCCTCACTTGGGTGCTTCTACGATTGAAGCCCAGGAGAATGTGGCTATCGATGTATCTGAGCAGGTTCTGCACATCCTGAGAGATGAGCCTTTCAAGAACGCAGTAAACATGCCTCCAGTAGCACCTAGCGTTATGAACAAGCTTCAACCTTACTTCGGACTCGGAGAGAAACTGGGCACTATCGCTGCTCAAATTAACAATGAAGCTGTCAAAGAGATTGTAGTTAATTATGCAGGAGATTTGTCTGAAGTGGATACTCAGCCATTGACCCGCTATATTGTTAAAGGGCTTCTGTCCCGTCATTTCGGAAATGACGTAAATATCGTAAATTCCATGCATTTGGCTAAAGCTCGCGATATCAATGTGGTTGTATCCAAATCGACCGCTACAAAAGACTTTACTAACCTGATCAGTGTATCCCTCAAACTTCAAAGTGGTGAAGAGCAGCGCGTAGCGGGCACTTTGCTATCCGGATATGGAGACCGGGTTGTACAAATCAACAAGTTCCCAGTCGACATCGAACCTAAAGGTAATTTGATCTACATTTCCCATAATGATAAACCAGGCATTATCGGTAAAGTAGGTACTCTCCTTGGAAATAATGACGTAAACATTGCTGCAATGCAGGTAGGACGTAAGATCGTCGGCGGTGAGGCTATTATGGTTCTGACGGTAGATAAAGCCGTATCGAAGGAAGTTCTCGAAGAATTGACCAAGCTTCCTGAAATTAACACTGCACAAGAAATCGTTCTATCTTAGTAGTCTGATAATTTTTAACAATAAAAAGAGCTGTCCTTCTTAGAAGGACGGCTCTTTTTCACTTCAATACTATAGAGAAAATGTTCCACGGTGAACAAGATTAATCTTGCGTATTCAACAAAAACCATTTTAATACTTCAGCAAGGTCACTCAGACTCCTGTCTTTCGACAGGTAGAAGCAGCTTAAAAGTTGTACCCTGTCCTACTTCGCTGATAGCGGTAATCGTACCGTGATGAGCTTCTACAATATTTTTTACAATCGCAAGACCAAGTCCCGTCCCACCCGATTCTTCACGAACCCTTGCCTTATCCGCTTTGTAAAAACGTTCAAAAATATAAGGCAGATCATCTGGCGGGATGCCCCCTCCTTCATCCTTAATCTCAAGACGAAGTTCACGCTTACCACGGTGAATCGCTAGCTGGGCCCGAATCTCGATTCTCCTGCCGCTCGGAGTATGCCTGAATGCATTATCCAGCAGATTGGTCAGCACCTGTTCAAGACGGTCCTCGTTCGCTTCCTCCAAGATCAGATTGTCCTTAAGATCATGCAATATCAGCTCAATCTCACGGTCTTTCGCCCGAACACTGAACTTGCGGTATACCCGCTCAAGCAGTTCCTTCACATCCAGCGGACGCATCACCATATCCGTGTGCCCTGCCTCCATACGGGCAAGGTCAAGCAGATCCTTAACCAGCCTGCCCATTCGAAGGGACTCATCGTGGATCACCTGTACCAGCTCTTCACTTTCCTCAGGAGATGCCGCCATCCCATCCAGCAGAGCCTCACTGTAGCCCTGCATCATGGAGAGTGGTGTCCGGATCTCATGAGAGACGTTAGCGACAAAGTCGCGCCGCATCTTCTCCAGCCTTACCTCTTCAGTAACATTGCGCAGTACCGCAACAGCACCTCGTATATCCCCATCCGAGGCCAGAGGTGCCATATGGACGGACCAGACACTCTGCTTGACGTGCACATTCGCGCTCTGGTCCCCCGCTTCACTCAGCACTTTTGTGAACATAGGGAGCAGCGGCTCTGGCACACGGGATTGACCAGGATGAAGGGAAGCGAGATGAGGCATGCTGTCCTCGTCCTCCGATAAGCTTCTCCACGATTGCATAATCGCATCTCCTGGAGGGTTTGTGAGGATGACGGATCCTTCGATATCCATAGTGATAACCGCATCGTTCATACTACGAAGGACACTGGACAAATGCTCTTTCTCATGATTCAAGCTTCTTATCGTATTCTCTAGTTCCTCAGCCATATGGTTGAAGGAATTGGCAAGTTCTCCGATTTCATCACTTGTACGAAGAGACAGGCGTGTATCATACTTCCCTTTACGCACAGAATCGGCAGCACGGATAAGCTGCTGCATCGGGAGGGTAATTTTGTTGAAAAGAATAAGCGCAAAGAACGTGGTCATTGAGAACCCGATCATGGATACCAGTGTGAACAGCTTCTTAATAGCACCAGAATTTGTAAAGTTGGTATCTATGTAAGGCAGCAGGAATAGGCCCAGGATCATAAGGACACTACCGACTAGGCAAATGATCGTAATCCACAGCTTTCCTACGAGCGTTCTCCAGAATCTCTTCACTTATTTAGCCACCTCAAGCTTATAGCCGACACCCCATACCGTGGTTATCATGCCAGCTGACTCCGGTGATACTTTGTTCAGCTTCTCACGCAGCCGCTTCACATGTGTATCCACCGTACGAAGATCACCGAAGAATTCATAATTCCAAACGTCCTTAAGGAGCTCTTCACGTGAAAATACTTTATCCGGCGACACAGCCAGGTAATGAAGCAGTTCATATTCCTTTGGCGTTAGGCTGACTTCATGTCCACTGGCCGTAACCCTGTGCGCATCATGTTCAATAATCAAATTCGGGAATACAATATTATTGCTCGTCCCACTTTCCTTGGACAAATAGGCTGTAGCCGAGGATCTGCGCAGGATAGCTTTTACTCTATAAATAACCTCACGTGGGCTGAACGGCTTCACGACATAATCGTCGGCACCGACCTCGAAGCCCTGCACGCGATTAATTTCTTCACCTTTTGCCGTCAGCATTAATACAGGTGTAGATTTGACCTGTCTGAGTCGATTGCAGACTTCTACTCCATCTATGCCCGGAAGCATAACGTCAAGCAGAATCAGACCATAGTCGCCTGTGCTTGCCTTACGCAGCGCCGTCTCACCGTCCTCTGCCTCATCGATCTCGTAGCCTTCTTTTTCAAGGTACATCTTGAGCAGCCGACGAATACGTTCCTCATCATCCACTACCAGAATGCGATTTAATTGATCTGACATTGACAACAACCCCTTTATCTTCTTACCTATTCTCTCCAAGAGCAACTACAAAAATCAGTGTGTAAAATAAGGAATGAACTAAAGACAGTATACCTCAATTGACGCCCCGGAAAGAAGCACTCAAGATTGAGTATATAATATCTTTAGTTCAATTTAGAAGAAAATATTAATTTGTACCTGCATAGGAGTGCAGACCTGCGATAACCAGGTTCACCCCAACGAGCGTGAACATGATGACCAGGAAGCCCAGCACGGCAATCCAGGAAGCCTTTCGGCCATGGAATCCTCTGGACAGGCGCAAATGCAGATATGCACTGTAATACAGCCAGCTAATGAGTGCCCAGACCTCCTTCGGGTCCCATCCCCAGAATCGACCCCAGGCCTGCTGCGCCCATATCATCGCGAAGACGAGTGCTCCCAGGGTAAAGATCGGGAAGCCGATAGCAATCGCACGATAACTGATCTCATCAAGATCGTCCGGGTCAAGTCCCCTAAGAAGTGGAGATACCAGCTTTCCTAGTGGACGGCGTACTAACAGCCGTAGAAGGATATATATAATTGCACCGCCAATTATAGACCATACGATCGTATTCAGCTTGCGTCCGGCTGTTACCCCTTCAACCCAGGATGGTGCATGAAGCAACGGTTTATCTATCCCGATGAAGCTCTGCATACTTTCAACCTTGCTGTTATAAGGAGCCACGATAGGAGGAAGATTATACTCGACTTTATCCACCTTCGTCGTGGATTGACCTGCCGAATCCGTGGTGATTTGTTCACTTGTGAATACAGCCTGATAGCCTGAGGCCCGGAAAGCAAAAACAGCAACAATGAAGCCAATAACAATGATGATGGAAAACATCGTGAACTCCACCCACCATTTTTGGCGCCGATCCACCTTGTCCTTACCGTCGAAATTCACGGTACGCAGCAGATACATGAACGCTGCCGCAAAGCCGACAGCAAAGAAGGATTCACCCGTAGCAGCCAGCGTAACGTGAATATACAGCCAAATCGACTTAAGTGAAGGGATAAGCGGCTGTACTTCAGCCGGGAATACGGCCGCATAAGCCATAACGATGATCGCAATCGGCAGCGCGAACAAGCCGAGCAGCGTTTTGCGGTAGATCAGAAAGACGACGGTAAATGCAACCATAATCATCATGGATAAAAAAGACATAAATTCGTACATGTTACTGACAGGAATCCGCCCAGCTCCCGCCCAACGGGTCCCAAAGTATAATAGATGTCCAAGCAAACCTACAGAGGAAATGAAGAACGATATCCGGCCCCATTTGCGCTCATGTCTTTCTGGATCACGATTTCTCCAGCTTTTCCCGATTACAGCTACCGCAAAGGAAATAAAAGCTATGCAATATAAGAAGAAAGAGTACATAAAAGCATGTTTGCTTATTTCCAATAAATCCTGTGAGCTCATTCTTGGTTCCTCCCGTTATCCAGAGACTTCTCATCTACTTCCACACCCAGCGGCTTCAGGATGGAGACCACTTCCCGGCGAAGTCCGAAGAAGTTCTTCGTGGTGTGTCCGCCCAAGGTAAGCTGCCCCTCATCAATACGCAGCCATATCCGGCGGTGTGTCCAGTAGAACCCGAGCACAAGCCCAAGCATGACGATCGCAAGTCCAGTCCAGACGAACGGCATTGCACGGTCCATGCGAATGTTGAGATAGCTCGTTGATTTCACAATGTCAACATCACTCATCGCCTTGACATCCAGGTCCAGCTTCTTTTCAATCCCGCCCAGCTTCTCATTAATTAAATCCTGTTGGAAGCGCTCTTTATCGATTTGTTTCGGAAAATAGATGAACTGGGCACCTTCCTTGGGAAGATCAGGACCCTTCACCAGAAAAAGAAAAGCCGGTGCGTTCGGGTTCGGCGATTTGGAAGTTGGCTCCCCATCATCATTCAGCATAAAGTCCATATACTTGTTCTTCAGCTCAAGTGTATAGGGTCCAAGCGTATAGCTCCGCTTCGGATTCATCATATCGAGCTTGAACTTCCCGTATTCTTCTCCGGTCACTTTATTAACCAACACCGGCCTAACGGAACGAAGCTTAGGTGTTAGATCAAAGTCGTACTGATAAGCAACGAGGCCCTTGTAATCCAGCGGCTTATTCACTTCAATGTCATGGCGTGCGACTTCCTTTAGCTCCGGAGTCTTGGACGGGTCATTGCATTTGGCCGTACATTCATATAAGACAGCCTTGGTCTGGTACAACTTTGGCAGCATCTTACCCTTGTTTCGGAACTCCTCAGGAAGCTCTTTCTCACTATAATAATTGACGGTAAACTGCTCATTCTTCAGATAAAAAGTCGTCCCCGGAATTCGCTTGGCTTCGCCCTCTGGGAAACTGACATATTCATCCATATGAAGCCCGGGTAGTCCTCTAAATAGAACAGCCAGTAAGAATATGATCAGACCGATATGAATAACATAGGGTCCCCAGCGGCTAAATCTTTGTTTCTCCGCAAGCAGGGCAGAATCTTCACTATGTACCCGGTATCCTTTCTTCTTCAGTACCGGAATTGCCCGGCGAATCCAATCCTCTGCTCTTTCTTGAATCGGACCCTGGTAGACAACCCGCTGGCGGGTCAGGAATTCCATATGCTTCTTGACTTTCTGTTTGGAAAGGGCTTTGTACAGCGGAAGTACACGGTCCAGACTGCATATCACAAGCGATGAACCGATCAGGACAAGAAGCAGAATGAACCACCACGAATTATATGTATCTGCGAGCCCCAGATCATAATATATTCCTCCAAGCGTCCCGTACGTCTTCTTATAATACTCATCTGGATTTTGCAAATTAATAAATGTGCTTACCTGTGGGAATACTGTTCCAAGCATTGCTCCGAGTAGAGTAAGAATAATCAGATAAATGGCAACTTTAACTGAAGAGAAAAAATTCCAGATCTGATCAATAAAATTCGGATTAGCGCGCTGGGAACGTCGTGCAGCACCGTCATAGCGCATTTCCAAGACTTCTCCAGCCTCACCAAGCTCGATCAACGGCTTGCCACATGCCTCACAGAGTACGGTACCGACGCGGTTCTGGTGTCCACATTCACATTTCGTATTGCTTATCAATTGGTATCCCCCTCCTGTCTCATGGCGCGACTAACTGCCCGATCTGGCTGTCTAGTGTCTCCAGATCAAGCTCACCTTGATGAATGGAGGTGATCTTACCTTTAGCGCTTACAAAAAAAGTTGTAGGAAGAGGCGTGATATTATAATCCCGTACAGCATCACTATTCGGATCAAGTAAAATCGGGAAGGTCACACCGCGTTCTCCTGCAAAATTCTGCACGGTCATCTCATCTTCACCGGCATTAATCCCCAGAACTACGACCCCTTTATCCTTCCACTTCTCCCATTGCTGCTGAAGAGCGGGCATTTCCTTAACGCATGGTTTACACCATGAGCCCCAGAAATTAATAACCATGGCCTTTCCTTCATATTCCTCCAGATGATGTACACTGCCGTCAATTCCAAGCAGAGAAAATGAAGGCGCTTTATCTCCGACCTGCAGCGTGTCGTGAGAACCCTGTACTGCCGAGCTAATTGCATAGCCGCCCAATATTACGATGAAGAGCAGAATTACGATTTGCACCGGTCGCCTGTATTTCTTCATACAAAGCAGCTTCCCTTCTAAGGCAATATTATAAATACAGACTGAACTATAGTTCCACACCAATAGCTGTGAGAATTGTCATAGTTCATTCTGTATTTATGGACATTTAGTGAATATCCTATGAATATTATAACGAAAACTGCCACATTTTCAGCTTCATAATATGAAGATTATGTGTCTGCTATTTCTTCCCCTGCTTGTCAGCTTTCTTGGCGCTCCTCTTGAGATCTTCAATCTCGGCAGGCGTCAGATGACGATAAAGCCCCCGCTTCATGTTCCCAAGGTGAAGTTCTCCGAATGAGATTCTTTTGAGCCGCTGAACCGGATGATTAATGGACTCAAACATACGTCTGACCTGACGATTTCTTCCCTCATGAATCGTAATCCGAATCGTGGATTCCTTCTCGTCCGCACCAATGTCATAGTAGTCCACTTCGGCTGGCGCAGTCATCCCGTCTTCAAGCATGACGCCTTTCTTTAGCTTGTCCAGATCTGTACCATGCGGAACACCCTTAACGGTAGCCAGATAAGTCTTTGGCACGTGATGCTTCGGATGTGTGAGCAAATAGGCAAAGTCCCCATCATTGGTTAACAACAATAATCCTTCTGTATCGTAATCAAGACGCCCAACCGGAAATACCCGTTCATTCACGCCTTTCAAATAGTCAGTTACGATCTTGCGGCCCTTAGGGTCAGATGCACTTGTAATAACACCTTTCGGTTTGTTGAACACAATATACAGCTTTTTCTCAATTCCAATTCTCTTGCCGTTCACGGTAATCTCGTCGACTGCCGGATCGGCTTTCGTGCCAAGCTCTGTTACCGTCTCTCCATTTAGCTGTACTTTACCTGCAAGGATCATTTCCTCGCACTTTCTGCGTGAAGCTACACCCGCTTGGGCTAATATCTTCTGTAATCTTTCCATGTCTTATAAGTCACCTCATTCTAATGATACCCACTAAGGTATAAAATCACAATAGCCCTCCGAAGAGGGCTGCGGGGCGAAAGCTAAATATATAAATTTGGTAATTCTTAAGTTTAACTTATTTGCATACCGAAATAACTAGCCAAATACAAGGAGACATACGGCTATCGCGGCAATAAATCCGATCACGTCGGAGAACAGGCCCACTTTTAAGGCATACATCCCATTCTTGATTCCGACAGCACCAAAATAAACAGTCAGCACATAGAACGTCGTATCCGTACTTCCCTGTATAGTGGAGGCAATCCTTCCAATCATGGAATCGGCTCCATAAGTCTTGATCAGATCCG